>Ga0126343_10000143_pt1 | contig 21963 bp, 10 predicted proteins | sample Cyp2metagenome_FD_92531 | JGI IMG/M metagenome (GOLD analysis project Ga0126343, IMG submission 92531) | Coral microbial communities from Lord Howe Island, Old Settlement Bay, Australia - Cyphastrea 2 metagenome | ecosystem: Host-associated > Invertebrates > Cnidaria > Coral ...
ACAGTACTCATTCTGGTTAATCACTACGGGGAAAACTTAAAGAGGAATTAACTACGTTTCCTTTTCTAACTCGCGCTCTATAGGGAGGGTGTTTCACAATAACTCTAGGGAGCCACCTTAAAGTTATCCGTATATTTAATTAAAACGGACGTTCGCGTTAGTTGAAAACACAATAACACATCCATTAAGCGTTATTACGAGGTTTGATATTAACTTTTTCCAGAACGCTTGAGAATTTAATCTCGGAGACACGTAGAAAAATTGATTCAAGTGAGATGTTTTAAATAGTATTCAAAAAATTACCGTGAGTGTATTTTTACAACTTAATTTTTGCACTTATTGCTTTAACTTTGAGTGGAAACCGTGTCCAGCTACTACTGGAGGTAAAGATTATTACAAGAGATAAAAGTGAATGATATTATTCTGTCTGTTGATTTTTGTCGTTCCATTAAGGTTTAAAATCATTTCATCAAATGATTTATTATAGCAATTAACTTCACTAATGATATCATCAATCTCCATTAAAACAGTCACACAACTTAAGTTGAACCACATTATTTCGAACTCTGAGGTTCTAAAATAAACTTCTTCGAACTAGCGGGGTTTCGAAATAGCCGGCTAAGCAATAAATATTAAAATAACAATCAATAGTAATTAATATGTAATCAACACGTTTGAGTGCATTTTTGTATTTACCAGACACCGTTAAAGAACTCCCGAGGACGATGTTTATTACAGGACAAGATTACCAATTTGCAGCTAGTTCTTACGTGGTCTGATACCATGATGATCTTTATTTTTCAGCTCTACGAATTGAGTTCGAAATACGTGGGAATTAATTTATGCCGAAAGAAAGAGAAATCAGTTCACAATAGCGGGGAGTTCACAATAGCCAAGTTCGTAATTACTGGACTCTAAGGGAAAATCCATGGCCAAGTGAAATGGATTTGGTTTCGATATAACAGGAAATTCAAAGCGGCCAAGTTAGAATTAGCGGGGTCCTACTAGATCATAAGAGAAAGTGATGTTTGTCCATACGAATTGTCATAGGTAATTTTTTGGTGATTTTTATTTTTTTTTCACGGAGGATGATGATTTTTGAGATATGAAAGTTGAACCAAGTATTCTGGGCCAAAGGTATAATATGACTCTATAAAAGTATAAAAGAATCTTCTTAAATTAAGCTCTGAGCTGTTGGTCTTATGATCAGTGGCTGTCTTCTCTCTCCGCTAAGGAAGGAGAGAACTGATTTTCATAGTAATAATTATGTCCTTACGCAATTGTCCTCTTGTGGTTTATTGAATAGTGTTTCTTCCTCATTTTAGTAAACCAAAGTCCAAGAACTTCATGAGCTGGCCATGAGAAGTCAGGTATAGCAGACAATTTATAATCCTAATAGATTATTGATGACATTATCCATGGAAAAACTATTAGTACCCCCACACCTTTTAAACTAACATTACCACCCCTTTCATAGTCTAACTTTTTTGTAAGCATATCTATCTGCCAGATAAACTATTTGATTATTAATAAATACTATTTTTAGCCATTAATTTGGCTAATACCCTGCTCACAGTAGATAAGATGGTTTCAATTCTTAAGTTTGCCCCTTTAGATCATTTACTACCCATGCTTATAAACTTCAAAGCTCCCATTATTACGGGTTCAAGTTAAAATTTGTTGAAGCCCCGTTGTAAACTTAACCCTATTGGGTTAGTGTGAACGAAATGTTTAGTCAGTGTGGTCCAAATTAGCAATAACTAATATATCATAGTAGTGCAGTGTCACGAGCTCAAAATATTTACAAATTAATTAAGAGTGCACGTTTTGGTTAATCTAGAAATCTGTGTAACTGTTCCACTTAGGTGAAAAATTAGTTATTAAACTTGTGCCGAACGTTTCATTCTTTACAAACCAAATTAAACTTGTATTTGACCCTCACGCTTCAGAATAACTGTAGAAAATTACGTGGGCCTGTCAATTTGCTCGTCACTATTTGTTCAATAAAGTTGAGCCAGTTTTCAGGTCTCATAAGAATCAAAGGATTTTAACATTTCCCCCGCGTTTGGAATGTTGCTGTGAAAAATCTTCATTCAATAATTCATTTATTGAATCAGTTGGCATATACATTCTCAGAGCGGAAACTGCTTAATTTTGGGGAAGCACTTCATCAAAAGTCTCTTCTCTTCCAACTGACATTATCAATGTTAGATGCAGAACTGTTTCCGGCTATAAGCCTACTAAAGCACCTTTTTGTGCAAACTCGGGGCTTGTCGGGATATTAAGATAGGCTTACTTTGCACTCTTGATATACTTTTGTTCGGAAACTAGCGAGTACCCAGCAAGCAGACCGTCTTTCATGGCACTGATAGCGCTTTCACAGGTTCTAGTTAGTTATCTAATCTTGTTTTTACATAAGCTTGAAAGTTTTATTCTTAAAGAACTTTAGAAGCCCGAGGAAAAACTTAACCTGCCTGCGGCGGGCGCTATTGCGCCATAATGTTAAGCACAGTAGAGCTTATGCATATTGGGTTAGTTTATTTAAAGTCACTTCCAAGACTCCGGTTAAAAAGGCAGTTCTTTGTAAACCTTGGATATCTTCACACCGTTTTGCATGGGCAATGTTTTCATCTTTGCAGCTTTGAGCCATGATTTCTTTGATGCGAAACATTACCGATTTGCTCTTTAAAAGCGATGTTTGTGGGTTATTTAGTTCGATCGATATAAATATGAATATGTGCCATAAGGTGGTCACATCTGCGATAAAATACCACTATGATTATTGTTGCTAAATAATGTAGACATATGTTTATGTACCATTTTTTGGTAGTTCGTAGATATATTTCTCCTCTGTCTATGTATTACAGAAATAGTCCGCGTGTAAAAACCTGGATTTAGGAACCTGTTAGGCTTAAATTTTCTTTTGAAGCCCCCTCCACGTAAGAACCTATTTAGGCTAAAATTTTAAGTTAGGCCGTTATCAGTGGTGTTGCTGTAAACTGCTAAATTAAGATCATCTATTTAAAAGTAACTTGACATGCTGTAAGTGCACTGAACTGCCTATAAGCATGGCTCTATGGTACAAATAAATGATTTATACTGTATTATGAGATGATATTTATAATATATATATAGTATATTTAGGTGAAATTCATATGAAAATATAAGAACCTATTTTAACAACCTTGGTAGCCTAAAGTTGCCTTAAGTACCATTTATATAAGAACCTATTTAGGCTAAATTGATAAATTCAGGTTTTTATACGCGGGCTATTACTGTATGCTAATTGTTTTTACTGCATATTCTTAATGTTTTTCTTTCGCCTTGGAAACGCACCTTCAGTATGCGAGTTGGGGGTATTGAATGCATAAAGAGACTGAAATGTGGCGGTGAAGATCGCTTCTCAGTGATCCGTTGATGAAAGATGCTGCAATACGCAAACGATTCTGGTGTTGCGTAGGAATATTAAGATATTGCAGTAAATCACATGCAGTTGGAACATCTTCAGTGCTGTTAGCCGACTACACTTTGACAGATCTAAATTCGTAATTACGCGAAGTATAATCTGCATCTACTTTTTTGCACTTCGGCTTCGATCTCGCACTTTGTTTGAAACCACAGTCTTGTTGCTGCATAGTGTTAAGACACAATCCGAAGTGGAAGATTGAAAAAGTACCATTTGATTCAGCTAAACGGAAAGAGGACTGTTCCATGCCAGTTGCTCAATGTCATCAAATCCCTCAGTGCTAAATTCACAGCTAGCGTATCGTTTCAAGTGACCCAACGCCTTTCTTCTTTGCCTCATTTCTTTCCTCAAAGATGTTTTCTGGCAAACTCTCTGTGTCACATGGGCTTTAACTGTAGATTTCTTTCGCCTCTCAAAGAAACATAGCCCGCATGCCCACCAAAAGTCTTCTTCGGCGGTTTTGAAGCCATTTGCTCGTCTTCTTCCGCCACTTGTGCAAGTCGTTCGGCGGCTCATCAGTTTTAACAGATCAGGAAGGTCAGGTTGTTCGACAACATATCGAGCGCGAACATCACGATTGTAGTGCATTGATACCTGGAGAAATAAAAGAAAACCACAAAACAAACGAGAAGGTTTTTATGAGCACATAAATTCATTAACAGATATGCAGAGACTGGCCGGTTTCAGCTGGTCAATGACGGGTTGTATATTGAAAGGTGGCGGAGGAGGAGGAGGAGGAGGATGATGAGGAGTAGGAGGTGTAGGAGGAGCCACGAGGTCCCAAACCGGCCCCTATAAAACTGAGAAATACTGGTGCTCATTAGATAGAGGATAAATAGTACTGCAATCAATTCAGCCAAGTTTAAAAACTTGATGATCTATCAACTTAATCGGCGCTGTTCATATAACAGTGACACAACATCATTGTGTCGATTACTCACCTTTCTCTTGTCAAGTTTCGTATCTGGTCGCAGAACAACTTTGCCAAAAACAAGTGGATTTGTCTTTAAAAATGTTGGTGTTGAGCTGGGGGCCTCGTCATTAAGATGAAGCTTTGAAAGTTCTTGACGAAGCTTTGAGGCTACTCTGTTAACAACAGCGTTTGTAGTGAGGGATTCTGCTGAAGAAATGTTTAATAGATCAGTTGTAGCTTTAAGGTCTATGGCACTGCATTGCTATGCTAATCTTGCTGCTAAGAATGTAGCGCTCTAAAGAGTTTTGCCTCAGTATCTTGCTCTTCTTATCCTTGCAGCTCAGTGAACCTCCTTATTTGGACCTCGCACTTTGCAGTCACTCTTACCTATCTCGAACTATTTTTTCGCTTCCGTTGTACTATTTAGTGTACAGTCATGGCTTACGCAGTTACAGTGTTTTCACCTTCTCTTTCCTCTTGCGTTGCTAGTACTTGGCAATAACCTACCTATTGCAAGTTCGTCAACTTCTGTGAAATTGGAGCTTTTGAACAAGTGATTCTGGACTTCACAATGTTGTGAGGGTATTGTTTGAATGTCATTTCCAGCGACACCTAACAAAAGGCAAAAAACAATAAATTAGCTGTTCGAAACTGTAAGAAAGAGACCTTCCTCTATGAGGTTGTAAGTTTTGAGAGTGAAGCTAGCGTACCTCTCGAATACTTCTATGATTGCTAGCAGTGGCAGTGAGTAGCATAAAAATATTTTACAGCCGCACTGGCAACATTCTAACATCTAACGATAGCAACCTGGATACCCGATGATTACTAAAGCGTGCTGGTTTTACAGAGCACTAATCGTTGGCCCCCGCTTTGACGTCATTCCATTGCCCCCACACTGAAATAGATCCTCCTCAAAATTGAAAAAATACGTACATGAACCAAAACCTAGCCTCGTACATTTCAGCTCTCACGTTTTTTGGTTTGCCATTACTTTGCATACCATTTGGCTCTCACGTTTCTTGGCTTGCCATGAGTTTAATGTCATTTTGTGCGGAATTTCTCCACCCAGTGAAATAGATCTGGATGAAACCTAGCTTAGCACTTTTCAGCTCGCAGGTTTTTTTGTCACCAGTTTACAACCATGAGGTTTTCGTCATGCTAAAAGGAACGTTCCCACTCACTGGAATAGATCCAGAAAAAGACACCCGGTCAAATTTCAGCTCGCACCTTTTTTGGTTTGTTGTGAGTTTTGCATCATTCACTGAAGTAAATCCGGTGGAAACCACCCAGCCTCGTACCGAATTCAGCTCGAACGTGTTTTGGTTTGCCATTAGCAGGCAGCTTTGTACGAAATCGGACGGAAGCGGAAGAGATTATACGATAAAACATGTTCACTGCCTGACTCAGTCGGGCTGGTCGGACTAGAAAATCTCTGAGTGGGATGTAGACACCTGTTAATACTTAGCGCATACGTCGTGATTAGCGCATGAGTGAAACAATCTCCAGTGCGATCTTTGCACAAATTGTATTAGCAGTCTTGCACTCTATGCTGCGCGTAGTTTGACCTATCCTTTCCGCGCCAAACTCTTGGTATACTCTCCTATGCGACACATTTCTTTAGCATACCAAGAGGAAATCGTCTTTGTTTTCATGATTTATTTTTATGAAACTGTGATGGTCCACCAATGGTCGATTCCTTCGTTCTGAGTAAAGTTTTTACTTACTTGACTTCTCTAGTGGTTGTTCTGGACTCCTGGTCTTGTGGCTAGCCCTGGTGGTGATTCTGAAAGGTTTTGACTTCACAGTAGTGACGACTCCTGCAGGAAAGCCCATCGCAATAATCAGCTCCCACTTATTTCTCTCCAAGACATCAGCCTTTTCTAGTCGGTATACCGTGTTGCCGTCCTCAGTTCTGTGCACCGAGCCTAAATCAACTGACACGACCGTCTTCGAGTGGTCGTGCTGCTGCAATTTTACCTGTAGCTCAACAGGACCTGGAAAAATACAATAGTGTAATAATGTTTATGCGTGCAATTTTATAACGAGCTTTAATTATTTCGACTTACAAAACGTCGTGCATCAGTGGGTCTTTATCTTTATACAGGATTGTGAGCTCTCTCAAACTTGAACAAAGGGAACTACGTTGTAGTCCAGTTGTTGATAGAGCAGAGTAAGTACTTTTCAATTGTGGGAGGGGCCTGCAAGGTTTGCTATTGTTATTGGGCATCTTGGCTATAAGGTGGTTCTTTTGTATGCCCATGTTAAGGTGATGGGCTTTTGAAGTCGACTTACCCACTGTATCTTGTGTTCTAACTGCAGCCTCAGGACATCTCTGAACGTAAACTCGGACTCTTTTTATTTCTTCGGATGCACGGGCCACAATAGTCACCTCTGAAGATCCCAGTCGATATTCATACTTTCCAGACAACTTCTTTGTTCGCTTATCATAGGTGTCCATGAGGTTCATTATTTGAACCCCTACCTCAGGCTGTAAATGTTTTGGAGGAGGGTTCTTAGAGTGCTCTTCCATCTTGGCACCGCAGGAGGATGCAAAACTCTGGTCGACTGTTGGCAGAAGAAGGTTAAAAGTTTAGTACTCTCAAAATTCTGGAAGCCATACGAGCAGCTTAAGACTCCAAAACAAATAGTTCATCTGTAAGAGATTATGTGATTATCCGTGAATCCAACAGAAGATTTCTTTCTGCTACTTCAGTTGAAAAAGTAACCATACATACATAATTCAAATCACGGTCAGAGCGGATTTTCGCTTCTGCTTTCTACGTGATACTATTAAATTATTTAGTACATTGTCAACTTTTGTGTTTGAATGATCGTTTCGTAGAATCGAGGAGATGGATATGCGGGAATGTTGATATAAACCCTGACCCTCGCTATTCAAATTGAACGCTGTGTCCATCGCGCGCATCTGAAACCGGTAACAATTGAGTCAGGGTTATTTTCACTAGCTACCTCGGGCAATGCTATATTGGTATGAAATTATATTGTAATTGCAGATGAAGCGTGTAAAGGGCTGTGAAGCTTGGAAACTGCAATTACCGGCGCAATTGTCGATACTGCTTTGCAAGAGGAAATTTGAAGTAATAACATAAGATACGTTTGTCGACACATTTTCATTTTAACACTATTTTCCATCATAGGGCGCTAGATTAAGCGGAAAAAAACGGTGAAAACAACTGCACTCGCTCAAAACCGGATGTAATTTAAAATTGTTTGAATCTTAGCACACGCATTAAAATGTGGTAAAATTCAAAACAGCGTAAACGATTGTAATCTAGTAAAGAGATATTACTGTCCGTGGTAGCTGTAGCTTTTCTTTATTACATGTATATTGCGATTTCTCGGGTGAATTCGATTAGCAGGGTAAGATATTCAGTCGTTCTGTACAAACACCTTGAATTCTATCACCTGCAGTTCGTAGCGAACAGGTTATTGAAGTCAAGCATTATCTGCAGTAATGGTGTTATTTTCCGCTTGGCGTGGGCAAAATGCATCATTTCTGCTCAGAACATGTTTTCTAAATGTCATTAGAACACGTCAGTCCACGAAAATATCGTTAAATATTTTCCTTTCTCATGAAAATGTGGCGGAAACGCTCTGAATAGAGTGAGTATGATGTATAGTGATGCACAAATTGATAGTAAAAACCTTCAAATGCTGCTGCGATAGAAATAATCACAGAAACGCATTTCGGTGTTACAAAGCTTCTCAAGTCGTTAAACGTGTTGTCAGAATTTGAGTGGTTGGCTCCTTCTGATGTTTAAACGACTGATGATTTTTAAGTACCACTAGTAAACCTAAAAAAATGCTAATTTGGATTTGCTAAATGTACTTTTTGACAATAAGACCCCTTGATGAAAGTTGATTTGCTACTGCTGGCGGTATGCTTTAACAATATGGCGGCTTGATAGATGCTGGCTCGATGCATGTCGAAAGCACGCTGCCTACTGCTCTGTTCTTATGTTAATTCATTAATTAAATCCACTTGTAATGTATTTCAAACCCGGTTCAAAGGCGAATTACGACAAGAACTGAGACGCTTTAAATTTATTACGTGGTTACTTCGAGTGTGTGCTCTTTGTAACGAGAATTCATGGACTATATCGTTTCTGATTTGACTTCAAAGTGTTCGTGGGCGAATAGAGCAAGCGGATAAATAGTTTTGACTTTAAGGGTGGAGCAGACTACTTGAAGTACTTCCTGTTTGTTACAGACTAAAGTCGTAGTTTGCATATCATAAGCAATAGCCATATTGGCATAATTAAAAACAGCGAGGATTTAGCAGATGTAATGTTAGTACATTATGGTATAGTTAAAAGTCTTTGTTGAAATACACGGTACCTGTAGCGGAGAAATTGAAATACGACCTGCGACTTTTTAAGCACCTTGTCGAATTTTTATTAGATGGTCGCGTTGGAAGCAAAAGTCGTGCTTAACCCTCTCCGAAGGCAATGGCGTCATTCTTTCCGTCATTTGTTATTATTAGCCGCGTTGTATTTTCTTCTCTCAACTGAATAACTGAATATTCCACGCAAGTTAAAAACCTGTACAAGCCGTTTCGTATTAAAAGTTAAGTGCGGTCGCCTTTAGAAACGAAAAGTTCTGTTTGAATTTAACGAAGAACCGTGAAATGCTACGAAATCAGTAATGCGATACCCTTGATAACAGTCGACAACGCTTTACTGTCTTTTATTTTTTGAGCCATGAAGGACCTGCTGAAATTAATACCTAAGAAGTAAAATACGGCCTCTGTGACTGAGAAAACACCATGCTGAATTTTATTAGTTGTCCCAGTTCTAAGCAAAATCGTGATTTAATCTAAGACAATCGTGCTTTATCCTTTCCGGCATATGTTTTTATGACTGAGCTTCTTTGTACTTTTGTACTCTCGTCTCGCGACTGAATGTCAGCTAACAAATCAATCCCAAGTTTAAAGCTTTTCCTAACATTTCTCTCTGGAAGGTAAATGCTGTAGCCTTTTGAAATGAGTAGTAATCTTAACAGAGGACCATGAAAAGCTATAAAAAACCAATCCAGTTTGTCACGCCCTTGATAGTCAGGATGACAACGCTTTACTGTCTTGCACGTCTTCTGTCTTAGGTGCTTTGTTTGAGCTACTGAGGTAATTTTTTTTTTCACTTACACTGATTTCCATGGACGGTTTTCGTAGATGAAAGATATAAGGAAAAGCTGGTGGAAATTCTCACTGAATGTTGAATGTTGTTGAAAAATGTGAATGCCGCGAAAGGTTGCTAGTTTATGGCTCTGGGACCTTTGTTAGCCTTTCCAGTACTTTCTGAATCAGTTGTGCTCTACATGCTCATAAAATGAAAAATCGTATTATTTGGTCTTGAATCACAAAACTAGTATGTTGGTGGATTACAAGATCTCGAGTGACCAATGGAAATTTCGCCTAGTTCTAAAGTCCACTGACTTTATCAGAAGATAAAGCTAGGGAGTCTGTTGTTCTACTTGATCGCATTGTGTTCTTGCTGAGTAACTGGTGGTATATTAACGGCGAAGTTGAACAACATAATCATCTGTACACTGAGTACTTACGTAGTTTTGGGACGTAGTCAGTTCTGCTGAATTGTCGATTCTCTCTTTTCCGAAGAACAGTGAGTTGGAAACGACCCTGTTGTTTATTGGGATTATGCACAGAGCAAACTTTCTCTTGTTGTGAACGAACATTAAGTTAAAATTTACTGAAAAGAACGATGGAAATATATTTTTTTTCTAAGCCTTGATAATGAAAGTCCAGGTAGACCAAATAGTGGCTGTTTTTCAAGTTTCGTTTCATTTACTTCCATAATTCTATCCCGCCAAGCGGCTGGTATAGTTAAAGCAAGCAGAACACTGCTGATTTTGATCTAAAATAACTGGCTTTTAAATCTGAACGGACGGTAATAAGAGTGGCAATTTAATACGTTTTGACAAAAGAAAGTCTTTACCAATTTTGTAGTTAGACTATGTTGTTTTCTTGGCCAAAGAAGAGTCCTTCCATTAGATGTTTCTCTTGGCTCTGAACTTTTTATCAAAGGGATCTTTATTTGTTTCACGATTTTTTTTTCAAATAGCAACAAGTCCATGCAATAGAACTTAATGTAGATAGATAGATAAAAGTCTCTTAAAACTGTTTCGGTGTGTGGAGAGTACTGTTTTTGAATAATTTAACGAAACTGGTTTATGTGCTAGGTAAAATGTAAAACTGATTGTTTAGTGGCTTATCTGCAGAATTGACTCTTCAGTCTTTGAGTGTAGTTTTCCCTTCTGGGTTTTGATTCACCGAGTAATAGAACAGTTAGAAATGTATCATTAAAAGAAACAGTATTTACTGCAAATGTTGATATTTATAAAAAAGAATTGAATGATTCTTATGACGGTGAAGTCACTTCGAAAGAAGGAGCCAGTGAACTGCCTACCGTTAAGGAAAAAATTCATCTTGTCATCTTGTCTGTATAGTCTGTTGGCAGCCTCGTAAATGCGTTGGGATACGGGATGAAAATGTAGCCAAAATCAGGGTGGTGGCAGTAAGAGCCTGTCCACTGCCAACCCGATGTACAATTGCTAGGGAGGAATGTTAAACTGTTACAAAACCCAACTTAAATATTTATCGAATGTATGACCGTCCCACGCTTAAACCTGTAGGGAAGGAAAACACTCAATTTTGACGTTGAAGTTTCCTGACATCATGACTACGAATTAGTTGTGTCATTTAGGTTGATATTTTGCTTTGTTTGGTAAATTCGGAACAGTCCATCAGCTTAACTGATTTGCCAGCCAGAGCCCGGTTTAGCCAGCTTCAGAGGAACGTCCTTCCGCTGATGATCTGACGCCTTGACGTTGCACAGAATCGCAAATCTCTTCGGGTTACTTCGATAGATGATTCTTTGTGCTGCTAGGTTGCGGTATTTTGTTCATTTCTTGGTTCCCAACATTATTATCTATTCGCAATGAGTCGTTGATCTGGACTTAACTGAACGTGTGATTAATAATACGTTAGCTGACATCTCTTCCTTCTAGTGGGTGCGGTAGAAAGTGGCAAAATCAGGGTACATTTTTAATGATAACAGTAAGTTTCCATGGAAAGGAAAACATGTAAAACCAGTCAAAAGTGGAAAATGTTCATGATAAGGTGTAACCATTAGTTATATTGATTACTGAGAGGCTTAAAAGTGTGGTATTCTTTTGAAACACACAAGAACCAGTTTGTTATAGCTTGTTATGTTTTCACTGTTGTTGCTAAACTGATGAGCACAGGAACAGGAAAGACACAGGATCGTTCACTACATACAAATGTCATTTGCTGTTACGTGGAAACACCGTATAATTGCAATGGCACTTGACATGATGTTGAAAGAATGTCCATGTATGCTGCTATTCAGTGGCCACTCGGTTTAAACCTCGACGTTGCTTGCGACTCTTCTTTTCCCACCGGTCGCTTTCGCGTGCGTCAAACAATAAGATGGGATTGTCAGTTAAAAAAAACACATACGGAAAAATCAATGTCAGTTCATCAGTTTGCTTATAAGAGGAAAAACAATATCTAAACCGGACATTAAAGAGCACGTGGACGAGAAGATGTGTGATGAACCATTTAAAAAGCAGCCTCCATAAATTACTGAACTCAGTTTTAGAAATGGATGCTGCAATAAATTAGAAAAACGCATCTAAAAAGGCACAAGCTTACTGCCTTTGTTTACTCTAAAAACTCGTTGCTCCAGAACAGAGATAAATACTCCTTTTTCTGTTATTATTTGAAACGTAGTTGACCAGAATATTTGTAGCCTTGCAGATTTGATTGCAGTTCGACAGTAGTAATAAAACAGTTTTCTTCATGCAGTAATGAAATAGGACAATCATTCTTTCTGGGTAATTATTTTGCCTACTCTATGCCCGGGTAAAAAACGTAGTAGTTTTTGAAGTGATAATGTTCTATCAGAGAAATGTGTATATATATTTAATCTATTTGCTGATAAGCGGGCGAGTTTGGAATCGCAAGCGGTAAAATGGCGCTGCCTCATAAGGAGATTATTTTATAGGTGCTTGCCACATACAGGGTTCAAGTTGTCTTGTTGGTAGACCGGCGTGTCTTTTCGTTCCGCTTGAATCTTATAGGAATGAAATTTCCAGACCTACCTCTTACGTTCCAGGAGCTAGACATGGTCTGTACTGGGGCTTCCCCGGTTTCTGAAGGCAAAAGCCATTCGCTTTGATTGAATCCAACAGTTAAATCGTCTCCGCACTGCGCTCTAATAAACTCATCTATATCATTTAACTGTTGCTCAAGTTCAGGATCGAAGGCGAATTGACTCATTTTCTCCAACGCCAGTCAGGTGAGTGGACCGATAGAAACTTTGCACGGCTAGCTTCTATGCCCCGGGAGGAAGTCGTTCCTTAAATCTTTTTGCAAGAGTAGTTCAAATGTCTGACTAAGAGTGGGAGGCGTTTCCGGTATAAATGTCAAACAAACGGGAAAAATATGACGTATGCGGCCTTTGTTTCCAACCTCAAACGTGGTTTCCGGGTGATTGTTTTTTTAGTCAGTACTGTTTCAGTGACTAACTATGTTTGAGACTTAATCTCGAACTCATTATTTGCCACTTTGTACACAGATGTTTCGTTAAAAAAAACCCGTATTTGATTACACCTTTTACGACAATTGCCATTTCAATTGTTAAGTTTTTGCCAGCAGCTCTCGCGTAAATATGGCGTGACGTTATAAGTCTCATATAGGTTGTGTATATTGGTTGGATAACATGTGTTTCTATTGTCAGTAGCTGAATAACAACTTTAGACAACAATCCTTCACCAAACCAAACATAAGACAAATCTTCAATTTTAGCTAGCAAAACATTTTTCCTCACTTTTATGATTTTACTTTATATTTTATTACATGTATATTATAAATTTATCAATTTGAATTTTCTACTTCACTTCATTTCTGATGGCTTTTGCCCTTAAACCTTTTACTAATGGTGATATGAGCTCTGCCTCTATTACTTGAAATACAGTTTTGTTTTGATTTTTTTAAGTCATATCTATCCTTGGACAAAATCAAGTACCGTGTAGGCTTAATTGGTCACGAGTAAGTCATTACTATGAATGACTTCAAACGTTGAACGCTAATATATGAACACTCGTCCACAAATTTAGCTGATCTCATACTGGAACTTAAATAGCGTTAACTAATTATCGTTATTCAAATTTACTTAAATCAATGTGGGTGGAAGAGCGTTGAGTATATATCAGCTCTTCGAAATTGGCGCGCCTTGCTGACCTCTCGGCCAACTAAGTGACCCACCGCTCTCACTGTTTCTTAATCCAATCTTTGCCTCTATTTACAATTTCATCCGAACAGTCGGTTTTCCTTCGTAAACTGAAAAGATTAAAGTGGAAGTAGCAATGCTCACGCTACATTCAGTGTTAGCCCTGTATCCGAAACCCAGTTTCAAGAGGCATGTTTGGGTTCTCCTCACCAGTCACGTCGCGTTACCTTGTTGACGTCTACTCACTACAAACCTTGCACAATGTGTAACCGCAATGACGTAAGCATGTCACACCTTCCACGCAATGCAGCATATTGCGAAATTTTTAGCCTCTTTTGTAAGTCACGTCTCTGCATGGAGTAACATCATGTCGGATATGCAGTCAAAACAAAAACAAACTCACTCGCACAGATATTTACAGTATACCACTATTATCACCTAAATCAATGTGAAAGAAACTGGAAGATATGTTGATGTTCTTTCTCCTTCAAATGGATGTGATCATGGAGATCATGTACGACTGTCTTGACCCTCGGAGCTTTTTATTCTCTCGTGCTCCTCAACAGGTTTCGGTTGTTCCGACAACCTCTAAACGGCCTTTTTCATGATATGATGGGTTAACTGAGTCTGAGCAAAAGCACACTTCAATTTCATAATCAAAGGCAAGTTGGGCTCTTCGAACAATTTAGACGGAGACATGTAGCTTGCTCTGTAACACGTGGACCCATTTATAGCCAGACTAATCGAGGATCTTAGTGGCATCTTACAACAGATACGCTGTGCGTGTCGCTAATCTGAGACGTCATTCTTAATGTAGTTTTAAACACAACTGAGCAGATCTTTTACAGATCTTAATCCTTGACAGGTAGGAGATAAAAGAGACAAATAACACGGAAAAAGCCGCCGTAAAATTTGAGGAGTGTAACCAAGCTGACTGTTTACGATCGCTTAATTACGATAGCAACGAAAATCTCCTCGAAAACTCACTTTTGATTTCCAGAATTGCCTCTGTGTTACATTCGGATGACGCGAAATTCAACCCGTGTACTCGAGTCACGATTTACTCAGCTTTATCACTTATGCCTTCAGAGGTGTTTCCTTTGATAAAATGGCAGCAGGGTTTCTTACCAAAGATGGATGCATACACATATTTGTGGTCTGCTCATTTCCGTGCTTCCAATGATGACCTCCTTTCGACCCAGCATGTAATTCAAACTTTTCTGTGACGTTTCGTTTCCTTCAATTACTTTCATTTTACATGTCCTATGTGGTAAACGGGATACATTTTCGCAGGTGAGAGAAGCGTAGGCTTCAGCTCTTTTTTCGCTATCCTTGCCGAACTCGAGAAACGTGGCTATTAGTTTGTGGACATAATGATTTGATCTCAATATTTTGTAGTGATTAAAGGCTCTGCATCGGATTTAGCACAACGCCGAAAATCGCCTGGTGTCATCACTTGAACTTCCATGCGATAATTTACCTTGTTAATTCGTCAATCGATTGCGAAGATGACCGCGGTGAAAAACGTTCTTTTTTTTGTATCCAAACTTTGAGATGAACCCTTTCATCGGCCAATCGAGCCACCGGTGTCCAAGCGGCTTCATTTCAGATACCCTAAGAGCAACTTCCACTGAACAACATCAGGCATCGGACATCATACATTTTGCTTTTTAACACCATTTGTTCACGAAATACTCAACTCTTAACTGACTACCCGAAATTTGCTCGTCTTCTCGGTACGTTTGTCGAACCGCTTTTTATTATGTACCAGTGGTATTCTAGAAAATTCTTTACGTGACATAAATTTCAAAACAGTGAGGGTAGAATATTATATCTTCTAGAAGCTTCTAGAATGTTCAGGCTCTAAGTGAAGTGACTTTAGGGTTAAACTTATTTCTTTAAACACCGAACTTAAAATTCAATTAAATAAAGCTTCAAACTAGTACCAGACGTAAGTTTTCCTTCTTCGCAAACGTACGCTGTGTATACTCTGAGGTTGGCAAGATTGGACAGTTTACTGTTGTTCTCTATTGAACTAAATAACCTCCTTTGTCACAGACTAAAGCTGCAAAGTAATGAGTTATTTAGTTAGATACGGCGAATTAACCGTCTTCTTATAATTCTGCAGAAACAGCGGCTCTTTCCGGGGTTCTTCCCAATAATAAATTCAGTCACCTGCCCACAGGCGCTGGGCGGTGAGTGCCAACGCAAATCACGTCACAAAACACTTTCCGTCTGTCACAGCACTCTGTGTAATTGTCCACTTGAGAGGTCTCAACCTCTCGATGTGCCATGAGTTTGAGGCCAGTCTAAGACAGCGCAGTCGTATGCTCTCAAGCTAAACACGTTTTATCTAAAGTATTTATAATTTTTGATTAAAACAGTTCATTTTAATGTCGAATATTGCCACCATGAGAGTACGTCACGTCTCTACAGGGGAGAACTAAGCACCTGTCCTCACATGCTTTATAGAAACACCGAAGAGTTATGTCAGGTCTCATTTTAATTGACGAAACTTTGTTACCCGTGGTGAAGTGAAATGTGAATTGTCTTCTCCAATATGGCGGTCATCGTATCTGTATGGCTACTGACCATATTAATTAGGGATAGGTTTTATTTTATAAAAAAAAAAAAAAGGTCTTAGCACTGCACCGCCCAAAGTGCCGTATATCGCTATTATCTAGTAAATCAGCTTTTGTCCAAAATTATGTTTCCAAGTTCATTGGCACTGTACAAGGGTCAGTTCCCTTACAATACTTGTTTTCCCTCACAACATTTCACCATTTGTGAGGGAAAAGCAATCGAATTGTGAACACACTGCTCTAATCCTTGATTATTACTAGCATCTTTGTAAATCAGTTTTTGCTGTAAATTATGCTTTTCAGTTCATTGTCACGCTTCAAATATTGAAAGATGTCAATTTTGTAGCTTTGCTTGAAACGTTGGGAAGAAACAACTAGTGGTGTCTTAAATATCTCCCCGATAAGCAACCTAAATTTGTTGACATGTTGTTACGTCATTACGTACATTTTTCCTACGTCATTTTCATATTTTCGTTTAGAAACAAAGGGCTTATCGAAGGGAAAGGACGGAGCTTCCATTTCGTTACAAGCAGAAAGCAACTAGACCGATAGCTTAGAGAAGGGGGTGATATTGCCTACAGTATTATTCAATAGTTTGTAATCACTTTTTTTCTAAATTCGTTGCGACAACGAAGGCACTTCATCTGTTTACCCAAAAAATATAGAGGTTAATTGCTTTATCTGAGTTTCAGTAAACTTACTTAGCGACGCTCATTACCTGCCAGTATCCGGCCATTAGGACCTGCAATTAAACGGACGTCAGTGTGAGTCGTTTGATGCCGGAATACTTTATTTGAAGCAAGAAATCTGCTTAGGAACAAGGCCAGGTGTGAAAAGCAGCACAACTGTAGAAGAAGTTCGTTGTGAGGTAATTTTTTTTTAATACAATTACAATCATCATTGGTTACGACACTAACAATATAACAACCATTTTAGAAGCAACAATTAATAATAATAATAATAATAATAATAATAATAATAATAATAATAATAATAATAATAATAATAATAATAATAATAATACAACTAATAGATACAATACTACAACTGCTACTAATACGGTATTCTAACAAGTAAGGAAAGTAAAGATAAGCGAAAAATATTGTATGGTTTTTTATTATTGCTGAACTTTAATATCATTTGTATTCTGGGGAAACATGTTCTGCCCACCGACACTTATCGTCCACGTTTGTAATGGAGAAATTTCTTCGGACATTTCCCCCGCGGAAAGTGCGATTCTTGCTATTTAGGTCTTTCCACAAATATCTGGATATTGTTTGGGATACTTAGAAGTTTCCTATGGGGTTAGAATATTTAAGATATGAAGGAATATTCAGAACTCTTTTGGGCTTTTGCTCGCTGTTTTCTGGAAAAATTGATTTGTTCTATTCCAGACTGGAACACTCCACTTCACCAAAAGCGCTAAAGCTGCAATTTTCCAAAATTTCGGATGCTGGTAACGTAGAAGTGCCTAACTTTTCTCCCTCAACTCCGCTAGTACGGTTAGAGAATTGTTGAAATGTTTGGACTAAGTGATTATGTATTTTTGTATTTAGTGGGTTTTTTGAGATATTTTGAACAGTAACATTTTGTGATATTAAGAACATATTTTGAGAATTTCCGGAAACATCTTTTGGCGATTTACGTGATATTTGTGGAAAGGCCCAATGTTACATTTGTCAAATAAACACATCGACTGTTTGTAATGATATTTTTACATCCATCATTTGCGTCATCACGGAACGCGAAATTTTCAACCATAATTAACGAAAGAAACGACCAAAACGTTGCGAAGGGAGGGAAACAGCACAGAGAAATAGCAAGGGTTTAATACCGTAAGCCCTAAAATAATACGATTTGTTCGCGGGGCGATAAAGGTAAGGTAAAGTAAGGTAACTTTATTTAAAGTCGTAAATTTAGGGAGTGGTTGCCCAATCTCTCGAGCCAGAGGCTCATGACAAAAACGCACGACTATTTACAATATTATTCACCTAAAATTACTATAAGAAGTCAAAAGAAGTCAATCAGTAGATTTTACCTTTACCTACCCGACTTTCGTTGAGCGAGTGGCTCAAATTGATTCGGGACTCTAAACAACTTACAACAATTAAGGCGAAAGTGCTGCGAAAAAACCACAACTGGCGCCTACAGCAAGCTTAATCTCGGCGTGTCGAGCGAGAAACGAACCCACAATCCACGATCATAAATCTAGGAATAAACTTCGAACATAGTTTTAGCAGATTGAAAAGTATTTTAGAGGGAAATAGTAAACATTTATTTTCTATCTACTGCTTTATCGAAAACAAGCCATAGGTGGCATATTTTAGCCCGGAGAATATATTGCTAGCCGGGGTCGGAGGCAATTAGTAAATAACGAATCTGGGTACGATTAAGAGAGACTACCGGTAAAGAAGGTAATGTACAGAAAATGGAGGGAGTCGCCTACCATTTAAGAGAGTAAATTGTACGCGATGTTAGCGTTTCCGGTGCCAAGCCCTATACTTACTTATATTTCTTTCTTAGCGCCTGCGTTTGATGTATGACGTAGTGTGACTTTGCGACATGAATTACGTGGGAAGTAAGGAGGCGTAGTAACAGTTGGCCTCTAACGCGTAGGAGGCAAAGTAACAGAGAGCGCGAGCATCCTTAAACTGAGTTGTCGAAATACTTCTGGCTTCATCTCACTTACGGTAGTTGACTTTCAGAAATATCTTTGAGTTCCACCTGTGGGCGAGTGAGTCAAGATTACCATGTTCCTTAAATTTGTTATGGTTCACTTGATATAAAATGTAGTAGGGCTAGTATTTTTCCTGTAGGACAACCTTTCTCCAAACAGTTGTATGAGCTATGATTTAATTGAGAAGAGTTTCTGTAGCTATCGTGATCGATAATCCTTTTTGAAATCGCCTTATTAGTATTTTGCACTTCGTGAGGCGGACCTCACTTTTTCTCCATTTCTTTAAGCTTGTTTAGCTAAAACAACAGCGAAGTTTGCCTTGCATTTTTACCAACTGATCTGCTGCCAGTGATACGTTAAGAGTCCTTTGCGTTATGGATGTGTGGAATTGATAACACGAACAAGAAAAGGAGTGTTTTTTACCCCGGGCAAACTGAACAACTTGTTTCATCTCTGACCAAACTCGCATAAATTAAAGTGAGCATACGTACACGATATAAACGGAAGAAAGCTAGGGTTATTGACCAGGTTTGAATGACATGACCCTTCAGACAAGTCTTTATCGAAAAAAGCCCAGTCTAATTAGCTCCTTTTTATAAAACACAGCAAGGCCAAAAATTAGGGAGTAAAAGCAATGAGGGCGACACTTGAGATAAAATATTGATTGTACTCTTTGTTCTCATTAAATGTAGGCCTTATCAAAGTAGCTTTGCTGCCAACGTAGGATCTAGGAGCTATCAGATCTCTTATGGACCCTGCTTATGCGGTCTCTTGCAGTTTCTGTTTCCCATCTACGTATTTTCGGACCATAGGAACGATACGCTGCGTCTTTTAAAGCATGATACTGACCATGCGATTGAGTGTTTAAATTTTTAGGTTTGCTTTGTCTAGCCACATTTATTTTTTGCTTTTTCAGACACCAATAGTGACACTTTGTCTCCATGCGTCCCAACACATGTGATGTGGGAACGCGTTTTTCTGGGTCCAAGTGAGTTCAAAGTACCGAACTTGATATACATGTAGTGAACGGGTCATTTTGCGATTTATGTGCGTTGGCTGTTGCGCTGGCGTTGCATAGCTTCGCTAAAAAGGCCGAAACAGCTGTCCGCTGTTGCGATCCTGCTTTATCGGTTCTTGTCATGTTGGTGTGTGGAAACGTTTTTCACATAATATCAGCCTTGAAGTCTATTGTTTGTCTTTATTCCACTCGTGTTTGTTCGATATGAGATGATTATAGCCAACGAGGCGCGTAGCGCCGACTTGTTTATCTACCATCCTGTATACAACTCGCGCTCATCGGCGTGGAATAGTTGTTAATCGGTTCTGTGCACGATCCGGTCACATGGCACGGAATAAATTACACTGGGACGCAAATTACGCAGTGGGACTTTCAAAACAAAGGAAAGTCGGGCCCATTATTACATGGCTGCATGAAATGTTCTGCGATGAAAAGGAGAATAATGATTGGTTCCAACAGCGGTACCGATTTACAATATTGACCGCTAAGATGTGCCGCTCACGAATTAATTTCGGTGAAGTACTTTATCAATTCAGTACACAAAATAAATATTTTTTTTCAGTAAAAATCTTTACCTTCATGTTTTTAGGACAATAAGAATGAAATGTTCGCAAAAGCGACGCGAGGAAAGTAAATATTTGCCCGTTCGCAAGGGTGTTTACGGAGAAACGCATCAATCTATCACTAAATTAAGCCATTGTAATAAATACTTTATCTTACTAGCTTTTATGATCCGTATAGGAGAATATTGGCCTCCTTCTTTTTTTGGCAATACCTCGATAGCGGCTCGGTCCATAAACTTGCAAGAATAAAGAAACTCGATCAATATTTCTCTAATACAGACCTCACGCTAGTTCAATAACTCATATTCATTAGAATATATTTGAAACATTTTCTCGTTTCAGTGAATTCAGCAGAGTGTTGTAGTTACAAGTAGAATAAACAAAGGCAAGTAACTACGTTCATTTACGTAGCAGATTTATACTTTGCATAAAAGATGACTGAAAATTCTTTTTTGTGATGAAAATAATGTCGACTAAGAAAATCAAGTTTGGCCTCTTAAGGATGTTCGCGCGAAATTTTCCAACATTGACTTTTTTCTAATACTTTTACTATTGTAAGATGATAACTTAATTAATGATGTCAGAAATGTGAAAAATTGATGGTTCACCGACTTCGTTTCGAAGAAAATATGCTTCAAAGAACACCCTAAATCTGAAAAAATCGGGCTTCGTTAGCAAATAAAGCCACAGTGTCTGAAAGCCCCCAGAATATTGTAATTAGATCTTTGACGTGAAATGTTCTCTGCCAAATATTGTTTGAGCGGACCCATTAAGTGAATTTAGTCCGGTGATGTTCCTTAAATTTGGCGACCACAGTTTTACGCGCCTTGCAGTCGCCGGATGGCCGAATTTGATGTCCCTTGGACAGAAACCTTGAAATTATTTTAACTTCTCATATTGATGTTTTTGTTCATTTTTGGAAGATGTGTAGATAATTGTAAATAAAATCTGTTTTTGGAAAGAAAAGTAGGGGTGACTGATTGTCCAAGATCGCCAAATCTACGTAAAGCTATAGCATTGGCCATCTGCCCTATCACTGTTAATTTTTTTACTTAGCGCGCGCGCTCGATGAATGAAGTGGCTTGTGAATTAGCGTGCGCAGTAACGATGCGCAGAAAAAATTAGCGCGAACGTCCTTAAGGTGATTCCCTAGTAAAAGAACCCGCCATAGATTTCCGATGAAACTTCGTATACTGTAGTTACAGGACAAGGAGTTATTAAAAAAGTAATAAAAAGAGGGGGTCACCGTGCTTGTTTTCACGCCACAATGCTGACAAATATGGTTATTTAGGTGACTTTTAGTGACGTTTAGTAATCTCCGTGCGCAAAAAATAATAAATGAGTAGCAAAAACTGCAATGGACCGCATACGATAAACGCTGCCAACGTAGGATCTACAAGAGACCTGATCAGCCGAAAAAATGTGAAAAGACTGTTGACTGCAAGGCTGATACTACA
>Ga0126343_10000144_pt1 | contig 21946 bp, 14 predicted proteins | sample Cyp2metagenome_FD_92531 | JGI IMG/M metagenome (GOLD analysis project Ga0126343, IMG submission 92531) | Coral microbial communities from Lord Howe Island, Old Settlement Bay, Australia - Cyphastrea 2 metagenome | ecosystem: Host-associated > Invertebrates > Cnidaria > Coral ...
GCATGAAGCGACTAGGAGTATTTCTACTCCCCCCTGGATGGGATGCCAGTCCATCGCAGGGTTACCCCCAGCATTAAATTCGCCGGTACCCATTTATAAACCTGGGTGGAGAGAGCCACTGTGAGAGTTTTAAGTGTCTTGCCTAAGAACACAACATCATGTCCCCGGCCAGGGCTCGAACCCGGACCGCTCGATCTGGAGACGAGCGTTTGAATTTTAAAATGGTCCGGGCAAAGCAATGTTCAAATTCCGAGTATAAGTTGCAGTGGAGTTTTGAGAATCCACAACACTTTAAGGACTTGCAAGTTTAAAAAAAATCTATGCGTCGGAACTTCTTGGGCGCGAACGTCCTAAGGGTCATCGGCACCGCTACCAAAATACTTTCGAGCAGGGACTAGCACTGATTGGTCAAACAGATTAAAAAACCTGAAGGGCTGATAGCCTTGAATCTAACTGCAAGAAACTCTTCGGTTTTGGACCAGTCTACTGCATTCAGAGGAAGTTCATTAGACTGAATTTTGAACCCTGCTGAAACACTAAGCAGCGGGTACAAAGAGGTCCAGTGTGCTCGTTTATGGAGAAATGCTGCTTCTGTCACCAAATCAAGACAGAAGCCATTTTGTTCGTAAACAAACCAGTCAACTAAGCAAAAACCACTTGATTTAATCTGCTGAACTCATTTTATTGGATAAAATGTGTCCATACATGCTTACAGTACCATGTTTATACTTTATCTTTACCACCGTTTTCGTTGATACGCGACTTTGGAAAACAAAACACTTGCGGAAGCGTTTCCAAAATTTCCGTCAGTCTTAACGAGTTATCGACATATCGGATCGAAATCCACCAATTACAGCCCGCTAGCATGACGTAAAGAAGGTCAGAAGGTCACGCTAGTGACCTTATGACTGACGGAAATTTTGGAAACGTTTCCGCGGGTGTTTTGTTTTCCAAAGTCGTGTATCAACGAAAACGGTGGTAAGAGATAAACGGAAACGTCAGACAATCCGTATATTCACATTCATTCAAAAGACTGTGCGAATTATGCGTGTTACAATGGAGCGGAAATCATTTGCATAAGGCATAGAAAGGAGGTAGAAATGTACGGATGGTTTGTTGCTGATTAAGACAGGGGTGGTCCGGGGGGAGAGGGGGGAAGACAAGCCAACGACTGCCACTCAAACGAACCAGCACCGATAGAAAGAAGAACAATATTACTTACGACAAGAATGAGAAAATGCCCCGCAGAATGGACAAATAATATTTATAAATAGATATGTAAAATAAATTATAATATTTAGGGTGGACTCCACATCAGTCCGGGTTCTCTATCCTGGGCGACCTGGAATTTGGAAATGTTGGGTTTTTTTGGAGGGAGGAAGGTGGAGAACCTGGAGAAAAACCCTTCGAGCAAGGCGAGGACGAACAACAAACTCATCTCATGTATGACACGGGACCGGAATTGACAGAGCACTCTCGTCACTGCACCATCCCTGCTCCCTTAAGAGAGAGAACGAGACCAAAACTTAAATAATACTTAAATACTTAAAACATTCCAATGGCATTTGAATGAATGTGAATAGAACCAACACATAAATGTAACGTTTTAACACATATTCAACAAAAAGGCACATTAAAAACTGATTGGAAAATACGATTCTAAAGTGAATTCACGGCACAGGCGTTTATCTCTGGTATCTTAAGACGGTTGGACCGCAAACATTAACAGCCGAGACACTACGCGACAAATCGTTGCTACACATCGCGGAGGCAAGTCGCTCCATCGCTGTAACAAGTCGCCTCGTCTGCACTGCTGCGTACACACGCTGCGACAAGGCTGCTTGCGCTTATTTTGTCGCTGAAATATGTCGTGACAGATCTTCTGTCGCTGCGATTTGTCGCACGAGAATTCGCATAATGTGTCTCGGCCTTAACGATACAGGCAAGACCTAGAGTGTGGCATTACATTTTTTGCGAGTTCTAGTTTTTGCGGTGTTTGCAGTTTTTTCCGCGACCCGTCTGAAAGTTTAATGAAAGTACCCTATTGAGAAGAGCATCTATAATTATGAGGAAGAGCACGATGTAAAAGTGAGATAGTGACACTGATTACTATATAACTGTGCTTTAAATCCTTTTGCTGCTTCACATGGGAATTGCATGAAGTTTATTAAAAAATGCGGGAATGTTGCAATTAAGCGCGACTTCCCGAAAATCGCAATAAGTGGTAACCAGCAAGAAAGTCCAGTTTTTTACAATCGCAGATCGCAGAAATTAATCCCCACAAAATACAAAAAAAAGCCGATCCACAAAAATAAAACTCCCGCAAAAATTTAGTGCCACACGGTAATTAGATGGCCCTCAGTGTGTTTAACAAAATTACCGAATTCACTTTCAATTCCCTTAACAATAATCAGTCAAGGTCAATATTATAATTATTTTCAATTAATTAGTTTATACTATACAATTATTTCAATTCGCATCACATAGACTGTCAAAGGAAAGCCAGTGGTGCTATGGAATAACACTTTTTCTTTGTTATTCATTCTTTCCTAAGTAACGAATTCGAGGATAAAAATATCTTTTCCAAAATATACTAGTGAAAGTGTCTATGACCTTCTCCCTTTTTTTAAACTTACTTCCTTAAATAGACCTTTGATTTATGTTATTATTCATTTTATAATTTTAAAACTGTGCAATATGATCAAAACTGTTATTCTTTTCTACAAACTTAACACATGTTATCTTAAAACGAAACAACTAATCTCTCGATGTTTATTTCAATATAACCCTTATCCATATAAAAACCAATAAGGCTTTGGCTTGAACAAGGCACAGCTAACCTCGCCGAAGTAAGACAAAGCCGCAACTGGGGCAGATAAATCTGAAAGAAACAAGAAAGAAAATGTATTGTGTGTTCTATAATTTAAGCGTGAAAATCAACAGAAACCACTCATGATAAAAACAAAAAATGAGCGCATGGAGAATGGCTCTAAAAGAGCTTTTGACACAGTGATACATAGATGCATAGATTTTGTTTTAATTCTAAAAGGTGAGATTTTAAGAGAGTGTCAAAATATTGAAAAATTCGTAATGTTTTGGAAAAAGCATGATTTCAAAAAGATATGGATAGCTATGTTTCCAACGTTGGCTTCAATCGAAACTCGTCGAGAAAGGCCCGCGTTTCCTTTAGCATTTAAAGAAACCGGAAGTGCACCCGATATATATTAAAAAGTTTAACAAATTGACGTTAGTGTTTTTATTTTTTTTTTTTATAAATTGAAATTTTTTACAAATACCATTACTGAATTATGTAGAATTTTACATAGAAAAACGGCTTTATATGGTAAGTTACCTAGGTTTTAGTTAATTTCAAAAAAAACTGTAAGATATAACATCGACAGAAAAAAAGAAAAAGAAAATAGCTGTATATAATAAATTACCTAAGTTTATCTGTACTAAATGTGCTACTAGAATAACGAGAATGACACCCACTAAAACAAGATACAAGTTACTATACAAATTGCATACTATGTGGTAAAAAACGTCAGTTTTTTTATGCGTCTGTCCTGTTATTGACGTCAAATTGCTTTTTACGATAACAAATTGTCGAATTGCCCGCTCTCGCTCGCTGACGCGTCGCATGAATTTCAAATTCATGTGTCTGTCCGCATATTGACAATAAAGAATTGGTTCATGCTTAGCGTCCGTATATCGAAATATGGATGCACGCGGGAAGTTTGGAGAGCTAGAAAGAGGCGTAAGAATTACTCGAGGCGATAGCCGAGAGCAACTCTAGCTTCTTGACTGCTCTCCAAACTTCCTAAGTTCCCAACAGGTTTTATTTGTGTTTAACTACAAAGTTCTCACAATGCACGGCGAAGGAAAACAAAGGAAGGAAAACAAAGGTAATTAGGATCCCAAAACGCCAAAATCAGTTGAACGAAAACGCTCATCCTGGTTTTTAAAATTATTCACGGAAAATTCGCTTCTTCGATTAATTATAATGAATGTAATGTAGGCAAACAAAGACAAAAATATTCAATTAAAATGTAGACAACAAAGTAAAATCACTCAAGTTTAAGTGAACATCTTTGCTCGGCAAAAGTCAAAGGCTCGAAGTAGCGTCTGGATTGTTCAGAATAATCTTCACATTGCCGAAACTTAAATAAAAGGAACTCGCACTAGACGCGACGAAAATTTTGCAGCTGAATTGAAACTGCACATGTCATTTTATTGAGCACGGCCGTTCGTACGTTAAACAAATTGACGTCAGTTTTTTATGCGTTGGTCCCGTTATTGATCATAAATTTCGTCATAACATTGTCAAAGTAGCTGTGGATCCACGAGGCGATAGCAGAGTGAATCCGCAGACTACTTTGACAGTGTTATGACGAAATTCATTGCCAAAAAAAACTGACATCAATTTGTTTTTTACGATAACAGATTGTCGAATTTCCCGCTCTTGCTCGCTGACGCGTCGCACGAATTTCAAATTCATGTGTCTGTCCGCATACTGACCATAACATTTCGTCAATGAGCGCGCGTGAATTTCTGCAGTTATCGTAAAAAAAGATTTTGTTCATGATTTTTGTTCATGATTAGATAGGACTAGCGCGCGCTATGTTAAAATAAAACTTGGCCAATGAGCGCACGTGAATTGCTGCAGTTATCGGGAAATACCCTATCAACGCGTGTGCAATTTAAATTACCAGTACACTTCGGTAAGATCCAACAAAGCCACGGGGATTAAGTTTTTCTCTTTCTTCTGCTCTTACTTTTCTGCTTTTCTCTTATCTTGTCTTTGCTTGGAGTTGTACTTTTTTTAATTTTGCATCCTGTGAAACATATAGAAAAAACCTCCAAAATGAAAGCGTTTAGCAAGTTACCGAGTTGTGTTTATTTTCCTCGCGCAGGTTGCTGTAAGTAACAGGAAGTGAAATTTCACCTCCTTAGCAACACGCGCGTATGAGTCGGTTAATGGGCCTTTAAAATACACTAGTTACATGGACTTCGTCAAAGTAATCGCATCAAGTGACTGGAGAATAGGAAACAAAAATCAAAATATTGAATGTGCAGACCAAACCACTTGAGACAGAGGTGGTTGCCCAAAGGAAGGATTTCACTGTATATACTTACCCGCCGTGTATGCCAACTTGGCAAATCCTATCGATAAAGCATTCAATATGAACCTTGTGTGAGCATGGCAGGATCTGGCAACCGTTGAACGCATCCTAAAAGTAGAGTGCAGAATGATATGTACTCAATACAAAATCGGAAATACTCCATGCCAAAGCAGTTTAACTTAATCCAATTACAAATTTACCAAAATCCTCCATTAGTAATAAGTACAATGGTGGATACTAAAACAAGTACCAAAAACCCCCTTTTAAACAAATACAGTGTACAAACAGCTCCCCTTCCCTCTCCTCCACCGGCACCTCCTGCACTTGCAGAAAGTAGACGACCAGCAGGGCCTGGCGTTAAGCCCCGGCCAAACGATCACAACATACAAACGCAACATATCGTAACATTGTTGGGCGTTTGGCCACCCCGTGGCGACGTGTTGTAACATGTTAGGTATTGAAATCAAACAAGGGCGCATGCCTGGGTACAGCACTGTTGCACGAACATGGCCAAACGACCACAACATCATGCAACATCCACAAATGTTGTATGAAAAATTTGACCAGTTTCAAATTTGAGCCAACAATACCCAACACCTCGCCGCAGGGTGGCCAAACGCACGCAACATGTTGCATCTATATATCGAATGTAATCTGAAAATCACCTGCAAGCATATACAGCATGTGTGGTTTGTTGGCGTGATGGTACCAAGGACACCACAAGTCTGATTGTTCACCTGAATATTAAAGAAAAGCCTATAAACAAGCTGATAGTCGGTGGATCTACACGGCAATCGCCTCGTAAATCCACAGCTACTTTGACAATCTTATGACGAAATTAAACAAAAAAAGTATACTTAATTGGCCACTCCCCATTCAGGGCAATGACAAATCAATATTCATGATCACTAACACGGCCGACGTATAAAATGCTCACATCAAGTTCTTATCTTTAAAATAATCAGTTTCACTTTTGCGCTGGAATATATATGTACAGACAAACCAAGTGTGACTTTTTCACAGAAATAAAGAAAACACCGGAATCAAACCCGGGCCACATTGGTGGGAGGCAAGCGCTCTGCGCCATCCCTGCTCCCCTAAATTTTCCTTTTCAAATATAACGAACAATCATGTTATGTCAGCGAACAGACAAAAGTAACACACAAAATAAGAAAATCAATCAGATACGGGGATCGGTAAAGAAGATTCTTAGAAATTACAAAATAAAGCTACATACAATCTGAATATTACCTCCTGGCAGGCACAGTCGTTCTCAGAAGGTTCCCTGTGTAAAATAGACATAATGAATAAAGCATTATCTCAGTCACTAATTTTTCACTTTGCCTTCTGCTAGTAACGTTCAAAGTTAACAAAAGAGAGGATGGAGTATCTATCTCTTCGAAAAAGGTCTGCAGTTTATTATGTTTCAGGGTTTGTCCGCTTTTTCAGAAACAAATTTCCAGAACTTTTCCAGAACATTTACCCTTTCACTCCCATGATCTCCAAGTTAATTCCCCTTACTGTCTCCCATACTTTTCACATTTTTTACTTGAGTTAAACAGATTTCCAGAACTTTTCAGGACCAGTAGCCTTTTTCCAAGACTTTCCAGTTCTGGAAAATGCCACAACAAAATTCCAGGACTTTCTAGGTTTTCTAGGGCCTGTACAAACCCTGTGTTTTAAATACCGCTTTCCATGTAAAAAATAAATTCATAAAGAAACTGGAAAGTGAAATACGTAGACACGCAACTGCTAGGTAACTTAATTAACAAGTTAATGAGAAAGATGACAAATGCTATGAGAACAGCCTACCATCGATATATCTAAATTCTAACTTGGCCCCAAGGCTTTCTTGCAGTTTTAGTTGGAAAGCCTCTTTGCCATGTTTGAATTTCAATATATCAAACATAAGCTAACGGGATTTACCGAGTCGAGACTTGGCCATGTACTGGAGCAGATTGGGCTGGAGCAGATTGGGCTGGAGTAGATTGGGCTGGAGCAGATTGGTCTGGAGCAGATTGGGCTGGAGCAGATTGGGCTGGAGCAGATTGGGCTGGAGCAGATTGGGCTGGAGCAGATTGGGGGATTCTGTCTGATGAAACCTGAGGGAAGAGACAAAACATACAAATCAGTTGGAAAAGCACAGTACTCAATATTTATTAACAGGACATCCAGCCCTACCAACAGACACTAATTATGGTTCAGCTATTGAACTCTGAGTCACTCTCTCTTCCTCTGTCTCGCAATATTAAAATTATTAGAGCAGAACATGCACGGAATAGTCCTGTTAAAGCTCAATAAATTTGTGACACTTGCCCTACAAGAAGCTCCTGCATGGGCTTGATCATGAAGCCATTCAAGAAGGCCTCTATCTCCAAATTTGACCAGTTTCAAATTTGAGCCAACAATACCCAACATGTCGCAACACCTCACCACAGGTTGGCCAAACGCACGCAACATGTTGCACCCGACAATGTTGCGATCGTTTGGCCGGAGCTTAAAGGAATCTATATCGAATGCAATCTGAAAATCACCTGCAAGCATATACAGCACGTGTGATTTGTTGGCGTGATGGTACCAAGGACACCACAAGTCCGACTGTTCACCTGGCCCCAGTTGTTCAAAGGCTGGATAACGCTATCCACCGGATAAATCACAATCCAGTGGATAAATGCTAACAAAACAAACCACGCTATCCACTGGATAGTGATTTATCCGGTGGATAGCGTTATCCAGCCTTTGAACAACTGGGGCCTGAATATTAAAGAAGAGGCTATAAACAAGATGATAGTCGGTGGATCTACACGGCAATCGCCTCGTGAATCCACAGCTACTTTGACAATCTCATGACGAAATTTTAAAAAAAGTATGCTTATTGTCCACTCCCCATTCAGGACCAGTGAAAGACAAAGAAAGACAAATTAATATTCATGATCAATAACAGGACAGACGTACAAAATGCTGATGTGAAGTTCTGATCTTCAAAATAATCAGTTTCACTTTTGCGCTGGAATATACATGTACAAACAAACCAAGTGTGACTTTTTCACAGAAATAAAATATTAAAACGATATAAACGACTATATACATTAAACACTAAGTTAAAGTATTGTTAAAAGCTCCAGTTTTCTACAAGCGAGTAGTCTTAAAAACTGTCGCTCAAAAAAAACCTACGACAAGAAGTATAGTCGTTTTCATATACGCTCTAAACGACCAAGTCCAAAGCCTTCACTTTTATGTATTTTTAACCCAAAAGTCAACAGGAAGTAAATAGCTAACATATAATTTATTATACCCTTGGTAAAATTGGAATTTGGAAATGTTGGTTTTCAGAAGGAAAGAAAACCAGAGAACTCGCAGAAAAACCAACAACAAACTTATCCTACAGATGACACCAGGCCGGAATCGAACCCGGGCAACATTGGTGGGAGGCGAGCACTCTTGTCACTATGTCACTATATATACCTTTTCAAATATATCGAACAATCATGTTATGTCAACGAAAAGACAAAAGTAACAGACAAAATGAGATAATCAACAAGATTCGGGGATCAGTCAAGAAGATTCTTAGAAATTACAAAATAAAGCTACATACAATCTGAGTATTACCTCCTGGCGGACACAGTCATTCTCGGAAGGTTCCCTGTGTAAAATACACATAATAAAAAAGCATTATCTCATTCACTAATTTTTCACTTTGCCTTCTGCTAGTAACGCCCACTGTTAACAAAAGAGTAAATGGAGTACACTATGGAAAATATGTGCAGTTTATTATGTTTTAAATACCGCTTTCCAAGTAAAAAATAAGGTCATAAAGAAACTGGCAATACGTAGGCACGCAGCCGCTACAGTAGGCAACTTTATTAACAAGTTAATTAGAAAGATGACAAATGCTGTGAGAATAGCACACATTCGATATATCAAAATTCTGCCACAGCACTAAAGCTTTCTGATAATGAAAATGTGCATTTTTAGTTGGAAAGCCTCTGTTCCATGTTAGAGTTTCGATATATCAAACAAAAGCTATCGGAAAATTACCGCGTCGAGACTTGGCAATGCATTGGAACAGACAAAACCTGTGGAAAATGACCAAACATACAAATCACTCAAAGAATAACCAGGCATCCTGCACTACTGGCAGACACTCACAATGGTTGTACCTATTGAACTACATCTCGAAATATTAATATACACCTGTAATTACAGTAGAACATGTACGGCATGGCCCTGTTAGGTTCAACAAAGCTCGTTATACGTGCCATACAAGAAGCTCCTTCGCCAGCTTGAGGCCACTCCAGAAGAGGAGGCTGTGTGGCCGAGTGGTTAGAGCTCCGGATTTGAAATCCGTTGGTCCTGGGTTCAAATCCCGATCTGACCACTAGCTGATGTTGTTGTCGGTAGCCCCGAGTTCAACTTCTCGGCTGAGTTTATAAATAGCCAGCTGGTCTGCCTCCTGCCAGTTGGAATTCTCAACCTTGTTATGTTCATTTGAAAATTCATTTATCATTGCTTGTTTGTAGTGGTCCTGAAAAGGGTGGCCAAAAAGGGTGGCCAATTAAGTATACATACAAGATCTTCAAATTGAGAGTGCCTCGCAAGGAATGCACTATGAATTCCAGGAAATAACTGTTCGTCGGCATCTTGGCCATTCATCGGGGCAGACAGGACCTTTGGAAAAACCAAACGTACAAATCAATTGGAGAAACGCAGTACTCAATTAACCAATTAAACGGATATCAAGAACTACAAACAGACCCTGCAGGGGGAGGGGAAACTCCCAAAGAAATTAGTTGGGGTGCACCGCCTGCTTCCCAAAACCCTTGCCCCATTTAAGACCAAAATCTGTGTTTTACTCTACCCCATGTATGACCCAACCAAAAATTTGATATCATCTTTAGACCTGACTCTTTAATCAATATCATGATTCAGACACATGACTAAAAATTACTTCCCCAGTTCATCATTGTTCCAATCTGCTAGTAGTGAATTGGGTTGTAGCATTTCTGCTTCCAGGCTATCCAATCCAGTGTAGATGATGCTGCCTCTGTCCATATCAAGTCATCTTAGCAGTGATCTGCAGTGGGCTTTTTTTCCACACAGAACATAGTTCTAACATTCCAACATCCCATCTTTACAAACAGATGTACATGTATCTTAGTTTTTGGGTCACCCTGATATTTGTTGGGAGTATGGGTTGCCATCCGGCATTCACTCATGGTGATCATGACACAGTCAATCCATGGCCAGTTGATAAAGGCCTCATCCAGAGTCCAGCACGCTGTTGTACTGTACCCCCTGTAGTCTGTAATCATCAAGAGTCCACAGTTCCCATAATCAAGTCTGTTTTACAGGGTGAAGTGACTAGCCCCACACCCAACCCCCAATACAGAGGGCCAGGGTTTTCTGTTGGGGGTTTCCTTCCCTTAGTCACAGGATCCAGTTATTTGAAGGTTCCAAATACTCCCACTGCCGCTCAGCTGCTAGCAGCTGCTAGCTGCCACTAGCATTACTGGGGACACGATGAAAAAGGCATGTGGCATATGACTTCACTGCCAGAGCCTACCCTAGATGGAAATGCCAGCATGAAGAGAGCACTGGTGACACTAGCTAACCTCACTGAGACCTAATACAGGGCTTTTGGTACATTAAGCTATATATGGATTCTAAATGCAAAAGTCAAGAAGAATTAAATGAATAACATTAATAATAACATTGACCAAATTGGAATTTGAAAATGATGACTTTTCAGGGGGAAGAACCCGCAGAAAACCAACAACAAACTCATCCTACATGATCACCATGAGAGGCAATCCTGCTCAATCCTGTTTTGTTAGACAAAAGCAACAGAGTACATGGGAGAATCAATTAGATTTGGGGAATTCCAAATACACTGGACCGTCAAGATGATTGTTACAGACGGAATATTACCTCACAGCAGACACAGTCGTTCTCAGATGGTTCCCTGTGTAAAATAGAAATTAAAATGAACACTCATTTATCTCAGCCTGGCTTACGCTGTATTTTACCTTCTGCCAGAAATGCTCACTGCTCACCAAAAAAGTAAATGGAATATGGAAAATGTCTGCAGTTTATTACGTTTAATAAACAGCACTTTCCACATGTCATTAGCTAAGACTCTTAAACCCTCTAAAATTTTAAAATCTCTCCCACTTCATAGTTTTACTAATTTTGTCAAGTTTTTTACATTTCTGGCATCCATTTTGTTACAAGACTATGAGAGGGCACTGTAAAGTTCCTGCACATGTGTTAATTTAGAAAACTTGAGAAATGTGCAAGCAACTAATTAAAATTGAAGTAAAAGCCAATCAGTTTAAAAAGTAACTGGCAAGTGTATGCGTGCAACTGCTAAGCTAACTAAATTAACAAGTTAATTACAAATGCTGATAAATGCTGTGGAGAATAGCCCACATTTGATATATCAAAATTCTAACATGGCACCTTTTCAAAGCCTATTTTTGTGCCATGCTAGAATTTGATATATCAAATATGAGCTTTCGGGAGTTACTGTACCGTGCCAAGATTTGGTCATTTATTGGAGCAGCGGGGATTGGACCTGACGAAACCTGTGGTAAAAAAAATCACACATACAAATCAATAGGAGAAACACAACATTCAATTAACCAGATGTCCAGCATTACCGACAGACACTTGCTATGGTTAACATGAAGCTGTTTAAACTCTCTGCGAGTCAGTCGTTCTGACTTCATTATTACATGTACAATAAGGATGGTGTCTTCAGAGGGAATTTTCAAGGAATCAAATGAAACATCAGTTCCAGAAACCGACATTTCTGCAATTAATCTTGCAGCACTACATTCCATTCATTTGCCAATATATGCTTACATGTATATACGAGGTTACCACTCTCATATTGTGGTCACTGTATGTAGGTCCAGGCTCCTGTCCATCATTTTCTTCATCAACCACATCTTGTCTTACTACCAGTGGTTTAAGACTGTGGTCTCTTGGAGTATGGTCTGTGATTGGTTGTGAAACCCTCAAGTCAGTGGAAGGACGTGAGCAAACAAAAGCTATCAACAATGAAAGAAATAAAACAACTGGAGTCTTTAATTTGCCATTTTGCAACATCTTGCATTTGATAAAATACATTCCAGAATAAATCAAAATTATAATTAAAATGTTGCGAAAACAGTCTCTTACTTCGCTGTTCTTGATGGTCTTCCACATCAGATTCACCATCTGTTGCATGTTCCCTGGATAACTGGGCAACTTCTCCACATTGCTTCTCTTTATCTTCAGGACGAGAATTTATTTTTAACCCTTCTTTGAGTTTCTGATTCTTTGCTATATATTCCTGCAAAGCATTCTCCAAATGGTCTACATGTTCCTGGGAGTTACCACCAGAAGCTGTGGCATCATATAACCTCAGCACATCACCACTTGTTGGAGACACGTCTGTTCCATTATGTTCGGCTTCAGCGTCTGCACGGTGGTTGCTTTCATTACCTGGCGAAGGGAATACATGTAATCCATCTTCAGGGCTGATCAAATGTCGCACTGGCTCATGATCTTCTATCGGATCTCTTATCTCTGTATCTGGTTCATTTTTCATCTGTAATACCAAATTATCAGATGTTATTAGATACATGTACATGTAAGCAACATCATGTTTTAATTCACAGTTTCTTTTCACATTGTAAACCATCTTTGATTTTACTGGAATTGAACTGTAATGTTACACAGGGTAAATGAATTATCCTTACCAATTCTACCACTCTCATCATCACGTCATTATCAAACAAAAACAGCAGCAACAATAACCTTTTGTATACACTCAAATAAATATTACTTAGGGTGTGTTTCGTTAAGAAAATCCAAGATTGGATTCTTAAATCCGCAAAAATCCGAAAGCGGATTTTGCATTTCTTTTAATAACCAGATTAATCCACTATCTCTCGGATCATGGTGCATTAAAGGAACCAAAGAATCCACTCTGAAAATGGATTTGTCAGTAATCCTTTGACGCACCATGATCCGAGTGATCTTGCATTAATCTTTTTAATAAAGAAGCACAAAATCCCTTTTCGGATTCTTTCGGATTTAGGAATCCAATCTTGGATTTTCTTAAAGAAACGCACCCTTAACAGGGAAGAGTACTGGCTGTCCAATATAATCATGACTTTGCAAGACCATCATTAATAGACAATAGGGTCAGGTTTCAACACAAACACACACAAGAATACACAAAAGACCAGGGGCATATCCAGGATTTTTCTAAAGATGGGTGCACCACTAGGGAAAGGCATGAACTGTCACTGGCTAGGTAAACACATTTTATAAAGTTGCATGACATCTCAGGGGGGATGGGGTGCAGCCCCTGCACCTTCCCCCTAGATCTGCCCATATCATGATGACAGAGACGGGCGTGTTTAAAAGATGAAATGGCGAAATGACGAAATGGCAAAATGGCGAAATGGTGAAATGGTACTAAAGATAAGAGCCAAAGTTATAAGATATGATGATTTCGATAAAATAAATATATCTTATTAGACGTTTTGTTGTGTAGTATCACTGAGTTGTGCCGTAGGGTAAGTCAAAATACGAACAGCGAATTTCGCGGATATTTATTTATAGGGAATGCGTGACAGAAGTATACGAAGCGGAACAGAATTGGCGTGGGAACTATATCCAGCTAACTGATAGGTCAACAGCAGGAAACCTGTCTAACCGGTCCTCTGGAGTACAAATACAGCGTGATATTTGTACTCGTTTTGGGCGTTATTTGTATTCTACCAAGTGCAGTTGCAAAATAATTGAACATATTAATAAAAGGTCACAGAAAAACAAGGATTCATTTTTCATTTTATGCTTGCCAGGTTGCATATCTGCACTGCACTACAAAGTTTACTTTGTATGTATTTGATATAAACATCCAACGTCACTCGGTTTCTGTGCGAAGTACATGTTTGCCAGATACCGTGTATAAGCTAAAGCTTCGCAAAGTGGGTTCGGTTTTGATAATGTAAATACATTTCATGTGATTGCTGGAGCTCAAAGCAAACGTAATAGCTGCTGCTCGATGTTAAATATGAGATAAACAAATCATTTTTGATCATTTTTGATCATTTTCTTCTGATATCAAAACAAAATGCCGCCAGTTTGTTCAAGAAAACCCTAGGCGGCCAGTAAACAGCGAGAGACTGGAATCCAAATTACCCAGAGAATCGTTTACTTGTCTGGAGTAATCTACTGACTATATTCAGCAAGAGATTCAAACAGATGGAGACCTCAGTGAAACAGTAATTTTAATTTCAGTGGAACGGTAACCTTACAACCTAGCTTGGCTCTTTAATTATCTCTAGCACCATTTTGCCATTTCGTGTTTTAAACACGGCCGACAGAGACTAAAATTAATGAACATATTTTAATTGGCATGTAAAAGAAATATTGAGCTAGAAAAAACATGCATATACTGGTAGTCTAGGCTCTAATATGTTTACTCCCTGAGAGTGTCAATTGGTACACAACATGTTATAACTTTGTGACTATTTGGGAGATTTCATGCATTTTTGCGTAAAACTACCGGTACCCCTGGACTCACTGACCCTCTCCCGTCTAGCACATGGTTGACCAGCCCAACAATTAAGTTTCCAATATGTAATCATTGCTGAAAAAAAGAGAATTTCCGTGGAATTCACCTGACAAATTTCCTTGCTTTCAGTGCTGTTCAATTTACGGTAGTAAAGTCTTATTTCAAGTGATTTGCAATGACTGACAGTAATTGCTTTAATATGCAGTTCAACTTTGAACTTTGCACAAAATTGTCACACCAGAAAAACAATTTTGGAGAACTTGACTGGTAAACTAAATGCAAACAAGGACCCCTAAGACCCCAGAACTTGAAAACAAAGACCCCCCATATTTTGGGGGGCTCCGAAATTACGACCAGGCGATCGCCAAATGAATGTGACTGAAAGTTGAGCGTTGGCGGCAAGAATTTTGAGGCTACTTTTAGCGTCGTTTTCAATCGAAAAAAATTGTGTTTTGTTTCAAGCAAGAAGCTTACCTCTTGTCTCTTTGACGTTTTTACCTTCCACAGAAATAATTTAAATCAAAATTTTTAAAATGAAGGAATCTTCGCTTTCTTGTGTTTCTCTGTGAAGCAAAAATTTTATTGACACTGATCTGGTGAACACATTTTCCATCTGGCAAAACTGCAGTACTCCTGTACGGTGGCCCACAACTGTCACGGCAAAATACAATTCATCACAGCAAAATAAAATTGGTCACGGCAAAATACTGTACCATTCAAAACAACAAATTACATACATACATACATACATACATACATACCTACCTGCGTGCCTGCGTGCCTGCGTGCCTGCGTGCCTGCGTGCCTGCCTGCCTGCGTGCCTGCCTGCCTGCCTGCCTGCCTGCCTCCATACATACATACTTTATTTGATAAGTAGGTTATGTTAAAGGCAGTCAAAGGGCTGATGTGGACCTACCATACTAAACATTAAGAATTACATATATTCAAATATTATTATACTCACAGCAAACTACAAACGCTCACGGCAAAAACAAAAACAATTAAAATTTAGGTTTTGCCGGTTACCGGTAACTTGAAACCTACTTATATCAGGAAGAACTTTTGTCTTCTTTACGCACTGAACTCCTGATCTCTTGCCGCCAAGACGTCGCGACACGGTTTGTATTTTACTCGGTTACTGTCGGTTAAATCTTCCGTGGAGAGCAATCAACTTTCATTTTAAAAATTTTAATTTAAATTATTTCTGTGGAGGTTAAAAACTTCGAAGAGACAAGAGGTAAGTTTCTTGCTTGAAACAAAACAATTTTTTTCGATTGAAAACGAAACCAATTTCCTCGAATGCCAGTCAACAAAGACACTAAAAGTAGCCTAAAAAATTATTGTCGCCAGCGCTCAACTTTCAGTCGCATTGGCGACTGACTGGTCGTAATTTCGGAGCCCCCAAAAATAATAGAATGGGGGGTTTTTGTTTTCAAGTTTTGGGGTCTTAGGGGTCTTTGTTTTCAAGACACCCCTACTTGGGTCATAAAGTAGTTCAAAATAAAATTGTTCCATCCTTTTTTTAATTGTCTAGCATCTGAGACTAGCTCATTGTGAAGACTTTTTAAATACATCATTTATGGTCCATGTACAAAATGTAGACGACACATAAATAAGCTGGTTCAATGACAAAGTTTCATAACTAAAGCCATTTGTAATTAAACCAATTTTTATCGCTGCCATGCTCTTTGCCATGCTCTTTGCTGCCATGCTCTTTGCTGCCTTAGGGTTAGTCCATATAGGAAAACACTGTGACCGATGCTTTGAAAATGCTGCCTAAGGCCATGCCCCAGCTGCAAATATCAAATAGCATATAGTTTATCACTTCTATGTAAAAGAAAATAAATTTGAATAGCACTGGGCAGCGGCTTTTTGTAGCTTTGCAACAGAAATTGTAACTAACAAAGGTAAAAATAAATTATCATCACTGTCATCATCATCAGAAATGAAATACATATTTAACTTTTGTTGCGGTCTCAGAGGTCACTTCTTTTGAGAGACTAAATACCTCAGGATAGAAGGTACTTCAGAGGCAGAAACTTTGGTGAGTGGAAAAACTGAATGTGTAACTTGCTACAGGCGAAGACAAAAAAGTATACTAAGCTTTTTGGAGTGATTACTCCTTTAAGCAAATGTTATTTCAATTACTTCTACATGTATTACTCGTTATAGAAGCACTCATTGGATCATTACAAACTTTTTGTTATGCCTTGCCTTAATGCTAATGAAATGCTTTATTCACTTGAAAAGTCAACAGAGAGAAAACAAACTGACAGTTTTTTCCCATAATTGACAAATTTGAGCCTCTTGCACTATCCAGGTATATGATAACTTTACAACACCTTATTATGCAATTTCCTTCACTATCTATCAAGTCGTCGCCCAGGATCGAGGTTAAAAACAACAGAAAATTTTTAGCTCGATCTGTGGTCACTAATGCAAAATGTGGTTGCTCAAGAGAGGTTCCAAATGTAGTGATCTCACTGGGAAACTTTTGGTATTGTGGAAAACTGGTCGCTGATGAGAGTTATAAATGCTTATGAGAGGTGGTCACAACTGGAGGTTCAACTGTAGTGATGTAATTAATAGTCTAAAATGTGATACAATTCAATTATTCGAAAATATTAATGTACAATTTAAGAAGCGCAAGAAATAGAATAACACTTGCACGAGCACTGCCCTAATAACACAAGAAAGAAATTTGACATGTTTCGATCATTCAACGATGATCTTCAGTTGTGAATTGCTTGCTTGCATTACATTGCATTGCACTGTTTAATTACATTGTTTGTATAACATCAAACGAACTTGTAAACGAATTCACAACTGAAGATGATCGTTGAACGATCGAAACATGTCAAATTTCTTTCTTGTGTTAAGGGCAGTGCTCGCGCAAGTGTTATCCTATTTCTCGTGCTTCTTAAAATTGTACGTTAACGCCTGCATCGCACATGGAGGTTGGGTGCCCAGGAACCTGGGGGCTGGAGCTGCCGACCCCAACCCAGTCGCGACAGACTCACGGCCGGACAGATTGCTCAGTCGTTATCCAGTCAAATACTGTTGGGAATCAGTGGAAAAAGATCCATTAAGAGTGTGTCTAAACCAAGAAACGGTAAATAAAAAGCGGCAGGTATTGTCCAAAAAACTCCAACAGAAAAGACCAGCAGTTAGCGGTCTTAACACATCGTTGAAAGTAAGCTTAATCAAAAGTCACACAGTAATGAAATCTAAAATTATGGTGTTTTCAGTGTAATTAATTTGCATTTTCATGCATGACCACGAGAGGAAACCATAGGTTGTATATAGATAGAATTTCGACCGAGTGACTCATTCAAACCTCCAAAGACTACTCGACGTTTACTTAGAAATGTTAAGCGATTCTGAAAATTGTTTCAATAGGCTTTGGTGTGTACAAATGTTCTTTTTTTAGGACACAGCGTAAAAATATTTTGCCCTCGATCCAAACGTTCGAATCGACTGTTGTTATGAAGTTTACAGTCACTTCGTTCCACCAAATAGTCACTTCGTTCCAAAGAATAGTCATTTCGTTCCAAAGGTAAACTAAGCTTTTAAAGTGCACCTAACCCCCAAAATTACTTTTGTAGGTAAACTACAAGTTTTATATCGAATCGACTTCAAATGTGTATGGAATCGACTTAACATGTGTATCGAAACGACTTCGAGGGACGAAGGACATTCTATCCACGTTCGGTATTTAGTAGCTTTGTAAGATTAAAAGTTTACTTGCTTAGTTTCCCCTTAGAACAAACAAACTATACTTTGGAATGAAGTAACTCTTTGATGGAACGACGTGACTCCTGGATGGAACGAAGTGACTTGGAACAAAGTGACCGGATACCGTTTAAATACATGTATATGGTGAATTAAAAACACGTGAAATTCCACTTCCACGCGTAATCGAATGTATAATACCCGCTGTAGAATAGTGACAATACCTGTAGCAAATTCAAGTTGTTTCATGCTGGTTTGACACATAAGCTTACCTGTCCATTCGATGTTCCTCGACCTCCTCCCGAATCTGCCACAAAGAAATTGACGAGAAACAAGTTGTACTTAGACACCTACTGTCACCCAAGGCAGAGATAAAGTTCTTCATTAAGGCTCCGGCAAGCGAGGACACATTGTTACTCATGATGTTTCTAGAGCTGCACTGGGAAACAATTGTTGCGGAGTCAAAATGTTTCTGAACAAAACCAGAAATATTTTTTGTGTCCGCAACAAATATTGCACGCGCGGGAAAACGTGGAAACGTTTGTGTCGGCAACAATGTGTCCTCGTTTGCCAGGGCCTTTAAATACCTGCTTTACTGTTTTCTGATGAAGCTGAAGAAGTGGAGACACCGACACTGTCATTGTCGCGTGCAGCCATGCTCTTTTCTTGACGGAGAGAAGACACTCAAAAACATAACATCACCCCAGTCTCTCTTTTTCCTTATCTGACCGATGCAAAGGGGAGAGCCTGGGACGGAGGTTGGTCTCGAGAGAGACTGTGCTAGGAAGACCGAAAACGTTTTCCCTTAGCTCAATAATTTTCCATTCTGATGTTGCCTTTGTTCATTCTCTCGTCGTCATTTATAGGAAGCTCCCTTTTGATATTATCAAGCGCGAGTCGAGCCAGGGCGAAACATGGTCGATCCAAAATAACCATCACGAAACCAAATGAGCCTGATATGCCGCCAAAGAGTACGAAAACCGGTACGATAAGGAATTTACCATCGGCCCAAATGACCATGATATCACAAGATACAGGGCAGTAGAAACAGCTTCCGATCGGCTTATTCCGAATTTGGATACGCTACTTAATCAAACCAAAAAGCTGTCAACAATATAACCGAAACACAGTTGATGAGAAATGAAACAATATTTATAATTCCAAATTATTTGTAACGGCATACAAAACTACCGCAATACATTTTATATCTCACTTACATACATATTTACATACATAAACTTATTGAATTTCTTTAAGTGGGTTTTTAAACTTCAATCGTTAGGAAATAAATAAAGTGAATTACTACATTGGCAATAAATACATTGAAAAATGCTGTAAAGATTCAAAAATACAATTAATAATAAACTTCAGGAGGACATTTCAAAATCAGTAACTCAACTGAACTGTGCAAATTAAGCCACACTATGTAATTTTCTTGTTATAACATAATTATATCAACAATATTTTAATTCAATATCAACATGAAATATATCATATTTTCAGCTTTTTAATAGACCAATTTCGATATATTAAAATTCAGCCTAAAACTAAAGACCTCAGAGCGAGGCTCTGGGGAATAAATATAGAGGTTGTGGAGTTTATTCCCCAGAGCCTCGTGGTGAGGTCTATTATTTTAGGCTGAATTTTAATATACGTACTCCCCACATAACTCTTAACGTTGGAATAATGGTTGCTCATCCGTAATAAGATAATTAGTTCTGAGTAAGATCGCACTTACCTAAACATTAGGGAGCTTAACCAAACCACGACGAAGACGGCGACGAGAACGTTACCAAACAAAAGGGTTAATGAGCACAACAACAACTGTGCACGTGCGTTATAAATCTTTGTTCATTTCTTTGCCGTCCTCAGCAAAACGACAACGTGAAATGGCCAAGTTCTGTGGTGTCTACGAAAAGTGAACGACGCCGGCTAATTTTCCATATTTCCAAATGGAACTGAACGCCGTTGCATATGAAACTATAGCGCGTTTTTAGAGCCATTGGAGTACCGAACAGATCTAGAACATGAAATCGCGAATTTCGCTTGTAAAATATAAATCAAATTTTTAATTGGCGTTGTCCTCGACGTCGTCGTCGTTGCTTAAGCTACCTATTAACAACTGTTACCCTTGCCATTCCTTTACGAACGAAACACTAGGAATGAATTGAGAAATCTGAATAGATACGATAAGGACTCAACCCTAAAATAAATCTACTGTACAGACTTCATTTGCACTATGTTAACATTCTCTTCGGTTGATAACTGCGAAGTCAAATAGTCTGACAACAAGAAGTAGCTGTGTTTGGAGACCAAGAAGGTACATGTAGGACTGGCAATGGCATTTCTCAACCAATTCATCATCTCAATAATCACTCTGAGGCTTGACTGTACAGTGGGTGTCGACATACTGGGCAAGTGCGACTAGAACCACAAACAAAATACAAACGATCAATACTGTTTATTCTTACTAGCATTCTCGGATGTCTTTACAATTACTACAGAGGCACGATGGACTCGGGATCGAGTGGCCTGTGATCGAGTTTAATGAACTGGGTTCTTGGACAAGACACTTGTCTTTTACATTGCCTTTCTCCTGCAGTATGGAGCCCCTCGGACAACCTGCCATGGTCTAGCAATGCAGAGTAATCTGCCATGAATGGGATAAAGTGCTCACGCTGAAGAAATTTCAAGCAGTTTCTCTCTGCAACACGCTTTTGCTGAACAGTAGTTCAGCTTTAATAGTAGCAACCTTTTATAAAGTTAATCACACATTGTAACAAAGGCTAACAATATTTTTACGGTATACGTTGCGAAGTTCAGCATATTTTAACGAGAAGAGATGAGAAAGTTTCATTAAGTCCCGTGAATCCTGTAAAATGCTATAGCTTTGGGCGATGCACACAAAATAACATTTAATGCAAATTACCTACAGTGTAAGTTGCACAATATTCTAGATGTACATATAGCTGTACTCACACTCCATTCTGTATCATTGCAATGGCGCATTCCCTATGTACCTTATGTGAACAAGGTAAGATTTGGCAACCACTGAACGCATCCTACACAAAGGAAAGATGATAACACTATTAATACACCATGGCTTTTCAACAAATATTGTCATGGTGTGTTGAGTGACAAGCGCTGGTTAAAGTTTCGGATTTTATCATGGGAAAGCGTCAGAGACACCTATGATGGGAAAACGTAAGCTTCGTACGGCGGAAGAGCCTGCGGTTGATGTGGCGGGAAAGTGCGAGTTCAAGAGGCGGGAAAGCTCGACATTCAAGTGGCGGGAAAGTGCGAGGACCCTGTGGCGGGAAAGGGTGGGGTTCATATGGCGGGAAAGTGCAAGGTTCGTATGGTGGGTAAGCGAGAGGCCCAAGTCGCGGGAAAGTAGGGGGTTCGTATGGCAGAAAGGAAAGCGTCAGATTCGTGTGGCGCAAAGCATGAATTACATATCAACAAAAAGTAAAGTTGCATGGCTGCGGGAAAGTCCGAGTTTCACATGACGGGAAAA
>Ga0126343_10000145_pt1 | contig 21884 bp, 21 predicted proteins | sample Cyp2metagenome_FD_92531 | JGI IMG/M metagenome (GOLD analysis project Ga0126343, IMG submission 92531) | Coral microbial communities from Lord Howe Island, Old Settlement Bay, Australia - Cyphastrea 2 metagenome | ecosystem: Host-associated > Invertebrates > Cnidaria > Coral ...
ACTTTTATATTCACTGTATTTAGTTTTTATATACATTTTATTAGTTATATCATATGTAAATACGCAATTCAGCCTTCGGGCTGCAATGTATTGCTTATTAAACTATCTATCTATCTATCTATCGTATCAACTTCCAGTTAAAACTGTTGCGTAGACGACCACTTTAATCAAAAGCAGAAACAAGACAATTCAGTGTACATATATTTTGAAAACAAATGTCATTTTTCCATATCCTTTTCTAAAGACGTTATACAGAGCGCAGAGTAGAGCGTTAAGGCACAGATATCTGTAACGTGGACGAGAGCTAATGAACGACGAAAGAGTGTGCAATAAAATTGAAATTAATGTAAAAAGCAGCCCAGTCCTTTACTTCAATTTTTCTTCTTTTTTCCTTATCTTTGTATACAGTCTTATATCAAGACCATGTCTTAGACGATATTGAACCCCGTATACAGCTGAGGAAATATTTCTCATATACAAGTCAATAACATATACTTCTTGTAAGAACAAATAAATACAACTCTTTTGGTTTTTTTTCTCTGTCAATGTAAAATTTCTTTGAGACTGATAATGACACGATTTTTTGGCTGCAATGATTTTTTTTGCAACCTAACAAACTTCCTAATTGAAATATTTACTAACAGTTCCAAGGTATTTATATTTTCTTTGAAACTGTCTCCATAGCCTTCGATGCAGACAACTGCGTGACCAGATTTGCGTGACACAAGCAGAGTCAGATAAGAGTCACGCGTGTCATTCAAACGTCCGCATAATCTTCGCATCCGACAGAACTGTGCCTTGTTCACTTTATTGTGGATCTTTCGTAAGGCAGCCTTGTCTTTCCCGAGGAAACAATCTTTTTAGGAGCCAGGGGTCGCCATAGTTTGTTGCTGCTAACAAAGCACATCACTCCCCTGAGGAATCATGGTGCCGAGATCATTACATCCATTGTGACGTAAGATGTCCGCGCATTCTTTACTCCCAGCACTTTTTGCGTGCCATAGAGCAGAGCGACCTTTGACGTCAAGGATCCGCACATCTGCAAAATACTGGCAAAAAAGAGAAAAGAAAATGCTACAGCGGCGTAGCTTTTTGATTTGCAAATAAGCGCTACAAGTTATTTTGGAAGTGTTGGATGTGGTTTGGGAAAGGGATCTCTCATAAGCTTGTAGAGCGTTTGTTCGTTGGGTGTTCGTCGTCAATACACGGGTTTACAATTACGACATTTGGCACAGCTTCTCTGTTTTTTTGTTTTTGGGATTGAACTTGAAACCCAGCTAAGCCATTTTGAAACACATTGCTCCAAGAGGTTTCTTCTGAAACGTTTGCTGACATAACGAGATGTAGTTATACGGCCAGATAATTCGAACAGGCGGTTAAAATCCCTTCTTCTATCAATACTATCCTCGTTTTAACCAACGTGAGCTATTCCCTACAACATTTCTCATCTTCTAAAGGGTAACAAGGCTCATTCCATAGATTTTGAACGACTGCTACAATAAAAACACCCATGTTTGTGGTGTTTGCTCTCTGTTCTGAACGGGAAGCTCACCAATTATGACGTCACAAAATCCTGTTCCGACAATTTTCCGACGTTTCCCCGAACCGTTCCATTTGTAAGGCGAAGAAAAAGGGCCATTTTCAATGTCGAATATCTGGGCGATGTTTTAATGAAATCATATAAAACTTTGGATTATGATTATTTCGATTATAATCTTTTATTTTGAGTCAAAATCAAACCAGGTCCAATTTCGTTGCATTTGACCTTTAAGACCGCCAAGAGAGTTGTTCCCTGTGTAGCGCCTGACAAACGAATATCTGTTTTGCATTTGCTACTTTAAAAAGGTGCGCCGCAAGGTCTGCTAAGTCTGATCTGACTGTCTCGGGGCGAACGTTTTTAGGTGTTAAATCGTTCAAACCTAATTCCAGGATGACGACATCAGGCTCAAAGCTTTTGACTGCAACGCAGTCGAAGGAACGGGTCTTCGAAATTGTTCGGCCGCCGATGCCAATGAAACGAATGCAGCAAGTGGACCCTAAACCCAAGTCCTGCTCGCAACGCAGATCTCTCTCGTTTGTCAGAAAAGTGTAAAAACAGCGGACAAAGAAGTGGCCCATAATGAGAACATTAGGCTTGTTTGAGACAGCCATATAGAACAAGGAACAAACAAGAAAGTACCTAACTCTGAACACGTGTGGCAGACTCGGAAGACAAATTGAAACTTCTCTCTTGAGATCTTGCTTGCGTGGAGTTCTAACTTAATTGTAACCTATATGCTAGATGCTGAACTTATATCTGCTCCTGATTTCCATGTTATTGTGATGTTAAGAAAGAGCAGGAACACCTACTAACCCTAATTTTAATCATGCAATTTTAACTAAGGAAACACCTTATAAACCGTAATCTAATCATACAATTTCAACTAAGGAAACACCTTATAAACCGTAACCTAATCATACAATTTTTACTAAGGAAACACCTCATCAACCCTAATCTAATCATACAATTTCAACTAAGGAAACATCTTGCGACCAAAACATAAAATCCTTTATTTACCATAAAGCTCCTTTACGATAACTGCAGAAATCCGATAGTGCACTCATTGGCTAATTTTCATCGTCAATAAGCGAAGAGACACATGAAATTGTAATTTATGCGACACGTCAAGGAGCGAGAGCGGACAATTTGACAATTCATAAAAAACAATTTGACGTCAGTTTTTAATGCGTCTGTCCTGTTATTGACAATGAATTTTGTCGTAACATTGTCAAAGTAGTTTATCAATAACAGAAAAAACGCATGAAAAGCTGACCTTAATTTGTTAAATAACACCTTTATATAATGCCTATCGTAATTTAGGACAATTATGTTCAAGGCCTACACCCACCCTTGCATGAGTCCCGTACTGGTAAGAGTGCTGACCCATCACTTAGGTATTTTTTTGCAAGCCGGAGCAATCAAAGACAAACTAGTTTCATGGCAGATAAAGCTGGTTCCTTCACAATAACAAAAGGAAGGGTAATAGTCCTATAAGCAACAAAGCGAGAAATCGTTCTCTCAGCATCTGCACACGATTTGATATGGTCATTTCTTGGAAGGTTTCTTGGCCCTATCTTTTGATTTCTTCATTTTAGTTGTGGGTCATCCATTGGTTTTTCTGTGAAAAACGAACGGTTGATAATGGGAAAGAAAAAAGCGAATTTCAGTTGCATATCTGCTTTCTCTGCTGTATCAGCAGCTCCATATATTTTCTGAGGAAAAGTACTACTAAGGTAAAAATTGAAAAGGTGTAATGATTGTCATCGTTCGGTCGTACTGAGAGGATTTTTTTTACACTAGTCCAAAAATTAAATTTATGGGTGGCTTTTTCAATTTCAATATTGAAATGAAATGAGTTGTTCTTGTCAAATCTATTGATCGGTGCACGCAGGGCAGGGGATTTGTTCCTGGCTCCTCCATAGCTGGTAATTGGTGACGTTACAACTTGTGTGACATTGTGACAAAGGCTAGTGTAGCTTTCGTTGTATCAACGGATCCCGACATAAGCGCAGATTCTAAAGTACAAGCATCCATCAAGCATGAAACTAAAGAAAAGCCCATTCAAGCCTGTCGTATTCATTCAGGTGCGCTTGACGAACGCACTTCTCAGAGATCAACCGGCAAGTGTTCATTGTTGTTGTTTTTCAAATTAGGGCACATAGCCCTCATGTTCCTAGTAGTAATTTGGCTAGTACTAATTTGGCTAGTACTAGTACAGGATTCAGATGTCATAAAAATGGTAAATGAAAACTTATGACTTTTTTCTTCTTGTAGCCTTCCTTTTATCTGCGGGAGAATATATCGAAGGAAGTTATCAGAACGATGGCTAGGGTTAATTTGTGATGGCCATTATTTACTTTTGTAGTATCTTGCAAGGCATGAGAATTGATTCAGTTTAATGCAACCTGCACCTCAAAACTGGATCTACGGCGTATCCAAGTACTTAAGGAAGCTTTTTGCCACTACTTAGAAGGTCAAACGAACCTGAAAGGCAGAAGACGTATTTTCACCGAGTGTTAGGGTTACGCAAATGAATTTTGACACCAGCGATAGCTGTGTTAATACACTGATTGTGGCAAATTTTATTCTGTTGTAGCTTGCAATCCAAGGAGATACCCAGCGGTTTGAACTTATAGAACGGTTTATTAAGGTAAGAAATTTACTGTGATGTGCTTTTTAGCCTTCATTTAGACCCAACTTTTGAGATTTTCTCCCTCAAACTTGGCTAAATTTTAGTTGGTGAACAAAGACCTCGGAGTAGGGTGTCTTCTATTCTCTCTGGTAGGCTTAGAATTCTCCAAAAAGTTTCCATATTTCGTCAGTCAAAGTAATGAATGTACTTTAGAATTTTTATGCAAACTAAATTCCGCCAGCTGCATTTTAAGGGACATAGCACGCTTCACAAAATCGGTGAATTTTACCTTACTGATCACGGTCAGCAACCTCAGTTCGGCCAAAATGCAATTTTGGCTCGTAGCAAAGCAAAAATAAGAAACTGAAAATAATAAATTGCTCTTTAATATATATTTGACAAACCCTTTTCACTGACAAAAATTGAGGGAAAATTATGTTTGGTCCCGAAGTTGAGTGGACCGCTTTTAGAGAGACTGCCACTTAAAGATGTTGACTTTTTCCATCACTGGTCCATTTTGCGATAAAGTTTTTAAAATGTTGTACTCTCTAAAGAAGGATGTCCGTCAAAGACACGACGGTACCGATGAGGATTCCCTTGTTCCTGTTTTCAAAGATGATAAGGGAGAAGCATTTCAATTCATGCCAGAAAAGTCACTGGATGCTTGTCATCAAAGCGGCTATTAAACGTGGTTGGCAGGGTTAACCTAGAGGATGAACTCAGCATTTCACCCTCGATTACCAGGTGAATTTTTCGTTTCATTGACAGCTTTCTTGAGTCATTTAGGCCAATCGTGACTGTGTACTTTATACTACAGGGACAGGAAATTTGTGGAAGCTTGTACATGTACACCTGAAGATGTTATTTCCTTAATTTGCAGTGTTTTCTCAAGTTGACTGCCCATGTACCTGTGTGCTATCAGACAATTGAATACTGTTCGTAGAGGAGCTTGATGGTTTAGTGTTTATCTGAAATGAAATGAGCAGATACGTGATAAACTTATTTTGGTGTAGTTCGAAACGATTGTTTGCAGCAGCGTGAGCCATGAGATCTGGCACATGCTCATATGTTATTCAGCCCTGTTTCCAATACCATGTTTACAAATCGCTTGCATGGAGCAGGGTTTGTAACGTATTCGGCCGATACTGGCCAGCGGTATACACTTGTATTACATGCTCATGAGAGACCGTGAAAAAACAAGCGCATCGCAAGGCACAAGCTGAAATTACGCAAACCAAACACAGGCGAGTCGTTCGATAATTTTGTGAAAGATATTCGTCTCATTCTCATGGACTGTGAATATACCGACCCTGATGACATTCTGATTGATTCGATCAGTGATGGGGTACACGCAAAGAAGCTTCAAGAGAGACTGCTCGATCGTGGAGAAGAACTAACTCTAGCCAAAGCCATCAAAATAGGGCAACAATAGATCGTTTTCACGTGACGTCATCACTTTCTAAAATCTGAAACTAAAGATCCACCAAAGTTTTTATCCTCATCAGGTAAAAGAGGGGGCATATTTACATCTGTTTACAATTTTTCAGCGCAATAACTTGCTTCGTTTGTAAACCAGAGCATTTTGAATTTCTGAGTTATGGAGGTGCGTGACACAAGGCTACGATCGAATTTGTTGAAAAATATAGACTTATCTCTTGATTTTGAGCCCTTTTAGAAGTTAGAGCATTAGGAAAAGTGCATCTGTAAATATTTTTTTTTTAGTACTGATAATCAGTCGCCTAGAAATCCAAAGTAAGTTCCAGATGTTTACACTATTTTCCGGCCGCCATATTGGTGTACCACGGAGGTACACCAATATGGCGTTTTCACACTGGGCTCTGTAAATTTCTGCGAAACATTTCGACGAATATCTGAAGTTTGGGGAGACGTACAGGCCTAAAACTTGGAGAAGTGCCTTACTTTTTTATCTTCTATAACATCCCAATTTCGTAGCTTTTTCCACTGGATAGTTTTCAATTTATTTTTTTGTTGCGTGACAGTGAAAACGATCTATACGAAATGTCCCAGAAGCAAGTATGAGTTGTTTGTGATGAAGAACCTCCCGTCTAAGCACTGGATCCGAAAAGAACGAAGAATCCGAAGAAACCTGACTCTTGAAAAGGAGAGCACTGCCCCAGGTGTGGCAAAGACCCTCAGCATGACTGGAGTCAAGGAAAATGTCCTGCCCTGGGATCAACATGCTCCTACTGTAAGAAGCCTAACCATTGGTTAGCAGTGTGCAATCGCCGCCTTCGTGTACACAAGATTGACACCAGCTCAGACGATGATTCAGAAACAGAAGTGTTGCACATCCACATGACCCAGCCTGCCGATGCTGTGCCAGATGACAAGTGGACCATAAGATGCAGGGTGGAAAACAAATAAATCAAGTTCAAAATTGACACGGGTGCCCGCTGCAACACACTTACCCTGTCTGACTACCAGAAGTTCCAACACAAGGGCGAACTCAAAAGATCTACAAAACTGCTTCGTACTAACTACAATCATCAGATAAAGCCTGTAGCAGTGGCTGAATTGTCTTTGGAACACAACATCAACTTAGCCACCATGACATTTCAAATTGTTGATATCGACCAAGAAAACGTGCTATCAGGAAACGCTGCTGAAGCACTACAGTTAATCTCGAGACTAGCATCCATTGGCAGACCTTACTCAAACAAAGACCTTACTCAAACAAAGGCTGCCTGGAACCTACACAATCAAATTGGAACCTAATGCAAAAGGTGTGGTCCGTGCTGCCCTTTCCCTAACTCCGATTTTGGCTTACTTTTCTCCGATTTACCACTAAAGATTTGTGAAAGTGATGTACCGATTCTACGATTCGTCCCATTCTACGATTTTACCTCAAGAGTTTTATTAAAGTGGTACCGATTCTACGATTTTACCTGAAGTGATGTACTGATTCTACGATTTTCCGCAGTGGATGAAAGAACGAGGTATATTCGTGGTTTTTACGTGCAGTTATTATGTTATCACTTTCATGGCAATCTTAAGGTAAAATCGTAAAATCGGAAGAATTGTAGAATTGGTACATCACCTTCAAAACAATCTAAGGTAAAATCGTAGAATCGGAAAAACACGATTCTTCCGATTCAGCTATGATTTTACCTCAAGAGTTTTATTAAAGTGATGTACCAATTCTACAATTCTTCTTACATGAAGATTGTTATGAAAGTGATGGGCCGATTCTACGATTCTTCTGATTCTACGATTTTACCTCAAGAGTTTTATGAGAGTGATGTACCGATTCTACGATTTTCTGCTGTGGATGAAAGAACGAGGTAAAATCGTAAAATTGGAAGAATCGGTAGTCGAAGTTCATATTTTACTATTCTCCGATTTAGCCATAATCGCACTCTACTGAGCCGAGAGCAAAATTTTCCCTGTAAAAAATAAATGAATTTTGACTGCACATCGTAAGAACTTCGATAAAACACTTTTTCTGTAAATTTGATCTATTTCAGCGTTTGAATCATCCAATTCTGCCAAATAGAACCAGATATATCGAAATAATTTTCAAGCTTGCCAACAATTGCCGTGAAGTGTCTTTTTTATCGTCTCGTCGGTCAGTTCCATCACTTTGGTAGCGACCTTTACAGGTGGGAACCGGCTTCTTACGAGTAATATATTCCATACTGAACGCTTCAGTGATTCTCGAGAGAAACGAGAACCTTCTCGCGAGAAACGAGACTCGCCTCGCAGTAAACGAGAACTGTCTTGCGAGAAACGAGACGAGAGGTGGTAACTTACATTTGAGCGGTACTGTAGTAGTAGGACAAATGCAAGAATTCAGTGGCAGCCTACCTGCATCCGAGCTTGAACACCTTTGGCTTAACGTGTGTATGCATTTAAGCTCAATGAGCTTAATGAAGAAGAGAACGAGACAGCAACAATTTCCAATTTTCTTCACCTTTTCACTTTACATGTAACGAAGAAGTTCTCATTCAACATACTTAAAAAAATAAGTTTAAAAATCAAAAAGAAAACTAGAATTGAAGAGCAAAGCGAAGGTCATGCACTAGTACACAAAACCAGTGAAAGCTGCTTAGCCAATTGACGAAAACGAATCTAAAAATGCTCTATCAGAAGCGAGAGATTTTGGCGACTTCACCCAGTTGCACTTGAAAGAACTGTATCATGAATGTTATCCCCACACTTTGGCTCCCAATCCAGAAATGAAAGCCATAAGTTACGCTGGTAAAACGTCGGAAGATGTTCATAATACCAGTAGCTTGTTCTTTCTGAGTTGCTCACGTCATCACGTGCCGTAAATCCTTTGAATTAACTGACCGTAAGCGTGTTTGAAAGAAAAAATATATAGCATGAGCTGCCCGAGTGCCATATAATAAACTACTTACTAACCTAGCTTGCTTGAGCTGTACTTAGGAATATTGGCCGTTTGTAGTTTTTGTACCGACCTCGGGCTAATATTCCCCAGTACGGCCCTAACGCTCAGTTAGTAAGAGGTTAAAACACATACATGTACATATAACTACAACTTCACAGAAGTTCAATAACAAGACAGATAACTTAAAAATATATTTCTTTGCTCTAGGAACTACAAACTTAAAAGCATTGCTCCCATGGGTTCTTCGTTCATTATTTGGTTTTGGTTTTGGTTTTCCCACTGAAACCTGTGAGTTTCATATTACTAATATTGACTAATACTCACAAGGAACTAAACCTGAATGATTATTATTAAGATATTATTAAAGTTGATTTATTTGTGAGTTGGGTTGCATACTATTGATGCTCCTCAACTGATTGAGTTGAGTGCTCTACGAAATACGGTCTACGTAAAAGACGAATTCATACATGGACATACATATACATACATCCACAGCAGTGTATGCCACGAAAAGAAATAAAGTTTCCACAGCAAGAACGGGAGATCAATGACACGGAAATTGAAGGGCTGCTGATACATATACAAAGGTGTTATTTCAGAAACTACACATTGTTCCGGTGAATACATTTCTACTATATTCATATGCCCAGGAAAAATTCTTAATTTGAAGAATTTGAATGAACATATGGAGCACCAGCATTTTTAAGATGGATACCCTACAACCAGCAATCAGGCTTAGAACTCCTAACTGTTATGTCATGTCCGTATATCTGCGTGATGCATACTATTCAGTGCCGATTGACAATGAAGATAAAAAATATCTGACGTTTTCCTAGAAAGGTCAATTGTTTCAGTTCATCTGCTTACCAGATGGTCTGGCTTGTGCACCCACACTCTCCAAAAAAATCTTTCAAGCCAGTGGTTGATACGCTACACCAGAAGGGTCACTTGAATGTTGGCTACATTGATGACTCTTATTTACCTGTTCAAGGGGAGAGCTTTGAGGACTGCCAAGCCAATATTAATGATACTTGTGATTTATTCACAGCCTTGGGTTTTATAGTACTCCTAGTGAAGTCAGTCTGATAAGACCTGACATTTTCCAGCAGATTACAGATATCTGGGGGAGCCCTCCATAGATCTCTCTGCATCCAGACTAAATCATCAGGCCTCATGTTATGTATCTTAGAAAACACATCCAGGAGCAGCATTTATTGATACCTTTTCTAAAACACGAGATGTCCTTTATTCAAATTCACCTTCACGGTAAATGTGTTACCTGAGCACCCCACTCACCACCACTGCACTACCATTAGGCAATTACATTGATAATAAAAGAGTTAAAGTTAAAGGTAAACAGTTTTTCTATCCTTTCCCTCCTTTCGGTTTAATTGCCAAATGTCTGCACAAGATACAGATGGATTATGCAGAAAGCTTCATGATAGTTCCACTGTGGACAACCCAATGTTGGTACCTCAAACTTCTTCACATGTTAGAGGATGTCCCAAGAGTAATACCGTCACAATGGACTGCCTTGCAAATGTCAGGGATGAAACAAGAAGTTCACTCTTTTATCAAGAAAATAGCTCTGATTGTTTACAGACTGGCTAGCAGTGCTCTGAGACACAACAGCTTTCTCAGAAACCTACCTCTATTATCTTACAGTCCTGGAATGTCACGTTCAAATCGCTCCGCACTGTGATCATTCTTTAGTGTTATTGGAACTTAAAAGAAATGTCCAACCTCCTAGGGGACCTAGATTTTGGAAATTTAACTGTTCTCTGTTAGAAGATTGCGATTATACTGAAAAAAATGGCACATAAAATTCCGCAGTTCATAGAAAGTTATGAATACCTTGATGATAAAGGACTCTTGTGGGAAATGGTAAAAATGGAAATAAGGTCTTTTACAATCAGCTTTGCAAATATGAAGGCTAAAAAGCGTAAAGATCATGAGAAAATTCGCACACAGGAGGCTGAAAGGTTGCAAAAATTAATAGACTTCCAACCAACAGCTGATAACATCAATTACTATACAGAAATACGAAACCAACTTGAAAGAATCTCTTTTGACAGAGCTCGTGGTGCCTGCATTCGTTCAAAAGTACGATGGCAGGAATTTGGATAACGGAGCTCAAAATATTTCTTAAATCTTGAAAAAAGAAATTATGAGAATAAATTCATTACACGTCTGACGAGAGACGACGAATGTTGTACAACTGATCCAAAAGAAATCCTTGAAGAACAGAGACTATTTTATAGTAAATTATATTCTTCACAGAATCCGCGAGTCAACGATCCTAAATTAAATTCGCTTTTCACAGGCGATATGATCAAAACACTAGATGATGAACAAAAAGAAAGCTGCGAAGGATTATTGACAGTGAAAGAGTGTAAAGAAGCGCTGAAGAACTTTTCGAAGAATAAGTCCCCAGGGACGGATGGCTTAACTGCAGAGTTCTACAGCTTTTTCTGGGATCTGTTATCCGACACAATGGTAAACAGCTTTAATTGCAGCTTTCAAAATAGTCTCCTTCCCAGCCGCTCGGGCCGGAGTCACGTAACGCTCCCCGTCCCCACGCGGCTGCTTCAAACCGACATACATTCCTTTCTCGGACTAAACCAATTAATGTGTGGCTCTCATTTTCTTGTGAATGTTCGCGCCTATGATTGGTGCAGCGTATACAATGACAACTAAACGAGAGGCTCATTGGTCCGAGCAGACAAAAGCGCAAAACACCGAGAAAAGAATGTATGTCGGTTTGAAGCAGCCGCGTGGGGACGGGGAGCGTTACGTGACTCCGGCCCGAGCGGTTGCGAAGGAGACTACTTTCAAAAGGGCGAGTTGACAATCTCACAAAGACAAAGCATTATAAGGCTTATTCCGAAGAAAGATAAAAATTTATCGCGCCTTAAAAAATGGTGACCGATCTACTTGCTGAACTTAGATTATAAGATCGCTACAAAAGCTCTAGCTTTACAACTTAAAAAGGTGTTACCCTCAATTATAAGTGATGCTCAAACTGGTTATATTTCATTTCACAGCTCAGCAAAATTTAGAGGGCAGTGCTCTTTTTATTGACTTTGAAAAAGCTTTTGACAGCCTCGAATGGGACTTTCTTTGTAAAAGGCTAGACACCTTTCAGTTTGGTCACGAATTCAAGTCTTGGGTCAAAGTTTTGTACACAAACATCACTAGCTGCACAATTAACAAGTTATGCTTCAAATTGGTTTGAATTACATCGTGGTGTCAGACAAGGTTGTCCCTTGTCAGGGTTACTGTTTGTCTTAGCGGTAGAAATACTGTCTGTAGCTATAAGAGCCTCAGGCGATATAAAAGGAATCCAGATAGCTAATCGAGAAATCAAACTTCCCCAATACAGTGTACGCGGATGATACTACAGTCTTTTGCAAGGATATATTCTCGCTTGAAAAACTGCTGGATTTATTGAGCACTTTTGGTAATTGCAACGGGTTAAAACTAAATGTTTCTAAATCTGAGGCAATGTGGCTCGGAAAAACTGCTAACAGAAAGGATATGCCTTTCGATGTTAAGTGGCCACGAAGACCTATCTATGCATTGGGGATAGCTTTTTCACATAACCGTAATTTCTGTGAAATAGAGAATTTCACTTCCAAAATAAACAAATTGCACAAGCTTTTCAATATAATTATGGTCACAACATGACCTATCATTGTATGGTAGAATGTTAATTGCAAAAACCTTAGGATTATCAAAATTAATTTACTCAAGCGCTTGTGTTCAAACACCTGCACAAGTGCCAGACAGTTGATAAATTAGTTGTTAATTTTATATGGATTGGCAACCGGAAATCAAAAGGGTCATGCTGATTGGGCCAAAAGATAAGGGTGGCCTCGAGTTACCAGACTATGAGATTATTACAAAATCCTTGCAAAGCGCTTGGGTAAAGAGGATGAAAGAAGGGATAGGAAAACAGTGGATGGAAATCCCATCCTTTTACCTAGAAAATGTAGGTGGTACCTGCTGGACAGATAGATTAGAAGATCTCTTAGACGAAAACAACTCCTTCTTAGGGTATCATCAATTTTGTAGAAAAACTGGTCTTAAGCCTCTCTTTACTAAGTTTTTTGGGCTGATATCCGCAATACCTAGTAAATGGAAGCAAACCTTAAGATCTGGTATAAATCTAAATGGCCAACAAACAAAAAAACCAGATCAATCATTTTTTAACAAAGGTACTTGTAAAAGTATCCATAATTTGCTGACCCAAAATAAATTCCGTCAACTTTTAGCAAGTTCTAGGTTGTGCAGATTAGGAATAGAGTATGACAAGCTCAAAGCAATTTACTTACTTCCTTTTAATTTAACTAAAGAAATGAAACTAAGCATGTTTCAGTATAAAATAATTCATAACATTTTACCATATGGTAACAGGTTATACATGATGAAAATATAATTCCCCTTCGTAACTATTGTAATTTATTAGAAACCTTGCCCCACATGTTAGTTGAGTGTAATATTGTTCACGATTTCTGGGTTGAAGCTATTAACTGGTGGAGCTCTCAAAGTGGTAACTCCTACACTATAGATGTGCTAAGTATATTATACGGTTACTATCCCGAAGAGAGAACAACCCGTCTTTTTAACTACTATATTTTGTTAGGTAAAAGATACATTTTTGTGCAAAGGCTTGAGCTAAAAACTTTAAGTCTATCTCAGTTTTTAAACTTTGTTAAGAATAAGATCATTGTACAAAGAGCTATTTCTCAATCAAAAGGTCAAATGAACAAGTTTTATTCTGTATGGAAACCATTCCTTTCTCTATTAGAAAATTGTGAGTAGGACAGATGTAATTAAGTAATCAGGTGCAAGTCTATTTGTTGTGTACAGTGTTTGCAAGAAATAAATGTTAAAAAAAAATGAAAAAAAAAGGAGTTGATTTTCTCATGGTTATCATGGCTAGCGGTATTGGGCGCGTAAGCACAACGGCGACGATGGCGACGACGATGGTGGAGTCGTGCAAGATGGCGGTCATCCTCCAAATAGTAGGTTGACAGAGACATGCAGCCTTGGTTTACCATGTACTTCTTTGACATTGGACATCCATGTTATGATCAATTGACACCTGCCAAAACAAGGTATCTGCTGACCAGTAACACGTGACCATATCGCAGACTCAAGTATACAATTCATCAAGGTCACATGTTTTTGAAGTTCATTGCTGACCAAGTGCTGCTTTTTCGATTGGATCACGGGCTCATGTCAGGTTAACTTGTTGAAAACAGAGCAGGATTGTTTGGAAGCCGCTTAACGCTAGCCCAGGATTAAAATTTTTCGAATTATAACTTTTTCTTCTATACAATGTTTTTTTTTCTGCTTATTAGTGTATATGGTGATTATAAAACTCAAAAGAGAAAGCCAAACAATAAACAGAAAACCTCACCGCAAAGTTACAAAACTCAAATCAAAATTCCACCTTTTCCTGGGTTAGCATAATCGGGCACTGAACAACCCGGCCATGGAGCTACACTTTTAAATTGGCCTAAATCTATAGTATTAACGAATAACAAAGAGAAAACAGACTTACTTTACAATTATTTTCAATCAGTATTCAGTCCTAACAATGGTATTTCTGAATCTTACCAAGATTCACCTGTTATACCGGCTCATCATTTAAGCAAAATCCGCTTAACGATATCAGAGGTAGTTAAAATTCTGGAAGACATTGATGTAAACAAATTGCATGGTCCTGATGACATTCCTGGTAGATTGCTGAAGGAAACTGCACCCGAAATTGCCTCTCCTATCTACCGTTTGTTTAACCTATTGTTGTCTCTGGGCAAGTTTCCTGACCAGTGGAAATTAGCTAATGTATGTCCCGTTCACAAATCTGATGATCCCACATTATCCAAAAACTACCGACCAATTTTATTACTGTGTATTGCATCAAAATGCCTAGAAAGATGTGTCTTTAACCACTGCTATACTCTAATCTCACCACAACTCTACCATCTGCAGCATGGTTTTCTCAGAGGAAGGTCTACTGTCACTCAGCTCCTCTAGGTCTACCACAAAGTGATTGAAGCCCTAGCCAAAGGCAAGGTGATTGACATAGTCTATCTGGACTTCGCTAAAGCATTCGACAAAGTCCCTCACTGTGCCTTGCTGAATAAACTATCTAAATTCGGAATATCTGGGCAGCTAATAAACTGGTTTCAGAGCTATCTTTCTGATAGATATTAACAAGTAGCACTACAAGGTACCTATTCCTACTGGTTACAAGTCTTGTCCAATGTACCACAAGGCTCTATACTGGGCCCTCTGATGTTCCTTGTCTATATAGATGACATTCCTCAATGTATTACACATGATTCTAAAGTAGCTATATTTGCAGATGATTCTAAGCTGTTTAAGATAATCGAAAAGCCTTTGGATAAATTTTCACTTCAACAAGACCTAACACAGCTCTCAATTTGGAGTGATACCTGGGGAATGTATCTCAACATATGCAAATGCATGGCCATGAATACTTCCAGGAAGAAAATTCCCACAAAAAGAGAATACCATTTAAACGGTAAACGGGTTCCCACTGGAAACAGTTAGCATAGTTTGAGATTTTGTCACAACCGTCACCAACACTCTTCAATGGTCTCAACATATAAAGCTGATCTCCTCCAAAGCAAACAGAACGCTTGGCCTTATTCATAGGGTCTGTAGAGATATTACTGATCCTGATACCAAGAAACTTCTCTACTGCTCAATTGTACAACCACAATAAGAGTACACCAGTGAACTATGGCCACCTCACATGTCAAAGGACAAATTACTGGTAGAAAACGTTCAGTGCAGGGCCACAAAGTTTATTTTGAATTATCCAAGGGCTATGTCCTACAGAGATCGGCTAGTTAAACTTTCCCTATTGCCACTAAAATATAGAAGGGAAGTGAAAGACTTGGAACTTATTTATAATGCTAGCGCAGACCATATTGACCTGGGTCACCAACACTGTTTTATCAAACTGTAGTTTGGCAGAAAATGCGTAATTTGAGTGAATTAAATTATCAGATACCACAAGCAAAACAAAATTACTGAAAACATTCATTTTACTATAGGTCTATAAATTTGTGGAACAAACTACCAATGGATATCAAAAGCGTGGACTCATTTCATACTTTTATAAGGAGGCTTTTAAATTTTTATGATGATAAAACAGTTTCGTATAATCTTCCAAGTAGTGAGGGTGTAAGTTAATGAAGCTATTTTAAATTAACTTCATTGTAAATAATATTATATTGATAATTATTTATATTTTATTACTGTTTCTACGATTATTATTATTATTATTGATGTTGTTATTATTATTATTATTATTATTATTGTGAGTTTTATTGCTAAGATCATCAAATCCATCTTGTGGCAGGGAGGATTTGAACCTGGGATGTCTGGATTGCAAATCCATTATTATTGTTGTTGTTGTTGTTATTATTATTATTATTATTATTATTACAAAAAAATTATGATTATTATTATTATTATTATTATGATTAGTATGATTAGTATGATTATGATTATGATTATTATGATTATTATGATTATTATTTTTATTATGTTTAGGTTTCAAGGCTTAAAGCTGGAGATTTTCCTTTTCACTGAGGGCAGGTTACGTCTAATAACCTCAGGCCTCTAGTAACTGTCTGAGGAGGCGCGCTATGCCAAGGAGAGCTGCTTTCTGTAAAAGCTCGATCCTTGTGGTCACACCAATTGCATCCAGGTGTTTAGAAAGGCTGGGTGTGACGGCACCTAGTGCACCAATCACAATTGGAACAACTTTTGCTTTGACATTCCAGAGTCGTGCCACCTCTCTACGTAGGTCTTGGTACTTTTCAACTTTCTCCTTCTCTTTTTCGACGATTCTAGCATCTACAGGGATGGCAATATCGATAATATTGCAGGTCTTTCTGTCCCTGTCCACTACAACCACATCTGATCTTCTCGCTTGGATGTTAGTGGATGTCTGGATGTTAAAGTCCCAGAGGAGTTTAACATGGCCGTTTTCAATTATCTCTTCGGGTTTATGCTCGTATCATTTGTTTGATACATCAAGGCCGTATGAGTGTGCAATGTTCCAGTGGATCATCCTAGCCACATTATCATGTCGGTGCTTGTATTCAGTTTGGGCTAGCTTGCTACACTCAGGTCCCATTGACTCATCTTTTTCACCGCACATCCTACAGAGTGGAGACAGATTCTGCTTTTCTACCTTGGCTTTAATAGCATTAGTTCCCAATGCTTGATCCTGTGCTGCTGTAATCATCCCTTCAGTCTCCTTCTTTAGATCTCCCTTTCTACGCCAATCCCAGGTAGCATCATTCCTAATTTCCTCTGCTTGGCCCAGAAACTGGCCATGCAAAGGTTTGTTCTTCCAACCCTCTGCTCGCTCTAATCTTTTCTGCTCTTTCATTATTTTTCTGGGCCAGTGTCTTTTCTTTGATGATTTTGCTGTGTAAGACAGTCTCAACAACGAGTTAGCCGACAAATCAAAAAACTACAAAATCGCGCCATAAGGGTTATTACGAAGTCTGATTACTATTCTAGCGCTACCGCCTTCCTCAGTAAGCCAGGTTGCGGGCTCTATATCAGAAGGAAAAAGCAAAAATTGAAATTCATGTTTAAACTTTGAATGATCAGTCTCTGGAGTACCTGAAATGCCTAGTTAAAACCCTTTAGAACAGATTATGGACTTGGAAATTCTGAAAACATATTGGCTCTCCCTGAGCCCGGTACCGATTGTTTGAAACGTAGTTTCTGCTACAGTGTGGGACATTTGTGGAATAGCCTTCCATCTTATGTCAGAGCCATTAAATCTTTTGTTAACGTATTTTTGTAATGAGATAAATCGACAATTGTCCTCCTCGTACTCCCACATGGCAAACAAGTAAAAACGTTTTTTTTGTTTTGTTTTTAATGTCAATCTTAATAATGTATGTATTGCATGCTGTTTCCTCTTACTAACTTTTCCTCCTGAATTTGATGCTTGACAGGGTGGGTTGGGAAATTTAAAACTTATCTTGGTTGAATATACGTGGTTGTTCCAGGTACGGAGAAGAAACATCTCCATACCTGAAAAAACAGTATTTTCCGTGCGGTTTTCCTGTTCAAATTCGACCTCCCACCCAGGCAAGTTTCAAAATCCCCATCCTACCAAGGCAAGGCTCAAATTCTGCACCTTTAGGAGGCTTTCTGTGTCAAATTCCCTACACCCCAGTCGCTTACGACAGTCAAATACCCATGGGTTGCCCAGCGGGCGGTGGGAGGGGAAGGCGGGTGATTAAGCTTCGAATCAATGAGCGCATTACTACGCGCATTCTAATGAGTTGAAACGGTCAAATGTTTAACAAGTATTGTAGCCTTTGTAGCAGGCTATGGTTATTTCAGTTTATGCGAAAAAATACTTGATGAGTTGAATTATTTCAAATCATAGAATGAGACAATTTCATTTTGTGACAGCAGTACATGCATCATAACATAAGGATGTCTTGTGCTTGTTTGCTTCTACGCGTCATGTCAATTAGTGGTCACGGAACAGTGCATCTGAAAATAAATGGTTTAAGTAAAGCTGTTTGGGGGAAACCAGAGTTTTGACTGAAATATGTGTATTAACGGCCTCATTGTCGTATTCTTTTATACTTAACATAAGAACTGGACATTTACTAAACACAATGTGATTATGAACGAATTGTCAGTCCTGTCTATTTCTGCGCAGGAAAATATGTCCGAAGCTATCGGAGATGCCAACCCCGCTACCCTAAACATGGAACAAATTATTTCTAACAGACATTTTCCTTTGCAACATATATATTCACGAATGCACTTCAAGAAACGAAATAAAATAACGAATAAGCCAGTAGTTATTCTGATATAAAAACAATGGTATTTTTTATTTTCACTTCATTTATTAACAGACTAAAGTCTACCAAATGTCACGGTGTACACGGATTAAGTTGAGTCAAAAACACTATAACTGATTTACTAAAAATTAGTTTCTTGGTCGCGATTAACTGTCTGAACTGTTAGTTGTAATAACGTTTTAAAGGCATTTTTACAACAGAACTACCCAGTAACTACAAGTTTGCCAGGTTTTGTATTTAAAATATACGTAAATTTTGCAGTACGTCTGTCTTAGCGTGTCGAATGTGCCTCATCTTCCAGCTGTAAATAACAGGATTCAAAGAGGAATTAAGGAACACCAGGGTTTTTGAGAACAGGTCAGTTACACGGAAAGCGGTACTTGATGGAGACTGGATCAAACGAGTTACTCCAACGCAATAGTCCGGTAAATAGCAAGCCAGAAACACAAGATATACGTAGAACATACTGATGGCAGATTTTCTCTTCCTCGCAACACTTTCTATTTGGCTATTCTGTGCTACTTGCATTTGAAGGACTTGAATTTGGTTTGCGTGATGGCTTGCAGCGAAATAGATTCTGGAATAAACAGTTCCCGAAATAATGAAACAAAGCCCGAAAACAACAATCATAAACACGGGAACAGGCGTTTGGAAGTTCAAATAGAAAATTAGTGGCGGAAAAAGAAGACTCAATTTCCAAATTGAGATCACCACAGCAACGACTCGCTTGTGAGTCACGAGTTCCTGATATCTGAGATGAAGAATCTGTCGACACATATGGCCACTACAAGAAAAAACGAAGCATAAGCAAACACATATGCGATAATGGTAGACGCCATAAACGTGGAAGAAGTAGGATTTATAATCAACCATGTGATATACAAACGTTGAGCGGGTAAACCAACACCAAGATCAGAAACAGCAAGACTCAGGAGCAATGTTTTCAAAGGTTTTGGTAACGACGAAGTTTTTCTCATCGCATGGATTGTTAAAATGTTCAACATTGTAGCAGTGTAGGCTGAGAAAGCGTTGAGCACACAGTTAACAATGGAAGACGAGTAGAGTGGGTCAGTTTCATTCATTATACAGCTTGAAAAATAATACTGAGTGATGTTACAGTCAAGCTGAACTGACGACGAAATGGTTTTATCTGAAAAGATGTGAACGGCTGGTTTAAGTGCTTTATTACTACTTTTCTTCTGGACTGATCAGTAGGTGTAGCATATTATTTTTTTGACATTTTTGTTTAAATGAATGACTTATCTTTGCTTTGTGCGTCACACATGATGGTGCCTGGTGCAGGCTGAGAAAGCGTTGAACACAAACACGATGTGCGATGAACGGAACTGTACTTGATCAGCGTCTTTCACTTTATAAAGAACTGCGAGATGCTGCAGTACGTAAACGTGTATAGCAGAAAGGACTGTTATGTGACAGGCTTAATGCTTTGTTAATGCTATTTCTCTTGGACTGCTAATTGCCTGTACGAAGTGGACATCTGTTTTTTTCTCCTATCTTGTTTCAGTTAAGAATTCAGTTCTATTTTGTTTTCTTCATCATTGCCCGGGAGACCAAGCACCAGTATAAAAAGGAAGACAGTGCATGGGATTCTGTTCCCCTTCAGTTTTGGAGTTGGTTTACTTTCCCCTGCAACGGAAGTTTAATGCAAGTATAAAAACCTATTTTGGTCTTGTAGGTTTTTAATTGATATATTCAATTAATGAAAAACAGCTTAATGTAAAGTAAGAAAAAGAAGGCTTTTTAAAATCACGTATTCCGATTGTGAAGCTCAGGTGACCAAATGTTTGGCAACTGAATTAAAACTTTGCTGCTGCAGTTCTTATAACGAACGAATTAAACACCTCAAGCGCAGTTAGTTAGGTGTTCTATTGTTTTTGTCTCCTGTCCTGTGTGGGACGGTCTCAACAACGAGTTAGCCGACAAAATACTAAAACTACAAAATCGCTCCATTAGAGTTACCACTAATCAAGTTCTGATTACTATTCTAGCGCTACCGCCCTCCTCAGTAAGCCAAGATGTGGGCTCTATATGAGAAGGAAAATTAAAAGCAAAAATTGAACTTTATGTTTAAAACTTTCAATGATCAGTCTCTGGAGTATCTGACAGACCTCAGTTAAAACCCTTCAGCACGGGCTATGGACTTGGAAATTCTGATCGCATGAAAACAAATTGACTCTGCTTAAGCCCCGTACCGATTGTTTGAAACGTAGTTTCTGCTACAGTGGGCACATTTGTTGGGCACATCTCATCCAGGAGCTCATCACTAGGAACCTGCAACACCCATAATATGCCAATGCAACGGCATTTTTACAGACCAGTCTATTTTTAGACACTTTTTTTCCGCAAAATATTCCAGTTCCATTCTACATGAGCACGCTTCAGTGAGAATAAAACAATGCAGCCTCACGTGAACAAGGATCTGAATTCAACATAAATTCAATTGCAAAACTAACAATGTTGTCAGATCGGTCTGTGAAAACGCCGTGACAGGAATATGGGGTAGTTGCAGGCTCCTAGTGATGGGCTCCTGTCTCATCGTACTCCCAGACGGCAAAGGGGTAAATCAGGTTTTATTTTAAATATGTATGTATGTATTGTATGCATGCTCCTTCCCCTTACTAACTTTCCCCCCTGAATGTGATCATTGCCTGGGTGGGTTGGGGAATTTAAAACTTGCCTTGGTGGAATGAAGTGGTTGTGGTCCTCTGTGACAGGTGAGGAATTTGAATCGAAGTGTTATGTCGTTCCAGCAGAATATACTTGGTTGATATAGGTATGGAGAAGAAACATCCCCATACCTGAAAAAAAAACAGTGTATTCCATGTGAAAATACTTGACACTTCCGGTTCGAATTCCACATCCCAACCAGGCAAGTTTCAAAATTCCCAACCCACCCAGGCTAAGGTGAAGTTCTCCACCCCCAGAAGGCCTTTTGTGTCAAATTCCCTACTCCCCAGGCACGGAAGACAGTCAAATACCCGTGGGCTGTCCAGGCCGGCTGGGGGAAGAGGGTGGGGTAGTTGATGAAGCTTCGAATCGATTGAAGCATTACTACGCGCATTCTAATGACCTGAAACGGAGAAATGTTTAGAAATTATTTTAACCTTTGCAGCAGGCTATGGTTATTTCAGTTTATACGAAAAAATACTGAATGAGTTGTATTATTTCAATGATAGAATGAAACAATTTCTTTTTTCTACAGCAGTACATGCGTAATAACCTTAGGATGTTTCGTGCTCGTTTGCTTCTACGCGTCATGTCAATTAGTGGTCAAGGAACATTGCATCTGAAAATAGACTGCTTTAAGTAACTTCAACTGCAAGTATCCCTTCCCGCTGAGATTTTTGGTTTGCGGTTGTGGAAAGCGTTATAATCTGTCGTCTGCGGTTTCAATCATGTGTCATCGCACTTACTGTCGACATCTGGAAAACG
>Ga0126343_10000146_pt1 | contig 21816 bp, 21 predicted proteins | sample Cyp2metagenome_FD_92531 | JGI IMG/M metagenome (GOLD analysis project Ga0126343, IMG submission 92531) | Coral microbial communities from Lord Howe Island, Old Settlement Bay, Australia - Cyphastrea 2 metagenome | ecosystem: Host-associated > Invertebrates > Cnidaria > Coral ...
AACTTCCCGGTTTCCGTTCACCCTGAGCAAAGTCGAAGGGTGCTGTCACCGGACTTCGACAGGCTCAGTCCGAACGGAGTTCAGATTCCATAAATGCGGAAGTTATTTCGGGACTACTCCTTATATGACTCTGGGACAAAGCCAGGGGAGCCCACTGGCTCCCGGGCGGATCAGGATGGCAGAATGATGTTGCCACCCACTTCACGGATTGACGCGATGCTTTCCTCATCAAACTTATTATCGGTGATGATGCAGTCCAGCTCTTCCAGTCGGGCGATGGTTTTCATGCTGGAAGCGCCGTATTTACTGGAATCGGCCAGCAGTACGGTTTTGTTGGCACGCTCCATCATTTTACGGCGAATGTAATAGTGCTCGTTGGAGGCGGTGGTCACGCCGTTGTGCAGGCTCCAGCTATTGGTGGCCAAAAAGGCGATATCAGCGTTAATGCTGTCCAGAAAAGCAAGCGCTGCCACATCGGTATGGGCCTTGGTGATGGGGCTGACATTACCGCCCGTGGTGAATACCTTGACCGTGGATGAATCCGACAGTTGCAGGGCAATCTTCAGGTCCGTGGTGATGACCGTCACCTTCATGCGCATCATCAGTTTGGCCAGCGCCATCGTACTGGTTCCGGAATCCAGCAAAACAATCTGGCCTTCACGAATCTGCTTCAGTGCTTCGTGGGCAATGGATTTTTTCTCTTCAACATTGACGGCATTTTTCTTTTCGTATGGGATATCTTCCATCAAAAAGCTTTTCGATACGGCACCACCATACGTCACACGCAGTTTGTCTTCCTGCTCCAGAGTACGAATATCACGCCGTATGGTCATCTGGGATACATCGAAACGTTCGGCCATCTCTTCAATATTGGCACAGCCTTTTTCTTCGACAAAAGCAAGGATATGTTCGCGACGCTCAACCGGGAGCATAGTTGTACCTCTTCAATAGGGCGTTTAAATCGAGCATTATCTGCCAGCCCGCATTGCGGGAATATGGCCATCAGGCTTGCAGAAACTGAAAACAGCAGATGTTAATCGTGATACACAGGGCTTCAATGGCTGTAGTTATCGCTACGACTGCTGATATTTCAGGCATCCCCGAGCATTTCGCGCAGGATTATACCACCAGAATGAGCAGCTATTCCCAGCTTTTCGTTACTGACCTGCAGTCAAAATAATAAAAAACCACTACACACATAGACAAAAACCGATATAGAATGCCGCGACTTCCGACTAGGGCAATTGCGATCATTTCTCGTACTATCGTTGTCCATCTAAATTTGAGTGAATGGATTATAAATACCATGAAAAAGTTTTTAACCCTGATTCTGATGAGTGTAATAAGCGTCAGCGCCATGGCTGGTGACTGGACAAAACTGGGCGAGCGCCGCGTAAGCTTCAAAAGTGAAGAAGACGTTATTCACGTCAGTGGACTGCGTGGCAAGTTTGACACCATCGCGTTCCATGTAGACAAAGCCCCGATCTTTATGAAAAACATTCGCCTGTTCTACGGTAATGGCGAGACTCAATCCCTACACATCAATCGTCGTTTGTACGAAGGCAAGCGTTCCATGCCATTCCGCCTTGCCGGTGGCGAGCGCATCATCAACAAAATTGAGTTGAACTACCGCACCGCCATTGGCGGCCACGAGTGGTCTGAAGTCACTGTCTACGGCCGACGCGACTAAACCATACCCAGTGGATTTCAGGTTGCTACGCGGCGGCGAATAAGTCCAGCCAATCAGTAGCAACTTGACAATTGACAGGTATAAGCCTCCGGGGCTGCACTCTTGTACGCCCCTCTCCTTCCTTGAGTTTCGCCCCCCGTTTTACTCTCCAATACGCTAGCGCAGCCGGTATTTCTGTCTATCTTTACAGTTTAAATCCAGCAGTCAGTGGTAACACTCCATGCTACGAACGGCAGTGGTCGGAACAGGCTACCTCGGCAAGTTCCATGCGCAAAAATATGCCAGCCTGACATCCAGCCATTTGGTAGGCGTGGCTGATATCGATGAAAACTGCGGTCGTCGTGTAGCCCTTGAGTGCAAAACCCGCTATTTCCCCGACTACCGGCAGCTGATCGGACTGATTGATGCCGTCAGTGTTGTGGTGCCAACGGTTATGCATCACGCAGTGTCCAGTGATTTTCTTCGTGCCGGCGTCCACGTCCTGGTGGAAAAGCCCATGGCCACCACACTGACTCAGGCACAGGAGATGATTGAGCTGGCCCGACGACAGGGTCTGGTTCTGCAGGTCGGGTTTCTTGAGCGTTACAACGCCGCTTTAGGTAGCGTCTCGGATAAGGTGATTCAGCCGAGGTTTATCGAATCCCACCGCCTGGCATCATTCAAACCGCGCGCTGCCAATATCGATGTCATCATGGATCTGATGATTCATGATCTGGACATTATCCTCAATATGGTGAACTCCCCCCTGACGGACATTGCCGCCAGCGGCATTGCCGTGCTTTCCAACACCCTCGATATTGCCCAGGCCCGGTTGTCTTTCGCCAACGGTTGCGTAGCCAATCTGACCGCCAGTCGCATCAGCCAGAAAAGCAAACGCAAGATGCACATTTTTCAGAGCACTTCGTGCATCTGTGTGGATTTTCAAGCCGCCAAAGTCAGCCATTTCTATAAGGAGCAGCAGGCCGATAAGGGTGAGGCCAATGTGCCAGCCATTCAATGTGAAGAACGCTGCTTTACAGGCAGCGATGCACTGAAGATGGAAATTGAAGATTTCCTGTGCTGCGTTGCCGCCTCCAACCCACCGACAGTCAGTGGTGAAGACGGCAAAAACGCCCTCAATGCCGCCAGCCGCATTGCTGACGTTATCGAGGAAAATGCCGCACTCCATGCCCGGCAGGAAAGCCAGGCCACCTGTTCGCCACGCGCACGGTTGGCTCAGTAGTGTGGCTGGCAACAATTTGCGGCTCATGTACATTCACGACGGATCACGTCCGATTCCCGGCAGAATATAACGTGAACAAGATACCCATGGTTGATGTGCTGACCTGGCACCGGTCCATACAGGATAAACTGGAACAAAAGGCCATTGACGTACTTCGCAGTGGACGTTTTGTTATGGGTAGCGAAGTCGCCAGCTTTGAACAAGAAGTAGCTCGCTATCTGGGCAGCAGTCATGCCATCAGTTGCGCCAACGGGACAGACGCCCTGGTGTTGTCCCTGCACGGCGCAGGCATTGGTCCCGGGGACGAAGTGTTAACCACCGGGTTCACCTTCTTCGCCACGGTTGAGGCTATTATGCAGGTGGGCGCCGTACCGGTTCTGGCGGATATCGACGCCAGAACCTTCAACATGGACCCGACAGATCTTGAACGTCGGATCACCTCCCGCACCAAAGCGGTGCTGACAGTCCACCTGTTTGGCCTGCCTGCCGACATCGGTGCAATCCAATCGATCTGCGACCGTAACGGTCTGATGCTGCTGGAAGACTGCGCCCAGTCGTTTGGAGCTTCCTTTCAGGCACGCAAAACCGGCAACCACGGCCTACTCGGCGCGTTCAGTTTTTTTCCCAGCAAAAATCTCGGTGGCTTTGGCGATGGTGGTCTGGTCATCACCCACGACCCGGAGGCAGCCCAAACCGTGAAGATGCTGCGCAATCACGGCAGCACCCGCCAATACCACCATCAGTACAAAGGCTACAACAGTCGTCTGGATGAGCTTCAGGCTGGCCTGTTAAGAATCAAACTTGAGCATATTGAGGCGTTTAATGCTGAGCGCAGACAGATTGCCCAGTGGTATCGTGAGCTGTTGCAGGATAGCGATGTGGTCTGCCCTGACGATTGTCAGGAGCACGTCTATCATCAATTTACGGTGGTTTTGCCTGACACCTTTCCCAACAGCAGGGATGCCGTGAAAAAGCGCCTGGCCGCCAAAGGCATTGCTTGTGCAGTCTATTATCCTTTGCCACTGAACAAACAGAGTGCGTTGGCGGGTCTGGTGAACGGCTGCGAGTTGCCGGTTTGTGAGCAGTTGTCGCGATGTTGCCTCTCCCTGCCCATTTATCCCGGCATGACCAGAGAACAAGTGGAAATTGTCGCTTATTCACTGAGCGAGGAACTACAGCGTGGCCAGGCATTCGCATAGCACCACCGCAGGCCAAAGATGAGCTGCGGTGGTCGTCTTATTAAACGACAGCCAGTTTTTTCAACGCCTCAAACTTTTCCAGCTGCTCCGGCAGGAAGTTCTGCTCCTTATCCCGACGCAGGTAGACTTTGAACAGCGTCCGGCCCGTGTTACTCAAAAACTGCACGGAACGGGTAGGTACACCGTGAAATGGCTTGCTGACCAGGGCAATGGCCGAGACATTATCCAGCTTCAGGTGGCCTTTGAGCGGTGTACGCCGGTCGCTGAGATTGTAATAGCCAAACTTCTCCCCTCCTTTCGGGAAATGGCCGACCATTTCAAAAATAGAACCATCGACGTCTATAACCAGAGTCAGTTCGCCCCAGGTTTTGATGTCCCGCAATACCTCCAGGTAGTGGCTGGCATCAATCATGGTCACCATATCAGCCGGCATGGCCCGGATAACCTCCAGCTCAGAGGCATTGAGCTGGCTGGCAATCTCGGCCGGTAACATGGCCGGTGTTTCTGCCAGCATATCGTGAACCTGTTGACTCAAGGTCATGCCGCTTTCTCCGCGTTATCTGCTGCAAATGGGTATTGTTCAAGGAAATTAATCAGCGCCTGGTGCATGGTCACGTTCCAGAACTGGCCGGGCAGGGTCAAATCCAGAATACCGTGATGAATGGTGGCCAGCCCATTATCCTGCCAGGCCTCGAACAGCCCCATGCAGTGCTCGCTCATACCCGTGCCACCACTGCGATTAAGCGCCGACAAATCCAGCCAGCCACGGTCAAAACCAGAGCCAACGGTGGCCAGCAGTGCCCGGTTACCCGTGGACTGACTCATTCCCATGATGGGCTTCATACCACGGTCAATCATCTGGTAATAAGCCGGTAAAGCCCGGTGATTCATAATGCTGTAGCCGTCTATATTACCGCCCGCACCGGAGCCAAACGGCAGAATGTCGGCACCGGATTTCACCCCGTGGTTGTAAATATTGCGTTCACGGGTATCCCGCCCCCAGTGGCTGACGCTCAAACGCCCTACTTTATGGGCGCTCAGGGTTTCTACGCCCATGCGGAACATCTCTGCCCGCTCCGGTGAGCTGGCCGGTTCCGGCATGGAGCCTTTCTCAATAGAGTCTTTCATCCGGCTGTTAGCCAGCAGGATCAACTGATACAAATCAACGCCATGGGCTTTGGATTGCAGGAAAGTGTGCAAATCCTGCTGCCAGTCATCCATTGTCTGACCAGGCAAACCGAACATTAAATCTACGATCACTGCCGCATTATTCAGGCTGCTGAGATAATCAATTCGCTCCAGCAGGAACTCACCCGGATCAATACGACTCATACGACGACGGATAGCTGAATTAAAGCTCTGCGCACCCAGGGAGAAGCGATTGAAGCCGGACTCCAGACAGGCGGCCACCTTGTCGTTGTCAAAGCCGTGGAAACGTCCCTCAAAAGTCATCTCAACGTCGTTAGCCAGAGGCAGCGACTCGCGGATAGCCGCACCCAGACGAAGAATCTGTTCGGCATTCAGGTCGGTGGGTGTACCACCCCCAAAATAGACACCGTGAAACAGGTTTTGCTGCACCCACGGGTCATGTGCAGCCATGCGGATTTCCTTTTCCAGATAATCCACATAACGGGCTATTTCATCGGTCTTGGTGGTGTTCTGGAAAAACCCGCAATAAGAGCAGTGAGTCCGGCAAAAAGGAATGTGAATGTAGACCAGACGCTTGTCCCGACCATCGGCAGGGCTGCCCATCAATTGGCGATATACGTCCTGAGTCTGCTCGGCGGGTACACCAGCGGAGTGACTGCGAATATGGGCTGATTTTTTACCGGCAAAAGCAAACTTCAGAGGATCAGGGGATGATATCCCCGTCAACTCCGGGCCGAGGGTGTGTGTCGCAACCATGGTTAAATTATTCTGACTTAAAAATAAGAATGATTATTATTTTTATTTATTGCCATCAGTGCAATTGATGCAGATCAACAAATTTCCAGTACAAAACGCGGTTTTCCGCAGCGTTGGCCGGGTACATGAATATTGAGCACTAAAATACTGCACCTTCCGGTGGTTAGTTTTGTCCGCTGTCGCAGGTGGGCGTCAACACTCAAGTCAGCAATCACTGTCCTGTGCGCTCAGAGGCAACAATGGCATGGGCGAAGATCTTCGGTTGCACTAACCTTGTGTACTCGGTTACTTACCTGAACGGAGTGATGACAGATGAAGTTTCTACGGCAGATTGGCGTTTGTCTTCTGGCTGTTTTTTTATCCCAACCCGTTGTCCATGCCGATGAATTTCCGTTTGGTGATACCGCCGCCGTCAGACGTTATTTCGTCCACAATGCTTTTTTCGATCGCCTGGACAGTTTCCCGAACTCGGCAAATGAATCCATAGAAGGCCAAATCAAGACCAGCTGCCGACAAACCAGCAAGCTCTACCAGACAATCGTTCAACAATGGGCCTGGAACGAAATCAGGCCCACGCTCACCACCATTGCCGGTATCGTCGGTTTGGGCACACTGGTTTTTGCCGCCAGTGGCCCGATCGCCCATTACTCCGGTGCCGTTGATTATGCAGAGGCGAGGGATCTGATAAGGGCCATGACCGCTATACTGTCGCTTTTCACTGTTACCACACCTGTGGTGATAGCGACGTTTCAGTTAACCAACCTCCTATACACCCCCATACTGCCCGAATACAGTCTGATTCTTGCTTACGGCGCCAAGAAAAAGCTGCTGGACAAGAGAACGCAAAATTACATCGAGGACGAACTGTTCTATAACTTCTGGCGTAGCCCCAGCAGCAGCGCCCTGATCCGTCTGCAAAAAATTCTCGATAAAGCGTTGCGCCTGCCCTTCTACTCCAAAGAGCTGACCTATAACAAAGAGGAAATCACCAAGGCTCTGCACCATTACACGCCCGAATTACGAGATCGGTTGCAACGGTTCGTCTATTCGGAGCTGATTTATCAACAGTCTGACCCAGCCATCTCCGACACTCACTACCCGGTTTATTTTCAGGGCCCTCCCGGTACCGGCAAGACCCATGCCGCCAGACAACTGGCCGAAACCATGGGCACCAATCTGGCCGTAGTGACCCTCGACGGTGCCACCATTGATGACATCATCGGCACACCGTTTGAAACCCCCAACGCCAAGGCAGGCCGCATTATCGATGCCATCATTGCCAGAACGGAATCCAGCTACGACATCAACCACTACAACCAGATATTGCTGATCGATGAGTTCGATCGCCTGTTTATCTCGGGCAATGAAAAAACCAAAGATGTCTTATCCTTTATGCTCAAGTTGCTCGACCCAACCCAGAGGGCGTTTTACAGCCGTTACCTGAAAACTGAAGTGCGTCTGCCTGAAACGATTATTCTGGCCGGCAACCATGATATCCACGCCCTAAGCACCCAAGACCCTGAGCTGGAGGCCATGGCTTCGCGACTGGACAAAGTGGTATTTGCCGGCTTCAGCGTTGAAAACAAAAAAGCCATCGCCGCTGAAACCCTGATCCCCAACAAGGAGAAACGCTACCGTTCAGCCGGCAAGGATTTTGCTGAGTTTGTCCTGCCAGCCACGGGCCATGACATGATTAACGCCTTTATCGAAACCGATAACGACCCAGGCCTGCGCTCGCTGGAAAAATACGTAGCCTACGTGTTTGAGAATGTTGCCCATGCCATTGGCGAGGCAAGTCTGGCTGCAGATGCCACGGTACAGGCTACAGATCTTGACGACGGCCTTTATCTGCCTGCGATGTAGTCGTCGTTAAGCTGCACCTCTGATTAGAGGCGCACTGATCGTGCAACCTTTTAAGCCTGAGACGGTCAAATAGCTGGGATTTTTATAAAACCAAGACGATGGCTTATTTATGAAAAAAAACTGTTTATTGTGCTTTTTCGCACTAATCGCCGCCTTTTCCAGTGCTTATGCTGACGAAGCAGCAGTAACGCCGGAAAAATTACACATCAACTCCTTGCGCGGATATATGGCCAGCAGCCGCTTTTTCGACCGCGTCCGCCCCGTCACTTCTGAGAACTCGATTGAAGCCAATATCCGCGCCGGTCGTGATGAAACTCTGTGGCGGTACCGGTGGATCATGCGTGAATACCCGCTTTACAGCGCCATTCCTTATGCGGCTTTCTATTCATTGCTGCTTGTCGGTGGCTATATGGCAAACAGTCACCAAGAGGCCATCGCCAATTATTTCAGAGATGCTTCTCCGGCGACCCTGATTGCCACCAACGGCCTCCTTGGCGCGGGGGCAGGGGTAACCGCACTTACCATCCTACCCTTCACGCTGAACACCTATTACGGTATTTTTGTACCGCCACTGGCAGAGCAAAATCTGGTATTGGATTACGGCGCGAAAAAACACTTTCTGGACCAACGCACCCAGCATTACATTGAGGACGAGCTGTTCTACAGCTTCTGGCGCAGCCCAAGCAGTGAAGCACTGAGCCGCTTGCAAAAAATTCTCGACAAGGCGCTGAGGCTGCCTTTCTACTCGAGAGAGCTGACCTTTGATGAAGAAAAAATCGATCATGCCCTGCGGTTTTACCCCCCTGACGTAGCAGAGCAACTGAAACTGATCGCCCACTCCGAGCTGATCTATCAACAAACGGACCGCAGCCTGCACGACAGCCACTACCCAGTCTATTTTTTTGGTGAACCGGGCGCTGGCAAGACATTCGCGGCCAAACAACTGGCCGAAGCCATGGGTACCAACCTCGCGGTGGTGACGCTGGATGGTGCCACCATTGACGATATAGTCGGAACGCCCTTTGAAAGCATTGATGCCAAAGCGGGTCGGATTCTTGATGCCATTATTGCCCGCACCACTTCCAGCCAAGACATCAATCATCATAATCAGATTCTACTGATCGATGAGTTTGACCGATTGTTCATCTCCGGTAACGAAAAAACCAAAGATGTGCTTTCGTTTATGTTGAAGCTGCTCGACCCGGCTAACCGATCTTTCTACAGCCCTTACCTGAAAACCGATATCCGCTTGCCAGAAACTGTCATTCTCGCCGGTAATCAGGATATTCACGAACTGAGCACCCATGACCCGGAGCTAAAGGCCATTGCCTCAAGGCTGGATAAAATCACATTTCCGGGATTTGATCAGGAAGCAAAAAAGAAAATTGCTGACGAAGTAATGATTCCCAAGAAGGAGAAACGCTACCAGTCCGCTGCTGGCCCGTTGTCAGGCTTCACTCTGCCGGCACAGGGCCATGCCATGATTATGGATTTTATCAGTAAGGATCAGGACTCCGGCCTGCGCTCCATGGAAAAGTACATCGCCAAGGTATTTGAACAATTTGCCAGAGAGGCACTAGCGGCAAAAAGTGCGGCCACATCGCACTGAGACTGTAGCCACATCATACAGTCTGCTCCCATCTGGCGAGAAGACAGCGAGCGGCTTCTAGTGATTGACCACCAGCGGACAATCATAAGCCGGATGATTTGAGACGCTCACATCAATATCAAACACTTGTCTGATAATGTGCGGCGTCAACACTTGATGGGGTGTGCCTTCCGCAGCCATTTGCCCGTTTTTCAGGATCACGATCCGATCCGAGTAGCGGGCGGCCAGGTTCAGATCATGCATGATCACCATCACGCCCATCCCCTGGTCAGCCTCTTGCCTGGCCATTTTCAGGGTTAGCTGCTGATGGGCCGGGTCCAGTGCCGAGGTGGGTTCGTCCAGCAACAGATAACGCTGACCATGGGCGCACTCATTCCAGATCTGGGCCAGCACCCGAGCCATATGGACCCGCTGTCGTTCACCACCAGAGAGCGTGGTGTAGTGGCGGTTTCGCAGGTGCAGGCCATCCACTTTTTCCAGGGCAGCCCGGACAATCGCCCGGTTCTCTTCGTGATTACTACTGCACGGTATCCGCCCAAGCAGCACCACCTCTTCGGCAGTAAACGGAAAACTGAGCGACGATGACTGAGGCAGGACGCCAAGCATCAGGGCCTGATGGTTCAATGGCCAGTCTGTCCGGCCATTAAGCAACACTTGCCCTTTACTGGGCTTGCGCTCACCGCTGATCACTTTCATCAAGGTGCTTTTGCCGGCACCGTTAGGGCCAAGCACAGAGACCACTTCACCGGGCTTCAGGACAAAGTTAATGCCCCGAAGCAACGAGCGACCATCCACCTCGACTCCAACCTCGAGCACCTCCAGCGTATTGCTTGCTGTATCCATCTCAGACAATCCTCTTACGCTGCTGCCACAGCAGTGACAGAAAGAAAGGCGCACCCATCAGAGCCGTAACGATGCCGATAGGTAACTCCGCCGGAGCAACAATGGTGCGGGAAACCATGTCCGCCGCCAGCAGCAACATACCACCAAGCATGGCCGACGCTGGCAGCAAAATGCGATGATCAGGACCAACAGCCAGACGGATCAGGTGCGGAACCACCAGCCCGACAAAACCGATAACCCCACTGACCGACACCGAAACCCCCACCGCCAGAGCAGTCAGGAAGATCAGTTGCAGTTTTACTTTCTGTACGTCGATGCCCAGGTGACGCGCTTCGGACTCACCAAGTAACAACGCATTGAGCACCAGGCCATAACGACCAAGAAACAGCACCACCGGCACCAGCAAGGATGCACAGATCAGCACCAGCTCCCAGGTGGCCCCGCCAAGGCTTCCCATCTGCCAGAAGGTCAGGTTGCGCAACATGGTGTCATCGGCAACGTAATTCAGCATCCCCATACCGGCCCCTGCCAGGGCATTGATGGCAACACCGGCCAGCAGCATGGTAGCAACCGAGGTGCCATTGCTGCCGGTACCCATTTTGTACACCAGCCAGGTGGTGATCACGCCGCCGGCAAAGGCCAGAATGGAAACACTGTAGCTTTGCAACAGCGAGGGCATCCCGGCAAACAGCACACCACCAAGCACAATGGCAATACCGGCCCCGAGCGCCGAACCGCTGGCCACACCAATGATACTGGGGTCCGCCAGCGGGTTGCGAAATAACCCTTGCATTGAGGCGCCGGCCACAGCCAGAGCACTGCCAACAATCAGGCCGAGCAAGGTGCGTGGCAGACGGATGGATTCGATGATCAATACCGACTGTTCGTTAATGGCACCACTGCCAAAGCCCAACCGATCGAACAAAATGGCAATGATTTCGCTGGCGGGAATGGCAACCGCACCGACACCGATGGAGATAATCATCACCACCGGCAGCAGGCACGCCAGAGCAATGAATAGCGTTACCCCCTGCTGATTACGACTCATTGGCGCTTGCTTTGTCTTCTTCTGAATAGAACGTTTTTGCCAGGGAGAGGGCAACCTCGCCGGTTCTCGGGCCGAGACCACCCAGCAGCATATTGCCATCAATAGCCACCACACGGCCATGGCGACCGGCTGGCGTCTGCTTAAGCGCAGGCATCCGCTCCAGCAGTTTTTCCGGAGTCATGTCCGGGTTACTGGCGGCCCCCGGGAAGACAATCACTTCCGGTGCCAGCAGGAGCAGGGCCTCATTAGAGAGCGCTTTATAGCCATGAAACTGCTCTGCTGCCGGGTTATAGCCACCAGCCAAAGCGATCACGGCATTGGCCGCCGTACCGTCGCCGGCAATGCTGGGCGCACGACCGCCCATGGCTAGCACAAACAGCACCGGCACTTTTTTCTGGTGCTTTTGTTCATAAGAGGCCGCCATCGCCCTGGCTGCACCCAGTGAGTCTTTAATGGTGGCCCAAAGTGCTTCACCTTCGGCCTCGCGGTCGAGAATATCGGCCAACAATTTGATTTGCCGCTCAATGCTCTCGGCGCTGTAATCCACAGTCAGCACTTCCACCTCAACGCCGGCACTCTCCAGTTGCGCCAGGGTTGCCGGAGGGCCCATATCCTGAGTGCCAATCAGCAAGGTTGGTTGCAAGGCCAGGATACCTTCGGCCGAGAGTTGCCGGTGGTAACCCAGGTGCGGCAGCTTGTTCACCGCCTCTGGCCAAGTGCTGGTCTGGTCAACGGCAACCACTCGTTCCCCGGCCCCCAAGGCGTAGATGATTTCCGTCACCCCATTACCTGCTGAGACAATACGATTAATGTCGTATGACTCCTCTGCCAGCGCACCACCAGTTATTGCTGCACCAGCCAACATCGTAGTCATCAAACGCAACACCGGTTTCACCGTGTTCTTCATGGTTTTTTTGTCCCCGTTTCCTGCTCCATCAAAACCTGGGCCGCGTCAATCTTGTGCTGGCTGAAAAACATCATCAGCTTGACCAAATTGCCCAAAGGGGCTTCTTTGTCACCGGCAATCAGTACAGTGGTGCCTGGCTCCTGATTGACTTTTGCCAGCAAAGCCGTGGCAAATGGTTCCCACTGGGCGTACTTCTGCTCTGCAATCGCCCAGGGCTCACCCTCGGCCAGAATGCTAACCGTCAGAGTTTTTGGTTCCGTGGTCAGCGAGGCTTCCTGAGCCGTCGCTTGGGGCAGTTCCACGGGTAGGCTGAGAGTTTGCACATTGGCAGTAAACAGCAAAAACACCATAACGATAAACACCACGTCCAACAGTGGTGTCAGGTCCGCCATGGACAACGAAGCGCTGGTTTCGTCAATATCGCTGATCCGGATCATGCTGCGGCCGCCCCAGACCCCATGGTCTTCTTACACGCCGTGTTGCCACGCTCCCGATTGATATTTTGCAGCACTGACACGGAGGCAACGGTTGAAAATCCATTGTCGTCCATGGCCACGCCTTCCAGCAGCAAATTGGTGTGGTTCAGGGCAAATTCCAGCTTGGCCAGGTAGTGGTTGGCCCAGACACCGAAACCGTGGGCACCGGCCAGGGCAGGAATGGCGATGGCCAGACCGAAAGCGGTAGTGAACATCGCTTGCCACAAGCCAGCGGCAAGCACATCCGGCGTCACCGGGCCGGCAGCGGCGGCAATATCACGAAACATGTCGATCATACCCAACACTGTGCCGAGCAATCCGAGCATAGGCGACAAAACACCAATAAGCATCAGCGGCTTGAGCCAGGCGTTGAGGCTGTGCTTTTGTTTCAGCAACCACAGACCGGCCACCTCTTCGCGTACCGCCTTGGTGCAGCTATTGTGGCTGAGCAACAGGGCAATCCCCTGGCGAATCCCTTTCCCCTTGCACAAGTTCTGGCAGAGATGATCCTTGCTTTGCGAGCTTTTGTCGCAACCACAGCAATTGCGCACCTCATTGAACAGCTCTTTCAACCCCTTGCGGTTCAGGGAAGGTAGCATGGCATACGTCACCAGACGCTCAATGATCATGGCCAGACCAAGGCATGAGGTGATCAGTAGTGGCCAGGCCATGACGCCCAGTGATGCAAGACTTTCGGTTAGTGATGATGACAACACGGCATTACCTGCTCTAATTAAAAGACAATTAACTGATCTCGAAGACCACGGGAATATGCACCCGGGACCTGACAAACTGTTGGTTGCGCTGCTCAGGCTGGAACGACCAGCGTTTTACCGCATCCACGGCTGCGTCGTCCAAAACGGGATAGCCTGATGATTTCAGCACATCAACCGTAACCGGGTTGCCCTGCTCATCAACAATCACGTCCAGCATCACCACGCCCTGCTGATTCCGGCGTTGGGCCATACGCGGATAACGGGGTTCAACCCAGTTACGGATGGCCGGCTCAGTCACCATCACAGGCTCATTGCTCAACCCCGGCGACTGGCTTTTTTCAGTGACCGATCGCTCCATGGCCGGTTTTTTCGGCTCAGCGGGCTTGGGCTTTTTTGCCACCTTTTTGGGTTTTTCTTTGACTGGTTCAGGCTTTTGCGGTTTTGGTTTTTTTGCCAGCACCGGTTTGGCTTTTTCAGGCGGTTTCTCCACCACCTCTGGTTTTTGGGGTTCAGGCACGGCGTCCACCACCGGCTCTTCAACCGGTGGTTCAGGTTGGCTGACTGTGGAAAAACTCAGGGCAACCGGTGCCTGAATAGAGCCCATATGGATGGTTCTGGGTCTGGCTTCCTGATGATTAAGTGCCATCACTACGGCCACATGGGCGGCAACGGAAATCAGTAGTGCGCACAGTACTTTTTTAGACATGACCAGGAATAGTTATATATGGTTTTAATAACAAGCGCGTAGGTTACTCGAAGGGAAAATGGTGTTCAACAAACTAAATGATAATAATTCGCATTGACCATGCATATTAGTCATATCCGCCTGACACTTGATCTGGAATACGGTTTGAGTCGTAAACCCGAAGGCGTTTGCAGCAGGCTTCCCGGAGGAAAATAAAAAAAATGGTTCTGAAAAGAGAAGATATCACCCTGCCGGTCACCTTGTTCTACGACGGTGACTGTCCCTTGTGCGTTCGTGAAGTCGATCATTTGTCCCGTAAAAACCGTAAGGGTCTGCTCCGACTGGTCAACATCAGGGACAAGGGCTTTGCACAAAACTACCCGGAGTTTGATCTGGCAGAGCTAGACCGATTGCTCCACGCCCGTCTGGCTGACGGTCGCGTCGTCAAAGGGGTTGATGCCACTCTGGCCGCCTGGGAGGCGGTGGGCATGGGCTGCCTGATTGCCCCGTTACGCTGGCCAGGCGTTGCCTGCATTGCCGATTGGGGCTATGAACTGTTTGCCAGGAACCGCCACGACTTGTCTCGCCGCCTGGGGCCGCTTTTGGGTAAAAACGCCTGCAAAAACGAGTAATTTACTATGCACTGGGGTTCTGCACTTTCCCCTCACCCCGGTGAACCCTCCACAATCAATTTGATGTCTTTATTGACCAGAATCAACAAGCGGTCAGGAATTCCACCGACTTAATGATAATGATTTGTATTTGCAAGTTTGCTGCAATACTCTCCTGCCTGACAAGAAATCCAAGGTATAATGGGCGATCGCTGTCGCTGTACTGCTATTCGAAGCACGCTGATCACGCGACAAGGCTCACAGGAGTAAAACGTGCGAATTACCCCATCCATTCTCGGCAAAAGCGCCCTGGCTTTAGCTATTGCTACCATCATCTCCCCTGCCATTGCCGAGCAGAGCAGCAAACCCACCTTGCTGAATCAGGTGACCGTCACCGCCACGCGCACCGCCCGGGAACTGCAAGACGTGGCCAGTAGTGTATCCGTGGTGACAGCCAAAGATGCTGAGCAGCGAATGGCTCGAAATATCCGTGATCTGGTCAGATATGAACCAGGAGTGATTGTGAGCAGCGATAGTCGCTTTGGTCTGGGCGGTTTCAACATCCGTGGCATGGATCAAAACCGGGTGAAAATTTCCGTGGATGGTGTCAATCAGGCAAAAGCCTATGGGTATGACCGCAGCCTGCAATCTCAACGTAACTTTTTTGATATTGAGAACATGAAACAACTGGAAGTGGTCAAAGGGCCTGCTTCGAGTGTGCATGGCAGCGACGCTATTGGTGGAGTGGCAGCATTTGTTACCAAAGACCCTGCTGATTATCTGGAGGATAAAGGTAACGATAGCTACTTATCATTAAAGGCAGGCCATCACAGTGCTGATAGCAGTTTTTCTGAAACCGTTACCTTTGCTAACCGCACCAATAACTTGGAAAGCCTGTTGATATACACCCGTCGTGACGGCAAAGAAACAAAAACTTTCGGTGGTCGCGGCGGTACTGGTGAAGATCGAGAACAGGCCGACCCTCTCGACTACTCCAGCAATAGCGTATTGGGCAAACTACAGTATCAATTAAACGACGCAAATCGTATTAGTTTGACTGGCGAGTGGCAGCGCACTGACTCTCAAACAGAGTTACTTTCTCAGGATGGAGAAACAATAGAGCAATGCATTGGAATTGTCTGTCATCAGAGGATTTACAGCAATATATCGTCTGATGACACCTCTGAGCGCACACGAATCGGTTTTTCCCACGAATGGCAAGCCGATATTAACCTGTTTGATGATCTGCAGTGGTCCCTGAACTGGCAGAACAGTAAAAGTGACCAAAAGACCCGGGATAACTTTGTCGGCATGATACCACCTAGCATCATCACCAACGATGATGACCGACTGAAAGATTACCGTTATTCAGAAAATTCTCTCCAGCTAGAAGCAGTACTCAACAAGTCACTTAGCCTGAATGCTTCAGATCACTACATCACATACGGTGTGAATGTAGAAGATAAAACTTACGAAAACCACAATCAGACGTTTACCGAGGATAATCAGGGGAGTGATCCCGATGAGTTTACGCAAGAAGCATGGATGCCCGAGGTAAAATTCAGGCAGTACGGCGCTTTTCTTCAGGATGAAATCACCCTTTTGGACAACCAGCTTACCATTACTCCCAGCTTTCGTTACGACCACTACGCTGAGGAAATTGCGTCAGAAAATAATTACCAGGGTAACGTCAACCAATTTAACAATGAAAAATACGACAGCGTGACCGGTCGGCTCGGTGCGGTATATGAGTTCAATGACAACTGGTCAGCGTATGCACAATACAGCCAGGGATTTTCCGTACCAGATGTGTTTGCCAAATACTTCTCTTACCAAATGGGCAGCACTGTCGAAGTCATTGCAAATCCCGATTTACAGCCCGAAAAGAGCGACTCTTTTGAAATTGGCGTGCGCAACAGCAACAAATTTGGTGCCGTGGAAGTAACCGCCTTTTACAACGATTACACCAATTTTATTGAGGAAGGCTGCGTTCCGGGTAACGAGTGCTCTGCATCTGGCGGCTTGTTCCAATACCAGAACCTTAGCGAAGCCACGATCAAGGGCATCGAATTCAAAAGCTTGCTTCGGCTTGATGAGCTGGTACCAGTAGCTCAGGGGGTTCGACTTAACACTTCCATTGCCTGGGCGGAGGGACGTGGCACCAAGCCGGGCGAAAATGGTGCAGTATTTGAGAATGAACCACTGAACACCATTGCACCATTAACCGCAGTATTGGGTCTTGGCTACGATGCACCTTCCAAGCAGTGGGGAGCTGAATTGGTATGGACACTGGTCGCAGCCAAAGACAGAAACGATATCTCCAACGTTAATGACATCAGCACGGGCGGTGATCAGGGGGAAGATAAATTCGCCCCCCCAGGTTATGGCATTGTCGATTTAACAGCATATTATCGTCCAATCGAGAATCTGACTGTTAATGCAGGTATTTTCAACATTGCTGATAAAAAATACTGGATCTGGGACGATGTTCGCAATATCACCGAAGTAGACCAAGGTATAGGTCGTTACACCCAGCCGGGACGCAATTACTCGGTCAGTATAAAATGGGAAATCTGAGCGGTGCATTGGCCACAGAACTAAAGACTATCATGGCCATGACTCGCATCTACTGCCGTGATCATCACGGCAGTAGAAATTGCTTATGCGACCATTGCTTTGCATTTACCCGCTTTGCCGAGTTGCGCCTGACCAAGTGCCCTTACGGCCAGTGCAAACCCACCTGCAAACACTGTCCGATTCATTGTTACCGAAAAGACATGAAAGCCTTGGCACGCACCATTATGGTTTACAGTGGACCACGCATGCTGCTTAAACATCCTTACCTGGCCATACGTCATTTGTTGCATGATGGAAAGCCTGTCCCACCACTGCCAGGAAAGAAAAAACACCCATTCAGTGAGTGAGTACAGGCCGGCAAATAATAATGATCTACACTCAACGGCTGTTAAAATGGTTTTGACGACCCACCCTCCCCTGTTCTGATACCAAGACAGAGAATAATCTGCCCAAACCCCAACGTCTGACTTAAAGATCCTCGCCGTTTTCATTGGGCTATACTCGTCATCTTTCAAGTTACAGCTGTATTGGCTACATTTGATAACCTTTGTCGTATAGTATTTCTGCGCTTGGGCAGACATAAAGGCCTTTTCAGCCCGGCCGACAGTATTTTTACCAAAGTTCTGCTGATGTCGTTGGTAAGCAGTATTCCAGTGTCTGAAGGTACAGGAAAATGTTATTCAGTGAACGTCGTGTATGGATTACTGGTGCATCATCTGGAATTGGTAAAGCTTGCGCCATCAGAATGGCCAGTCTCGGCGCAAAGATTGCCCTGTCCGCCAGGAACCGTGAAGCGCTTGAGGAGATTGCGGCTCACTTCCCTCCCGGACAGTGTCTGGTAATACCTTTTGACGTCAGGGAGCCGAAAGCGCATTTTGCCGCAGCAGGGCAGATCATGGAACACTGGGATGGACTGGATACAGTATTTGTGAACGCCGGGATCAGTGCTGCTGAGACATTCTCCGGCGACCTGTGTGCCCGCCTGATACAAACCAACTTTTTAGGCATGGCCTACGGAATCGAAGCCGCGCTTCCCCTGTTAAAAAAGTCCTCAGATCCGCATGTGGTGGGTATGTCGAGCATTGCCGCTTATATCGGCATGCCACAGTTATCTGCTTATTGTGCGACAAAATCCGCCTGTCGAGCCTTGCTGCAGGGGCTTCGGGTTGATCTTAAACCAGCAGGCATCAAAGTCACCGTAGTCTGCCCCGGTTTTGTCAAAACCCCCATGACTGACCAGCATGATTTTATGATGCCATTTTTGCTCACCGCTGAAGATGCTGCCCGTATTATTGTTGCTGGCATTACCAGGCAGAAGGCGGCCATTGCTTTCCCGGCAATGGTAAACATCGTTTTCAAGCTTATGGCCTGCCTGCCGGAAGCAGTATCCAGTCGTTTGTTGAACTGGTTTTCCCCTACCCATATCCGCCACCGTCAACAGGCATAAGAGGCTGTCCAAGAGTAGACGATGAATAAATTTTATTTGCCCGATCTGGGAGACGGTATCGCCCGCGTTGAAATCCTTGCCTGGCATATCGCTCCCGGTGACTGCGTGCAGGCGGATCAGGACATGGTTACCGTAATAACGGACAAGGCTGTCGTCGATATTCCTGCCCCCTACACTGGCCGGATCAAGTCTATACACGGTGTGGCCAACGACACTGTCACCACAGGCAGCTTGCTGGTGGAATACGCAGTGATTGACGCTCCCGGCCATAGGGTTTGACCATGGACCATGCTGACCTGTTTACCGAGACTGCCTCGTTTACCATCAAACGTCGAAGCTGCCTTAACCCTGACGGAGAACTGCTGACCAAACGTGATGTTCAGCCAGATATACAACGGTGGATTGATATCTATAAAGGTATGCTATTAACGAGGCTGTTCGAACATAAAGCCGTCAATCTGCAACGAACCGGTCGTTTAGGTATCTTTGCCACAGCTTTCGCCCAGGAGGCCATCACCGTTACTCTTGGCCATACGATGGCAAAAGAGGACCTGCTGTGTCCCTACTACCGTGATACGGGAGCTTTGCTGCAGAGGGGGGTAGCCATGGAGGAGCTGTTACTGTTCTGGGGTGGAGACGAGCGGGGATCCCTGTTTCAAAGTGGCCATGGCGACTTTCCCATCGCCACCATGGTGGCCAGTCAGTGTCTGCATGCCGCTGGCGTCGCCAAGGCATTTCAACTGCGCCGGCACAGAGGCGCAGTCATCGCCTCGTGTGGTGATGGTGCCACCTCCCGGGGAGACTTCTACGAAGCGCTCAATCTTGCCGGTGTCTGGCGACTGCCCCTGGTGTTTGTCATCAACAATAATCAATGGGCAATCTCAGTGCCTCTACCACAGCAAACTGCTGCCCGAACACTGGCTCAAAAAGCCCTGGCGGCAGAGGTGAGTTGTGAGCAAGTGGATGGCAACGATTGCATGGCCATATATTACGCCATCCAGGAAGCGCTGGATAAAGCCAGAAATAATGGCGGCCCCACGGTGATTGAGGCATTAACCTACCGGGTTGGTGAACATTCAACAGCAGACGCGCCTGAGTATTACCGCAACGAAGAACAGCAGCGGGCTGCCAGACAAGCCCTGGCGCTCGACCCTGTGCGCCGATTATCCCGGTATCTTCGGTCACAGCAGAAGTGGAATGACTTGCTCGAAAACGAGTGGCTTAAGACATGCCGTGCGACCATTGAAACAGCCGTCACAGGTTACCTTCACAGCCCTGCCGATAAGCCAGAAAGCATTTTTCACTACAATTATGCCTGCTGGCCGGAAGTGCTCTGTGCACAGATGGCAGAATTAAACGACGATGACAGAACAAGTGCCTGAAACCATGGTCAATGCGCTCAATCGCGCTCTGCACGACGCCATGACCGATAACCAGGACATCATTCTTCTGGGCGAAGATATAGCCGCCAAGGGCGGAGTATTTGGTGTCAGCAAAGGTTTGCTGGCACGCTTTGGGGCAGATCGGGTTATTGATACACCGTTGGCCGAAGGCATGCTGGCCGGTATCAGTGTCGGGCTGGCCAGCCAAGGCATAAAACCTGTCGTGGAGTTCCAGTTTTCCGGATTTATGCTGGCAGCCCTGGAACAGATTGCCTGTCACGCGGCTCGTCTGCGCAGCCGGACCCGAGGCAGGCTTAGCTGTCCTGTGGTTTTTCGGGCACCCTATGGCGGCGGCAGCCACGGGGCTGAATTTCATAGCGAAAGCCCTGAGGCGCTGTTTGCTCACCTGCCGGGACTTCGGGTTGTCATCCCCTCGTCACCGGCAAAAGCCTATGGCTTATTATTGTCGTCCATTGCCGATCCTGATCCGGTGGTTTTTCTGGAGCCAAAACGGGTTTACCGAACCGTCTGTGAGCCTCTCCCCCAACCCAAAACCCATTATCCTCTGGATCGCTGTTTTGTCCTGCGTAGTGGCGGGGATGCGACACTGGTCAGCTGGGGGGCGTCAATTCAGGAAACCCTGGCCGCAGATGTCACATTGCGGCAACAGGGCATTCACTGCGACGTTATTGACGTAGCCTCAATAAAGCCCCTTGATATGGCAACCATTGCCCAATCCGTCCGCAAAACCGGTCGCTGCCTGATCATTCACGAAGCCGTGCGTACCGGCGGGGTGGGCGCAGAAATCGCGGCACAGATCAGCGCGCTGGCTTTTCCGCACCTGAAAACCCCGCCAATACGCAGGGCAGGCTTCGATATTGTCCACCCCTACTATCGCCTGGAACCCTATTTCATGACTCAGCCAGAGCACATTGTTCAGTCAGTGATCCAGCTAATGAACGACGACGTAAGGACAGCCCCCATATCAGGGCAGAGTTATCCCTCTGCGTACCCGGGCAAATGCAAATAGACGCGATCTCAGTCTGTTTTCCTGCGAAGTGCATCAGTGTTGATGAAACGGTGGACATGATCCGCTTTCACAGTAAAACATCGTTCCAGGGTGACCTTGACGCTACTCTCGGTTACATCCGTCGGCTGCTGCAAAGATCGGGAGCAAGAACGCGTTACTGGCTGGCAGAAGATGAGTCTCCCATTGACCTCTTAGCCAACTGCGTTAATGAAACTCTGGCCAGGGCAAACTGTTCAGCCCGTTCTGTTGATATGCTCATTTATACAGGTATCGGTCGTGGTTTTATCGAACCGGCACAAGCCTGTGTATTGGCGAAAAAAATGGGCATGTTGCATGCACAGTGTCTGGATATCGTTGATGCCTGCATGAGCTGGAGCAGAGCAATGCAGTTGGCCTGGCACTACCTGCACAGCCGTACCTATGAGTGTATTCTCATCGTCAACGCGGAGTTTCTCAATATCCCGGGGGGAGCGCTGTATCCGGTCAACTATGCCATAGAAAATAGCCGACAGATTCGCTGGCTTCTGCCAACCTACACTCTCGGCGAAGCAGCTACAGCCACGGTGTTGTCGTTGGGAGACAATCAATGGCAATGGCAATGGCAAT
>Ga0126343_10000147_pt1 | contig 21772 bp, 13 predicted proteins | sample Cyp2metagenome_FD_92531 | JGI IMG/M metagenome (GOLD analysis project Ga0126343, IMG submission 92531) | Coral microbial communities from Lord Howe Island, Old Settlement Bay, Australia - Cyphastrea 2 metagenome | ecosystem: Host-associated > Invertebrates > Cnidaria > Coral ...
CCTGCTAAAAACACCCTTAATTTCAGCTTTAAGCGCTTATATTTCAAAAACGGCACGGTGAAATTTTTTCTCAATATCGAATTTTGATAAGCAGGATAAGATGCAACTTTTGGCAAAGTTTAACAGAATTTTTTTAAACTTTGCCAAAAGTTGCGTCTTGTCGTGCTTATCAAATGTTAGTAATATAAAAAAATTTCACGGTGCCGTTTTTGAAATATAAGCTCTGAAAGCTGAAATTGAGGGTGTTTTTAGCAGGTCATAGCGTTGCTATGGTAACCTATTGTGTCACGAAATTGATACCAACCTGTTTGCCGATGATTGGGCAGTTTTTTGATACCATGATTGTAGCATCAAGTGGTAAAGACTGGTAATAAGGAACCATCAAAATCTTCGGCTTGGAAAGTACTAGAAACTGTTATGAGGCACCTTAAAAGGAACTGGGATGAGTGTCTTCTAACTTCCACCTGGACACTAACTAACCTGCTTTATCTAGAACTGAACAAGCAAAATTCATATCACTTAAAGTATACAGAATCAGTTAAGGGACACCATGATTACGGGCTAATAGGCAAGCAGCGATCCAACATTTGTCTTATAGTTGACAAATGGCAAACTGTTTAAGTTGGAAATAGGCAAAGATTCAATCGGCAAAAACTGAACATAATTCGAGAATAAATAAAGTTCATGTTTATGTTTAATAATGATGTCCACACTTCTGAAATTAACTGCAAACAGTCAAGGGTCAGACGGATACAATTTTGAAATGGGTAGACCATGTTGTTTTTCTGGTGAAAAAAGACTTGCTTGTTTGCGTTTTTCGCCGGAGGGGGACGTCATATTTCAGGTTGAATATTATTTTATTTGAACATGATATGGATAATCTAATGTAGGTGATGTACTGACACTCCAAAGTCATTAATTAAATAACATTCGGCTCAGCATTCAAGGTGCGTAATCAAGGTTGTTATTTTTGGCATCGAGTTAAATCCAATTTCGTCATTTGAGAGAGAATTCATGTTTTGAACTTGAGGGGCATTCAAAGGCAAATCAACTTGTATTTACTTTCTCTGTTCGCGTGACGTTTCAGTCAGAGACACATTTTTAGCTCTAGCTGTATGTTCATCGATTTTGTAATCTTACTTTGAAATTTGACTGTCTGTTAATTAATACGAAAAGGTAAAGGTAAATTGCGAGATAAACGCTTTTAAATAGCATTCTAAAACACGCCCTGGACTAGAACGCAGCTATTTTATCACAGATGGATCCGCCTTCAAGTTAATGCTGCCAAACCAGTACGTCTAGCAAGTGTATCGTGTTTCGAGATTTAAGTTAATGTGCTTTTTAACTTTAAGAAGTTTCAACTATTTTTATTGGTTTAGTTAAGTAAGATTAGAGGGTTGTGACTATTAAAACTGACAAGATAAGGATGTAATGCTCTGGGCGTCTTCATGCTATTGCTAAAAAAAAGTGAAGAACAACTTAAGGAGGACATCAAGACCATCAAACAAAATTTCGTTGATCAAGCTAACTCGTAAATGTAGCCTGCGTACAAACTCGTTAATTGTGCTAAAAAATAAGCGGCCAAAAAGGCAAGCTCGTTTGAGTAAATTTGGACTTACCTTGACAACAATCTCGTGTTGTCACTGACGAACTGCCGCATGACACCAATAGTTTGATGTTTGCAAAGAAGATAATTTGGAAGTTCAGGTGGCCATACACGTTTTGACATGTTCAAGAAATCCGTTTGACTCTCTTTTGTCCTATCTACAGGGAATTTTCCCTTGCGTGGGCTATATTGACAATGTGTCAGTCATATCCAAACATCTGGGCATCTTAAGCGAGGTAATTCTTTCGGGTTGGTGTGAGTGAATGGCATTTTTTCCCAGTTCAAAATTCGCCTTGGTAGAAAGACAACACTAAAATGCAGCATCTTAATATTTGGAAAAAAGGAATTTCCTAGATTAAACTTTCTCTCCGGGTGCGTTTTTAATGCAAATTTGCCATATTCCCATGCATTTAATCCTGCCCATAACAAAGAATACCCAGCATTTTGTAAACATTGGGCGCATAAAATAATGAAATGACCATAAGCAATAAGAGCTACCTTCCGTCCGATCAACGTTGCGTTCCTTTTAATGCACAGGTAATAATTAGTTAACGCTCCACGGATCCGCACCCGTCCAAAGTTGTCAGATTCGATGACCAACTTGGCTGCAAGCAAATGAGAGAGGACACATGGGTTAGCGGCCATTTTTAATTTGTCAAACACCTCGTTCTGTTTGTTTGCAGAGGATAAATTCAGAAAATTCTTTCGGAAACTTTCACATTGTGTCTAAGCACAGTTTAATTTATGATGCGTGTTACAGTTTATCACGTTGGGATAACACGCTTCTTAATCCTTCATGCTTTCCGACTTCAATTTATCATCGCTTCACTGAACTGCTTGTACTGTTTCTATATACTAAAAGAAACTAAATTAGCTAAATGGAGAACGAAGCTGTTGTACAATTCGTTGCCCAATTTATTTTGAAATAATGCATTGTCACCACTATAGCGTGGTTCTTGTTATTCTAAGGGCCATCTTTGGAAGGCTCTAGTTATCTTCAGGGCAAAATTATTGCTGTCGAGACCCCCAGCGTTGACAGAGTTACACTAAAAGGCTTGATTGGGATCTCATAAAGCTATCATCGATATATCCTGGCGCCGCTTTAGCGCAAACAATCGCTGACTGGACATAAATAGATTAAATTCCTTGCCTTATGCGATGACCTTAGTGTTTCTGTAGGGATTAGACTTTTTGCCGCTAACAAGGCTCGCTCTAAGACAGTGCACTGTTCTCGGTCATCAACTACGCATCCTGTTCGACCAGTCAATGCCGTGTGCATACTTTCTCTCACAATTTAATGATAGCATTACCTTTTAACATCGCTCGGCTAAAATGTTTAGCTCATACTTATCCATGGTAGGCCCTTGGCGGACCGGTTTAAGTAAAGTGCTTTTCACACCAACCAAAACAGTGGCGCGCTCGGAAGATTTGAAACGCATCCCGAAACCTCGCTTAATACTGGTTATTTATCTTGACTTTTTAAGTCCTGGAGAGTGAAGCAATAAATGTAGGTAATACTTCCAAACTGAAGTAGAAAATCGTAGTACACTTAAGAGACAATACTGTTGGAAAATTTTCGACAGAATATTTTGGATATGATCCCATTAAATGCTTCTTGTAAAACGTGTGAAAAAGAAGTAATGATCCACAGTTATGATGCGTTACTATACTTAACTTTAACACCTGATATAATCGCTTTACCCCTTTTGACGCATTTTATTTCAGTATGTTAAAGGAAACGCTAGCGTTCATCTTAGTCTTACCCATTTGCATCGAAAGAGATTAGTTAAGTCAATTACCAACAGCCCACAAAGAACAGCAAAAACAATGAACTACGTACTACAGCTTCATGCGCGCCAATTGCGATGGGGCCTTCGCGAACTCAAAGTTGCTATTTCCCAGCTGAGTTCACCACTGTGCTAGGCAATTATTAGTTAATCGTCTGGAAATTTGGACTCAAAGGTTTATTACGTGAGCGACGCCAGAGCTTTGCCTACCGTATTTGTCGCCATCTCTTCCTAGAGCGTCGATACGTTTTCCATGTATGCGAAGGTGACTCCGACTGGACCTTGAATACAGCTGCGTCTCGCGGTGGAAAGGTAGGCTCCTCGTATCGCTTCTTCTTCTCTCCGCCCTGACGTGGTCTCTGAAGTAGCTTTCCTGTGGTTTCCATTATACACACGATGGTTAATCGGACGCCAGTATTTTTGAATAAGACAATAAGTAATTAACTCACTGAGTCCTCTTACCTCATGGCTTCTTCCCAAAATGATGGCAATCCGACAAATCCTTAAAAAAGATGTCAGAAGTTAAACGTTGATATACGCAATTGATTTTGCCCGAGCAAAAATCGCACAAAATTCGACTGTGAGATCGAACGTTTCGTTCACATCCTTTGGATGCGAAATCCATGCGACATCTTGTAAATCGCTGCTCTATACTTACAGTGAAAACAACAGCAGGTACAGTTTAAATGTCACTGTAGACATCACGTTCATTTTGTCTCGAATTGGAGCGCGAGTTACCAGCCGATCGAGAAAAACACAGCGAAGAGCTAAGAAAAATGTCCAGCATTCCAAAATCCCACACTTCTTGGTCCTCTTTCAATTATTCCCTTTGTGATCGACCGCAAGGATGCCGCCTTTCTTTTTTGTGTCGTTTTTGTCCCATTATAACGTAGTGAGAGTTTGTATGTACCATTTTTGATATGCAGATAACAAAATTAATTAAGGTAATCGCTTACAATTAGAGTTGCGGTAGGTGGGCATGTCTGGCCTGCTTAAGTAAACAACACGAGAGAAATGGAACAATTGAGTCGTCACAAAACACCGCGACGTTTTACGCGACTTCCACTGCATGCCGTTATGAATTTGTAACGCCGCTTGAATTTGGAAGAGAAGTCGGAGCTAGGAACGCCAACTTTTGGCGTGACAGCATCAAAATTGATTCAATTATCCCATTTAAGAACGAATTAAAAAAGGGGGCGGTTGATGAGCGTTATTGTATCATCACTGCGTAAACAACGTGTCAACATATCACTTACGAAAATTTATATGGGAAAATTTGTCATGATCGATGCAATGCTGACACAGTTCTTTTACAATACGTGTGTAAATTTTAATGAAAGTTGGCACCTCGGAGGCGCAATTAACTTCTCCGCGCACGGATTTTATGAACGTTTAGAGGAAGAAGAAGGCAGTACCTGCTGTTTGGCTACAGTGTTCACACGCAAAGCCATTGAGAAATGACAAGGGCGCAATCATATCCTGCCGCGATAATGAGCATTATAGAACTCATTCGAGGCCAATCGATATCGTTGGAAGACTAAACTGTGGGTTTGTGGGAAAACATAGCAGCGTATTTGCTCGCGATAAGTTAACTTATGAACATTAAACGTTCTCTCACTTGCGTGTGCAAGATTTTTGTCAAGCTAATTAAATCTTTAGACCGTTTTGACGCGATCTAATATTTACAAGACTACTTTCTGATCGACTGGTTAAAATTACCTACTTATACGAAGAATTAAAATGAAACCGATAATTGTTTTGCGGTTATGTCATCTCCCTTTCAGCTCTTTATTTTTGGAAGCATGCAATTTTTCTCAAACCTGTATACCAAATGAAAACTTCGAATAGCATAGAACCGAAGCCGTTATGAAGTTTGTTAAACTGGTTTAAAAGAAAACTGAGTTCCGCAAACTACCCATCCCATGCATGTGTTTAAAATCGTTCTTCATGATGTAGTGTGTATTTTCGAAACGTGCTGATCTTATATTTAAAAAATCTCAATCCCACACGTTGATGTTAATTAATTGCTTAGCTGATTGCGTGACTTAATTTACAATTATTTTATCCCAGAGTGCTGCACGCTTCTCAGACCAGTCAATTACAATCATCTATACTGACTCTACCAGTTTTAATAGAAAAGAGTTAAAATTAGACCTTCATTTGGCTCAAAATGATAAGCAAAGATAAATAGAACATGAATTCAGCCATTGCAGAGACGGATGAAAACTACAATGAAGCCATTACATGGGAGCGACAAAGATATTAGCTGGACTATTATTTTTTTTCTGTAATTTGTCATTAAAATTGGATACCATGAAAACCATACTCTTCGGTCAAACCTGCTGCATAAGGGCAAAACTAACTCACAATTAGAGCCTTCTGATTGAAATCTTCCTTTTGTCAGTGGTTGATGGTCTAATCCGAACAGAGCCTTTTTTTAAAATCAGATTAAGGCGGGGTAAACATGAATTTAAGTGAAATTTTAGGTTTGAGTTTAAAGAGAGATTGAAAGGGACAAAAGGCCATGGAACACCACCAGACAGTTGCCCGGCCCCAAAGTGGTACCCCAGGTTGGTGGGCAACTGTTTGGTGTGTACCTACCAATTTTTAACTTCAAACTTTAATTTTAAAACAAACCAAATCTTCAAAATTTCCTATTTCCATAAATTTTAATAATCCTTTGAGAAAAACTATTTATCTCCCAACGTACCTAAAGATCACCAAAAAATTTACAGAACGACCCAAAACATAGATATGTGGGATGAGCATGGAGATTCTTGATTGCTTGAAACGTTAACGAGATATTTGCATTAAAAACTACGGCTTTCATGTGGATTCCCCGCCTTAAACAAACAGCGCCGATAAACATTTAAATATTTTTAATCAAGCTATGATGGCCGGAGACCAACAGCCTTTTTCGCGTTTTGTCTTTTTTAGGTGTTGCATAGTTCAAATAGTATGCACTTTAATCTCGACCCCAGTAAGCTAAAGAGGAACAAAGAAGGCATATGTTTCCGGGGAAAAAGTCTATTCAATATTCATGAGTAGAAACGGATAATGTCTGCTAGTCTTTAATGAGGGCGCAAAGTTATTTTCCAGATTATACTCGGCAATGATGTCTTGTATTTCAGTTTTCTAAAGAGTATTTTTTAAGTCGCATTCCTTTCTATGTCACTGTCTTTACAGGGATTAAATTAGGCAGGCAAAAAGTTGTAAAATAATTAATAGCAAGAGTCTCTTGGTATATAAGGCATTACAACAAAAAATAGCGAGTTAATAATATCATGTATTACCCAGTGGTAAATGAAGAAGAAACGAATTGCCACTGCTCTTTAAGTCTTCAAATCCACGTGGTCCACGATCAAATTGACGTTCTGCGGCCGCGGTAGTCCTCCAGGCTCTGAACACTGAACGTCTCAAAAACTGTGCTTCTGTGAGTAAATTAAGTGATGTTTTGAGCTTTTGACTAGCCACAACTAGCTCGTGCTCCGGTGATCCAGCGTAATCCTAGTGTTGTGATTTTCAGTTGTGATATAATCAAAATTAAGGGTTTGGAAATATTTATTAGCACCCGCTACGTAACAAGGTTGAGGAAGTGATGGCAAAGCGGGAACAGGAATGTGAATAACGAAACATGCCAGTTTCTAGAGCTAATCTTTAATTTAACAAGAACTAAATAACAAGGGATAGAAAAGTAAAATTCAAAATTAAAGTTGATTCAATTACCTTTCTTTGAACACTAGGAACTCAAGACGCTTTTGGAAAGCGAAAGGGCATATATAAAGCAAGTTTGGGCCTGCTTGGAAGAAATGATGAATCGAAGCTACATATAGTTTATACCGTTTTCTAGCAAAACTGTTGCCGGTGTGTAAGCATATACAACTACAATATGTGTGTGATAGCCCGGCCGGTGTTTATCCCTAGACCCGAAAAAAATCAGACAATTTTACAAATTATTGCACCCTCAAGTAAATGACCCAAATTTAACCTTTGAGCGAAGCTCATGAGTGATTTTTCCGGGAGACAAACATCTATGTATGAGTAGAAACGGAAAATGTCTGTTCTCTCCATAGCTTGTCACCTTGTCATCTTCTAATAAAATTTTAGTGAAGGTCAAGGATGACTTGACTGTTAATTTGGTTTTTCTGAAGAAATGATTAAAGTTTATTTCCTTTCTGTGTCGACTCACGGTGAGTGAAAATAAATAGAATAATAAAATTGTTATTGAGTATCCTGCAAGCTCTTACACGATATTATTCTGGAACAGTAAAATGAATACACTAAGGATTGTTAGAGAGATTAGAATTCCAGATATCGAACTCAAATAAGTTCTAAGTGATTTATCCACGACGCGAGAACGGAATTTGCAAAAGCCTGACATGAATATCTTTATTGTACGTCCCGGTAACGATACAAAATTCCATTAAAAGGTTAAGACAAGAAGACCAGTAAATTTAAGTTTTTATCAATGAAAATTTGTCTAAGTTAAGCGTTTAACTTTCCAGGTCATGTTCATGAAATTGAATTTCCCTAGGACGGCGAGCGCGTAGGGATATTTGAAAGGGAGCGTGCCGCGCGCTTCCATTCAAATTAGTAATGGTAATAGGACTGAATAGAGTCAAATTCGGTCTGTAATCATACGAGTGATAACAAAATCGGACGACCGCGCAGCGGAAGTTCGATTTGTTCATCACGAGTATGATTACAGACCGAACTGGACGAAAAGAGGTCTTATTACCAATTAATCATAAAAAATACAATTTTCGAGAAAAGAATGGCCAAGTTATGAAAGAAGGGGAAAATTCGCATTAAAATACCTGCAAAGGAGATGAAAAACCTCCTAATTAGGCGCCAAAAACACAAAAGCAAGCGGGCGGACGCACGCACGCACGCATGCACGTAATTGCAACTTTGAATTTGATTGGTTGATTTAAACTACAACTTAAAATGTGGTTGGCCTATTGAACTATTCGATAACACACTGCCCAATAACAAACTGTTCAATAACAACTTGGCAAGTGAATTAGTGGAAAAATAGGAGTTTTTTAAACCAATCACAATCGAGGAAATTGTAATCTTTATGATTAAGAAAATTATCAAGTATGGGAATGCCGGTATGGGGTGATTATGACACCTCCTCTCCTCGCCCCGCACGTAGAATTGGCTTTAATCGAAAGACCACTCTGTAAACGTTTGCGTGAGTGCTACTTATATGTGGTTGCCTTCGTCTGTATTTACTGAGACATATTTTGTTTCTGATAAGCATGAGTAGATACTTCAAAAAAATCAGAGAGATAGATAGATAGATAGATCAGCTTTACTAATTCATAATTTAGTGTTATTAGCCTCTTGGACCCATGGCTATCTCAGATACAAATCCAAGCTTTGTTAATTTTCATTATGACAAAATAATTGCTTACAGTGCAAAACACAAAACAGCCCTAAACGTGTTCATAAACAGGTTCGGTTTTAAGAAAAAAAAAAAAGATTTAAGGACGTTCGCGCCCATTGCTACTGAGCATCGTTACTGCGTTATAAGCGCCCTGATGATAGAAAAGATGGCCATTGCTACAGCTTTGCATGGATTTATAATTGCTTACTGTAAGTTTAAACACAAAACAGCCCTAAACGTATTCATAAACTCGGTTTTAAGACAAAAAAACACAGATTTAAGGACGTTCGCGCCCATTGCGACTGAGCGTCGTTACTGCGTTATAAGCGCCCTGGTGATAGGAAAGATGGCCATTGCTACAGCTTTGCATGGATTTAACGATCTTGGACATTTGGTGGCCCCTACATCGAAGCCCAATTTTTTCAGATTGAAGGTATTCTTCAGGGCATGTTCTCTCCAAAACGAAGTCTGCGACCCCCATTTTTTTGCCTTTTTGGCAAAAGTAGATCATTACTGCGTGGCAAGTTTAAAAAAATCTGTACGTGAGAACATTTTGGGCGCGAACGTCCTTAAGCTGAAGTTTTGGTCCCTCTTTTGAAGAAAAGAAAAACTCAAGAATAGTAATTAAAAATGACTTTTTTTCTTACCTTAAAATCTCTCAACTAGTGCTTTCAAAAATCTCTAGAAACCAGACGCTAAATATTGCCTGGTTTTTTGTTTAGCAATTCTTTTGTCCAGAAGATTAAACTTGAATACATGCAAGGCAATCAAAAGAAATTTTTAAAAAATGGAATAGAGCATGGGTGTCCACATCTAATCCTGCAGCAGTCTTAGACCTCTTCAAAAACAGTGCATCAATCGCGTTATGGTTACCCACAAAAGCGTCATGATGAAAGATGAAAACCAAGTTAACAGGCCCCACCTTGAAAATTTAATTAACATGGGATGAACTCATTGGGCGTCATCGACAACTACTGCAATTTCTCACGAGATCTTCAAGACCACACACGGTTTATAACCTCAACTGAGATAGAAATCCTTGCTCCTAACGTACGCTCACTGAAGTTATAGTAATCATGTGATCAGATTCTATTCGCGGCAACTGAGGTTTCCAGAAACCGACAATCGAACATTCGCGATCTGCACAAAGTGCTAAAAGGGTGTTTTTATCGTGTGTGATGATCTGAAGGTTGAATTGACGTATTAACATCATTTATCCATCATGGTAGATCACATTTTAAACCGCTTATTTTCTAATGCCATTATCCGCTAAATGTGCCACTCACTCGATTATTGAATCATTCCATGTTGCTGTTAGAAGATTCATTACGTTAGTTAAGCAAACGACCTCGGCTCTTTCAATAATTTGACTCCCCAAGTCTTAACTTATCCGGCTTCAAATCAGTTTCCTTTGAGTTCTCCCACCAAGAATTGATATCATTAAACCACAAAAAGTGAACTTCGTCATTCGTATGATAAAGGCCAAACTTTTGTCCACCACACCAAACAAACATTTTTTATCGTGGGGAAAAATTATTATCTCTGAAGCAGTTAAGGTTATACGTTCCATGTAGAATTAAATTGTCCAATCCGACCTTCAGGTCATCAATAAAGATAAAATAGTTTAAATCGAACTAATAAAATTACATCGCTTTTGCTTTTGATCGCAAAAGCTCATTTATGAAATCACCTAGGGAATAAATTTATCACCGGTAAAGTATTATCTTCTTGATGACTTACCACCTTGCAAATCTTTCCTGTTGTACAGTTCATGACTGAGTTTTATTATAAACTGAACATCTCTCTATCGAATTCCCAGCCACACCCATAACCATGGACCAAAATAAGTGACCCTGTTAAAACTGTCCGATTGATCAAGAGAATCTCCCACGGAATTTGAAGTGTTTAGTTTACTCTTCTAGCACTTTGAGGTTTTTTACAGTATACGCACGATCGACACTTTCAGCTTCCAAAAAAACTACGTTAGTGCATCAGCCTTTTGGATAAAACAATTTATTTAAAGTGGTAATTAATCGAGGGAACTGATCTAACATCACACATTTTATTGAATTGATTTCAGTCTAAGAGTGTGGAATGCTAAGCCTGCTTATTAGTTGCAATAAAACATGACAATCAATGTAAGCAACTAATATTTTGAGTTCGTGCTGTTAGCGTCCCTATATAGATGTGTTTTCTTGACATAGTTTCAGTTACCAAGAGTGCATAGCTGACTCACCAGTATGCAAGAAAATCAAATTTTCTCATGGGAAATGTATGTAGACGAGTCGAGTTTAGTAATCTCAGTTTATTCTTTACCACTAGACTTCGATGTTGAATCTCAAATGCATCAAATAGAAGACTTAAGAAATGGGGTGATTAGGCTTAACAGAATGTGCTGTAAATTGGATGTAACTAGCAAACGCACGGGTAACTATCACCCGCTCGTCAGCGGCTGCATGATTGTTAGCATACCAGATTGGGGTCGAGAACTTTGCAACTGAACTATCTTTTAAGATTAAGGAAAATGTCTGTTGAGAAAACTCTGGGCAGGATTAACTCATTATTCTTTGAAATTGTCGCCATCTGTACGGCAAACGACATGCGGTGGGTCAATAAGCTCCCTCAATTTTGGAAAACTCAGGCATCGGAACGAAAGTTTATCAATCCGCAATTGTACCTGCATATTTGTCAGTTTGTTGGAGAGTATGCACTAATGATCTGTGAAAAGACCTTTCCTTCATTCTACTCTAAGATCTTGGCATACTTGCTGAATTGAATGCTTGCATGTTATTTCATATTTGGCTCCTCATGAATAGGCTTCTGAAGTGTCGCTGGCGAGTTCCAACTTTTGTTGTGATAGTTTTGATCTTGAACAACCATATCTGTCTATCTCAAAAAATCGGCGTCTTGCCGTTTATGGATAATGATATTATTAAAGAAATGACTATCACAGCTAAGTCCTATGTCATACTCGCGGGTCATACTCTGATACTTCAAGCACATCGTTTGGTCAGTTAAACGTCCCTTTGTCTCAAAATCGATAAACCTCCCCATCTCATCACTAAAAAGAAGCTGAAACTACATTTGTATTACTTGTTTTATGGCATATTCTAAAAGAAACACCAAAACCAGCAATAACCTTTTAGCAGCTTTCCCTTATTATTTGTCAAATAACAATGCTTCAAGAGAAGTGTACAAAAATACTGTCAGTATCAACTTTCATTTGGGTTCTTACATATCTTTGGGAGTGGAAGAGTTTAACTCTATACCTGCACATTCTCACAGAATGAAAGCCGCTCCTTCTAGTGTTATCGATGATAATCAACTCAAGGAAACTCTTTCCATAGTTTTAGCTCTGAGGTGAAAACGATTAATAGGCCACTGCTTTTTTCGTCTGAAACACGAAGGCCGGGGTCTCTTGGCATGGAATTCCCATTTGAGTTCAGTTTGTTTGCACGACCTATAAAAGCATGTACAAAAACTATTTTAGGACCATTTAATTTTTGTAAAAACCATGTTGAAAATAAACCTATAATAAAGAATTTTCGGGTCACTAATCAATAATAGATCTGCTGGTTCTTATTCGGAGAGAACACGGTACACGTAATTTATAAGTTAGTTGATGATCTTCTTTACTCGACACTTTCCGAACATTACAAGGCCTGACAATGTTTTTGTTGTATTATGTTTACTGATTGTGCGAAAAAAAAAAACGAAAAACAGTTTCCGTGTAGAAAATACATGTGTTATCTGCTGATAAGAACCCTGGCAAAATAATCATAATAACAATAATGCTATTTTAAGTTTGTTATGGTGCAGTAGTTTTCTTTTGGGAGTGTTTTGTTTAAGTTTACAATATGTAAAATGCAGATGTTCAAACATTCCTGACCTTCGACCATCTCGAAGATCAGACCGCAAAAGGTTTCGCAATATGACAAACTTCAATCTTATCTCTGGAATTTGTTGTTCAAAAAATAGTTTTTTTGTGCGCTACACGTAAAAGTATGTCTTCAAGGAAGGGTGGTTTGGTACTTGCCGAACACATTTCAGACGACAATAATAACAAAAAATAGTAGAAACTTGCAAATTTCAATTTAATGCGAGACAGAGTGTTTTCACAAAAAGTTGAAGACGGCAGTTTCATCAGCATGTAAAATTGTATGGGTTTTATAACTTATGCACCAGTAAGTGCAGTTACTCGACGTAAGTTCCAAATTTTACAAAGTGATCAAAGGTTTCTCCGGTCCGGGAGTTTCTACGCTCGAGTATCTAAAGGCAAGATTAGCCATACGCTAGTCATGAGTAGAACACGACTGAATTTAAATGGTCCCAATAAATAAACATATATTCCCCTATCCCGTACAACAGACCATAAATAAAGGGATCGTTACATAAGGTATAGACCCGGGTATAGACTATTAATACATACGAAACGTCAAGTCCTACACTGAAAAAAAAAAATGCGTTGAAATACAATGAGTTTATCACCGCTGTTTGGGTTGTTTTCTTACTGATCAAGCTACGATGGCTTAAGAACAAGAGTTTAAAAGAATTACAATTTTACTGTACTAGTTATCAGTGTAGTATGTCTTTAATCATAACCAGGCTTTTTCCATGAGAGAGACCTTTATTTATTACTGAAATATATTTAGGTTCATGCTTCTACGTACAGACCCTTCTGGCTGAATTAATGATTTCTTGCACTGACCTCACGAACTGATTTGACGCCTAAATTCAACTACATATTATAGTCACCAGTCGGCCATTTTATTGATCCTTGGGTATAATAACAAATAACCACTGCGTGTACTACTCTAATAAATCAGTTTTTTTTTTGTACTTTACCACTCAGTAATCCACAGACATGGTAAGAATTAACTTACATTCTTTATAAGTGCGATGTGATAGTACGCATTTTCCCAGTGAATTATCTTTATATCGATTCTATATAAATAATTGTCGTTCGTAAATTAAAGAATGATCAAGAGGTCCTTAATTTGAAAAATAAGTTCGGGAACGAAGGCAGGTCTTAAAGTCAAGGAAACAATCGCTATACTGAAACCGACATAACCTGATATTACTGCTCCTTGGGCTGTAAGCGAAGTATAGTGATGCAAGTTGATAGAATCTCTTCAACTGTGCTGTGATACCGCTGACTGTGAATCCATTCCCCCTTTCAATGATACAACGAATCATTGTTAAATATCCCCTATGGACTAGGTGAGAGCCTACAAATTGGCCAGGCTATATTTGCCGGTCTATTCGATGAATGCGCTAACCGGCCAAATTGTATCAAAATAGGAACTGTTAGCAATTCATTGAATCACATCGGAAGGAACCGTTCCATTAACTCTATTAGAGAAATAGGAACTTGATTCAAGAATAGTAACATTTCATCTGTGTTTAGCGTACAACGCGCGGCCGGCTTATGACGGCATTCTCTGACTTACCGCAAAGCAAAGGTCTTCGGCAAAAGACGTGACGGCAAGTTTAAAGGAAAACAGTCAAAGCCGAAAATCTATTTACAGGTTCAATAGGAAATTGGAAATATTAGTTTTACTTCAAATAGCATGCTGAATGTGTTTGCTATATTGGAAGGAAATTACTGTGATAATGGTCTGTAACACGCGTGCAGCGTTAACTGCGCGGGTTAAAAAAGTTACGCCGACACCGCCGCTGTTTTTTTTTTTTTAGTTTTCACACAGGGGAAGAGCTAATCCTCTAAAATTCAAGCACTTATGTGTCTCTAGAGCCAAGTTGTCTAAGAGGCCAGAAATTGATCTGAGGCGGACGCTTTTCAAGTTGTTTCTCTCGGATATTCATTCGGCGAAATTCAGTAATGAAGTCCAAGAAAGGAGGCGAAAATACACATTGTAAGGTACAACTTGGTGGCCATGTCTAATGGTGCAAATTGGTGTCACAAATCTATGAAAGTCATATTGGTCGGAAGGAATGATTCAAAGAACAAGGGCCCCATATCGACAGTCAAGTGCTTAATCTGTTTGGTAAATGCAAAATGAAAAGCAAACATATTTTAAATGTTTTAATGCTCTCAAGCGAGTTAGTATCTAAGAAATCGATCGCTCATGGCCGACTCACGGTCTTTTGATGCTTTGAGACCTTTGGCAATTTGGTATGGATCGTCTGAGTTTGATGTAACAGCGTACATCTTAAGAATTATTATTATCACCTGAAATAAACACAAGTGAAAACGATTAAAACATCAGTTAAAGGTGAAGTGGGGGTCTTGCAAATTTACCAAAGGAAGGATTTAAACCTCATATGATCGTCAATGATTTTGTCTTCAGGAATTCGTAATTAGAAATGACAGGAAAAGAAACATCAGAAATCCATTGTTCTGACTGAGCTTTGGCCCCTTTCCAATAAAAACACGGCCCCTGAGCAATGGTGAAAATCTATAACCACGCCTTTTTCGCATGGGAATTCCTCCAGGGTAGTTTTATGTTCCTTATCTTGGCCAATTTGTACTAAAGACGATCGACAGGTCTTTAGAATCCTGGCTCCAGTGTAAACATGTGTGTCTCACCTGATGAGTAGTTTTGCTGACATATAACCTGCATTGTTAGCGGCTTAATGGCAATGAATTCCACCGAGTGAAAAGATCTTCTTTCCCAAAAAGAGACCACAATGTTTTAAGCTTTTTTTTTCGTTAGAATTAATACGATTTACAAAAAATTTTCACCGTTCCCCTTGAATTCTGTCTTTAGCAAATGTCTTAAGAAGATTTTCTGGTTATATCTGGAATAAGAGTACTAAAACAAGCCTCTAGTTTCAATATTTATCTTCCCTCGTGGAAGAATTATTGGCCTCAGCTTATAAAATGATTAAGATCTTGTTCTCACAAACAAGGCGTACGGGTCTGGGTATCTCTGGGAAACTGTTTGTGGTTAAATGTGTCAACGAGGCGAACTCAGGGGGACATAGAATTCAGGAAAATCCCAGAGCAAATTTGGGAAATAAGCATTCCAAATTTAAGATTGGCAAATCCAAATCCTCCCACACACAACCGTGACACGCAGTTACAGAAAACACAGTTCTTGTGCTTTGTTTCTATATCGATGCAAAAGAAGCTTCAGAATGAACTTATCAACCACTTTATTGCGACAGCTATTTTATCAGATTAGGCGTGTCTAGCTCTTATAATCTTCGTTATCAGCATATTATGTTTATATGTTTAGGTCATCATTAAGACACTTCCAAATCAAGAACACTGTACGCCCCCACAATGTTACTATTGTTAAAACTATTTCGATCATGATTTTGAAAGAAAACTTCGAAAGTCGACATGGACGCACGGGACGTTAAGTATGAGACAGAGGTCTATTACTAATTCTGCTCTTGAGATTTAGATGAGTCTAATGGGTGAACATTGGTTGCAAAAGCCCAAACGAATTTCTCTTAAACGTTAAACTCCTTAACATAAAACCGATAAAAGGATTTCATTTATCTTTCAATAGCAATACTCTGGCCAGCTTTTCTCTCCTATGAATATTAAAGTAGCAAGAGCCTGAGGCGTGAATCTTTCATAAAGAGACACCTTGGAATTAGTTTTATGCTTTCCCACGTAACAATATACGTTACAGCTCAAACTTGGCGCCTCGAGTCTGCCGAAAAAGCAGTTTTCTCTTTCATAAAAATCCTTAAGTGACCCACCAAGAAGGAAAATGGGCCCATGCTGTGAATAAAACAGTGTAAAATGGATAACAATCCGGCCATCGTATCGAATGTCCACGAGGGGACGAAATATTCAGAACATTGTAAGAACTAAAGAAGAAAGTCTGCAATTTCTCCAAGCTCCAAGGGAGAAGTTGAGTTAACAGATGATAGTTTATGATGGCCTTCGCAAATCTGTTGTATCCTTCGACGAGTTGGCCTTTTACCCTATCGGAAATCTCCCGTACTCTGAGATATCGATACGCGGTTATCGGTGATAGCTAGGTGACCAGAGCGGAAATCCAAAAAATGCGCCTTTTCTTTGACGAAGTAAACTGTCTGGAATAATCCGAGATACGAAAAAAGAAAACGAAGTTCCGTTTAACGAACGTCAACACGCCTAGGGTAATCGGAAGAGAGTTGCAATGTTACAAATTACATTAGCTTCAAAACAGGTATCACTCGGCGAATGGGGGAGAAGAGGGGGGCACAGTAACCTGGGCCTGTTCTTGTCGGTATTATATTATTACACAAACGTGGTAACAACTAAGCATTTTGCGCCTCTCCAAAGTAGTTCAAACTACAAAGAACAGTTTCAACGGATTAATAAATATTTCGTCGAAAGGCCGTTTTCTTTCGTAAGCAGGTCAACTGCTGGATCCTTGTCAAAACACCAACCCTCCCCTCCCCACATTGTCATTAATACCTTGCGATATCCTATTAGACTAAGATCTCTCGATAAACTATACTTTTTTCAATTGATTTACCGTCTCCCGGATAATCCGGTGCCAAGATTGTATGTGTAAGAAGACTTTAGGAGCCAGCGAAACTGCAGAGGAGACAAGCTCTGTAAATTCTCACTTTTAAAGGCGCAAGATAAAGGTTCTACACCCGGATAATTTGCAAAGGCATTTCTCGGTGATAAGCACGGAGAAATCAAGACAGGCCCAAGTTTAAAATTTCCCAGCGTCAATGAATGTTCACGCCCTGTACTCTTATTAGGCTGACTTGAAGATAAAATTTAACCTCTCAATATCCAATCAACTGAAATTCTCTGTTACTCTCCAACACAAGAAAACTCAACAACATCCTTTTGTTTCACGTAAGGCAAACCATCTATCTTGAGTGCAATAAAGCCGTCAGCAATCAGCCCACCTTATTACAGTAATAAAGACATACAGATCATAATCTTAGCAAATCAATTATGGGTATCATACACATGGCCAAAGTCGAACCTAAAACTAAACTCGGTGACGTTACTATTGCATAGCGATTTCCTTTAGTTTACGCAGTCTTCTGCGGCGAGAGTCACTGCAAAGAAACTGACAAACAACACTTAAAATGCGTGTTTGCCGAAGGGAAATTCTTCGAGGTATTTTGTACAGGTTTGAGATTTTTCGGTTATAGGTAGCGCTCTGAGAGACTGGAAGGAAGTGCCGATTGTCACCTTTTTAGATTTCAGTAAGAGAAGCCGCCCGGAGGCCCTCATAGGTGTGCTTTCCGAGATATCATTTCTAGTCACTGAAAGGAATGTAAACTGTCATATTAACCAAGCTTATTCAAGAACTTTCAAAGGAAAATTCAGGACAAAATTTTCCTCTTACGGAATGTTAGCCGCGACACGCGCGCACTGATGATATCAGTTTTCGATAAGACAAAAAGAGGATATTGGTTTTCTTTGGCTTTTTGTTTACACAGTTTAATGAGCTGTAACACTGCAATGATGTGGGATTCTGTAACTTGTTTGGTTCACATTGTATATTAGCCAATAATTTGGACATTTTATTATCTGCTTTAATTTACTCTACCCATTATCTCGCTGTACATAATCCTCCGTCTCATATTTCACTTTAGTGGCAGGTTAACTGCATTTCACGCTTTTAAATTGTTTTGTTACAAATGTTAATCGACCTAAATCCGTCAAAATCCAAAACTGCACGACAAAATTGGCCGGCAGTCAATGAAACAACAGCTTTGTATCTTTTGTTGCCTGCAGGAAAAACAAACTCGCAAACACCAAATAGACGAATAATCAAGCCAAGAAATATCTTTTGATATCGCTCGGTCATCTAATCTTCCAAACATCCGCTTCTTTTTTCAAGTTGTTAACTGAAATAAGTCGGCCGCTTTCAGGGACTTTTATTGACATATTGTTCTTTTAGCCCAATAAGAGACGAGACTTAATCGATACGTTATTCACACGGGCCCTTCATGTCGCCGCTGCTGCCTCTAATTGGCTTGAAAGAATTTACTCTGAACTCGCGTTTTAGCACCCGCGTCCCTTTGATCACTGTGGTCCGCAAATCGCTCGCACAAGAGACTTGCGTCTAACACCCATGTCATCAAGCCTCTCTCGACCGCAGTGCATAACAATTCAACATTTAAAATTTAATTAAGGCGTAAAAAGCTTAGATTGACACCTAGAAAGGTCAAACCCAGCGGCCGACGATAAAAGATTTTGATAAGCATCTTAATTACATTTACAGTTAATTGTTCTTAGCAAGTAAAGGACACACCTTATTAATGGCAAGACTTGTGTCTCGTTCATAGATGTCCAATCTGACTTTGTTATGCTTTGAATCGTCGTAGATAGACCACTGGCTCGGTTCCTTCCTTCGCTGAGAAGGAGTGGGTTACACTTGTCGTACATTTCCGTTAACACTTCCTAATTGTTCTTTGCGGCCAATCTTGCTGATTTCCCACCGTACCAAAGGCGCGCAATTCACCGGTATACGTAACGGGTGTGTAATCGTGACGCATCATGATAAAAGGAATCTCCGCGGCACGCCACTGCCATTCATTTCAGTGCAGTATGGCTTTCGGGTTGAATCTCCTGCGAGCGCTAACTCTCCTCGCGCTTCAGTAAGTATTCACAGCTGGTTGTTATAGCACTTCAAGGCTTTGAAAAGAAGAGCGATTCTAAGCTTCCTTTGAAGACAAGATCTATTAAGATTAGAATTTAGCGCCTAGTCAAATGAATAATGGCGCCTTCCTGAAGTAGCATCAACAATTTTTCACTTGGTAAAAGTAGTAAACAGCGGCTGCTGCGTACTTTGACAATCTAGCAAATCCTTTATTGACGTCATATTTCTTGTTTCAGCTTGCTTTTGCCAGGTGGTATCGCTCAGGAAAGCAGTTTCAGTCATCATGTAAGCCAGGTGAAAGAAACTAATGAAAAAACCCTGTGAAATTGAATTTGGACGCATTTGCATTTTCTCTCACGTATTTTCAAACTTATTAAGTATATCGTTCCTTCCTCTCTCTTATTCTCAGAAACCGGAAGAAAAGAGAGTATTCGACTACTTTTACAAGGACCAGAAGATGAAAAGCGACACGAAGAGTTTACCTTTCCGCAGATTCATTCAGTTGTACTCGAGAAATAGTGGCCGCCATGTTAGAATCAAGGCAGACAGAAGCGTGGACGCCATCGGTGAAGACGGCGACAAATACGGTACTAGTTCGAAAACTGCGTTGTTACTGTATAATTAATATTGTAAAAACTTGTTTACACTGGAGTTTACTACTTGTCTGTCGCCTTTCCTTATGCTTATTGTAAACGCGGTGTCTTAATCTTCTGTTCGGAAACTTGACAGCTTTTTACGGCAGTCACACGCTTTTCAAATCGCTTGTGGTACACTGAATTATTTTTCCTCTGCGCGAAAATGTCTGATCAATTTTTTCGCTTGATTTGTTTTGCAAAGGATTGTTCAAAATTAACGTTAATGTCCTTTCGCTAAGTAGCTTTTAGCATAATTTGTCCTCTTTGTGATTTCCAAATTAGTTGTTTTAGCTTCAGTTTTTTTCCAGTGATTTGCCATGAGCGTGAACTCATCGCAAAGACTTTTAAATGGTTTTCTTTTTTGTCTAGTTGGACCACAAGAATGTTTTGTTCCCCTTTTCTTTCTTACTTTGAGGTTAGGTTTACGTGAGTGAACGCTACAAAAATCACAGCAAACGCATGTTTGTCCATGGTTTCGGAAAACGGTGAAATATTTCGAATTCTTTTTTGTAATTCAAGTTATCGCATACGTACAAGGTTAATTGTTGCTATTATTAGTACGAAGGCAGGTTCTTCGAAAGGATGCACAAATTAAGAATTGGTTATTTTTAAACTTAAGCACCTATGCCGAGTATTTTTTTTTTCGCTTCATACAAGGTAACCGTGTATGTTCATTGACCTGGCTTTAAGTAAGTAACAGTAGCTGCTAAAAAAATTCAAAGGTTCCTATATTATTTGACGAGACATTATTTGATTGTCAGCCTATGGGAGCTCTGTTTACACAAATCTGAAAGCAGAAGGATTCAAAGAATTTTTACAATGACCGTGCCGGCGAGTTTGCAAAGGACGTTTCTCTCTGTGTGTCTGGCTTATTGGAAATGAGGTGGTTAATCGACCCTCTTCAGAATGCGTTCTTAGATAACAGACTTACGCCTCGCTGTGGTCAGTTCATTGTTACTTTTCGAGAACCCGTTTTCATACACTTAATCCTCTTTGCGTTAATTGCATGAAAGAGATTTCGCGACAGGCAACAAAGAGCTGCTACACACGAGGCTGTTTTACAGTTACCTTCACTGCATGAAGCAAACTTGTGTCTGCTTCGACACATAATTAAAACAAATATAGAAGAAGTTTTGTCTCCGGCGCTACAGAATTTACCCATTTACCCAGATACTTGACAACATTTAAACACATTCAAAAATCAGGGGAACGAATTTAACCACTCTTAACATTCTAATTTCAAGCTTTCATCGATAAAGCAAACAACAAAGAAAAACTTGACGGAGCGGATTTGCGTAGCTGCCAATTTTGAGAGACAGCTTTTATTGAATTTGTTTTGATGTGGGACAAGGGGGGCGAAACTACAGAAGACCGCAGCTGGCTGTGTGCTGGTGCGAGCTGTGTAACAGTGGAAGTCGATGTTATCCTGTTTTCAAATGTTTGGGTAAAAGCGTTTCAATGTGTAAAATCTACGTGTTTCAACATCGACAAGTTCATGTCTATTTTTTTAAACACATCGTTTGACTAGGAATAAAGCCTCTTCAGACATGTTGAGTTTTGTTCAATGATATAACCATGCTTGCGTTAATACTGATGAGAACTCTTTGTTACAGACAGTATTAGTGATTTTTTTTTCGAAGCTCCGTCTTTGTTTAATGCTAGCCCACATATTTCCTGTGATATACGGAAAACGCTTTAATATGCATTATTATCACCATTGATTTATGCTCTGATTAGACAGAGCAGAAATGTATCTTCTATTTGTATAATATTCATATAATGTATCGCCTATTTTGAGAGCAGGTCTCCCTTAG
>Ga0126343_10000148_pt1 | contig 21695 bp, 8 predicted proteins | sample Cyp2metagenome_FD_92531 | JGI IMG/M metagenome (GOLD analysis project Ga0126343, IMG submission 92531) | Coral microbial communities from Lord Howe Island, Old Settlement Bay, Australia - Cyphastrea 2 metagenome | ecosystem: Host-associated > Invertebrates > Cnidaria > Coral ...
AATTAATCATTAACAGCCAGTTAACTGACAACTGACAAATGGCCTTAAATTTAACTGACAACTGACAAATGGCCAAAATTTTAACTGACAACTGACATTTGTACCCCCCCCATCCAGACCCTCATTCCCGATTCTTGGAAGTCTTGAAATTCAGTGCGTTTACTCGCTACTTTCAGTTTTATCTAGCTTACGAAACGTGCCGCTTACGTATACTAACATCAATGATGTATGCCGCTGACAACAAGATTGAAATGAAGATTGGAATCTTATGGAAGAATTTCCTCAACCTGCTGTCGTACTTTTCTTGTTTATCACGTGTAGTCTTGATCATTCGATTCGTGAACGAGCGTGCTAGTGTTGAAACGTTCATGTAAAATAATCTAGGTCTGACAATTCATAATTCTCGCTCTCGTTATACTTTCACCTGCCATCAGGATTCCTTTCACCCCCTTCTGCTTTACGACGGTGATGAATAACTGTTGTTAACTGATACTCCGCAATTCGCTTGATGAGCTCTTTATTCCGCAACAGGTGCAAGATTTTCCCGCGCAAAAGTGCCGTGCGATTGCGATTGTTTCCTTTCATTTTTGTTACATGAAATCCCCAACTCTTGCTCTGGAATTGATTGCTTGCGCATGTCTGTTCTTTCCACCACCGGAGAAAACTGAAGATCTATGTGTTCCTCTTGTGAAGCCGAGGCGCCGCCAGGGCGGTTCTGTTCATTTTCTTGGTTTTGACATTCACCTAGCGTAGTGATGTCTTCGTCACAGTTTCTTCTCTTTCTTTTTAAGTAAAGAGTCAATACTAACAAGATCATCATTAAACCAACAATTGTAGACACACCGGCAATAACTAGTACTATTGGTGGAGAATCTGCCGTGAAAAAGAAATAAAGATAAATCAGAAACGATGAATTTCACCCTAGCTCCACAGGAACCATCAACCGACTCCCCCCTATCTGGTACTGTTTAGTGGCAGGACCTAATGAATCTAAACACCTCTACCATGCACAAATAGTCCTTTTATCTGATCTAGATCTTGAAACTTTAGACAATGATGCAGTAAGGCAAATTGGAACTTAAAAGGGTGTTACACTCACGGGAAGAAGCTAAGAAATCTATAGCGAAACACTATCCTTCCATTTTCTGAATTGCTATTAACAGGAAGCAAAAGGTAAAACAGGAAGTGGATCTCTCCCATCTGGGAGAGATCATCTCTCCCATCTCTCCCATGTGGTCCACTCGCATGTCTCATCGCATTAACCTTTGGCAGCCAACCTTAAGACGTACAGGATTATAGAGAAACGGAGAAAGAACAAGGGCATAGTCATACTTAAACCTGGCAAGGGAAATGGCTGTGTTGTCATGGACAGGGATGCTTACGACTGTGACATTTTCAATATTATTGGTCGTTCTTTATACAAAGGAAGAGTTTCAAAGTTAAGATAAAAGAGGCACTGTGTATTAAGTGGGAATATCCAGCTCTAAATCAACAACTGAGGGACTTGGATTTACCCCGGCCTTCCTTTCTACTATCATTACTGGCGCTATTATTACTGGCGCTGGTACTGGCACCTTCATTACCACTGCCACTAACGCTACCGCTGCGCAACCACTTTCACCACTGGATCATTAGACAATGCAATTGAAGAGTTTTCATGGATTATGAGCAATTATACCATGACGCGTTTTTATTTTCGTTTAGCATAGTTTTCTACAACTTGGGGACGTTTCAATAAAACAGTCATTCCGATCGTGCCTATTGGATATGACAAGACACCACCTCATATCCAACGCGCTCAGGGAATCATTGTTAATCCTAACACATTTAACTGTAATAGAGAAAAGATACGAGAGGATAACTAAGGAAGTTGACTCTTCTTACTCAAGTGAGTCGTTTTAGATTTAAGCAATAGGGCACTTTTTCTGTGTTTACACAGCCTCAGCTAAACACTTGGAAGGTTGGGAGAGTTCGAGACAGTTATGCAAACCCGAGATGTTGTCGTGAGTTTGGATAACTTTCGAGAGTTCACCCGGAACCCGAGTGTTTAGATGAGGCTATGTTAACACCGAAAAAGGCTCTATTGCTTTTATAAAATAATTCTCAAAAAAACACGCGTGCTCACATCTAAACACATCTATCGACCAGTAAGAGCGCGCGTAGCAGCTCGGTTATTTTATAAATATTTATAGTATGCGTAAAGTAGAAATGCGGAGAATCTGACTTTGTCACGCTTAAGAGAGTCATGAAATGTTGATGTCTCTCTCAAAAAATAGATTCAAAGCAAAATACTCGTGGATCTGGTAAATAAAAATATTACTCCCTGGCATGAACTTGAACGTCAAAAATAATACGCTCGTCAAATTTGCCACATCTTATTTAGATTCACACATACAAAACAGTGCATGTCCAGTACGGGAAATCTGTAAATCGTGACATGTACCCATGTCACGTAATATCAATCAGTCTCACCTCTCACAGCTCTGTATGTCGCTTTGAACTTCACTGACCTATATTGACTTGCTTTGAAGCTCACCCGCATTTGGCTTCCAATAGTAGAAATCTTCTCAGGTATTGCGTGACCACAGAACAATCCAAGCTGCTGACTGTCACGATGAACGCCGTCACGCACTTCTAGATAACTTGCGTCCTCCGTCGTAGAGCATGGTTGCGAGTTTCCAAAGTCGAAGAATATAAATTCTAGTTCAATAGAATATTTTCTTGCCACGTAGATATACCACTCGCATTGAATATCACCAGTGAAGAATTCTGGGTAGTCAGGACTTGTGAGTTCGCCCTTCTGGGCATTCATCTCAATTTGACCGTTTTCCCCTTCTGTGTTATTTCTTGAACAGTTTGCAAAGGCTCTTTTCACTGTCGACACACAAAAAAAGTTGTGAATAAGGTGTGAAAAAGTAGGTCACTTTCAGGGCCGTAGCCAAAAACAAAATAACTGAGGCAGTGTCCAAAAAAATTAGTTGTGTTTTTGATGACTTAAACAGCAGAAACGAAAACAAAATGGCTGTTACTAGCTACAGTCCTAACTCCACAAGTGATAATGGTGGTATGGAAAACAGAGAATAAACAAATAAATTCCCGGATTACGGTAAATTAAAGCGCAGAGGATGTTGAAAGAGTGACTGAGTTGCGTCACGTATTCTTTGTTTGTTTTTTATATCTAAAAAGGAAACAATAAACATTACAACACATCTCCAGCTAGTTAGGTAACGAATATTTTCTCATCTGCACCCTAGGGAAAATTAACTTCTTCATTTCACGAAGAGAAGTTTCCGGCTTCTTTCGATCAACCTGAACCGGGCCCACTTGAAAGTTGGTGCAGTATTGTTTCTTGTCCTCTGTTTTTCATATTTTTACGTTATTTACATCTGGTACGTGAACGAGAAAACCTCAGTTTCAGCTTGAAACAAAAAAAACAGGGATTAAATTGTCCCAAAATCCCAATAGGTGTAAATTCTTTCATCTCTTCAATTCCATGCGAATAAACTAAGAAGATTAATAATCCCCACTCTCTTTGGTTACTGTGGCCTATCTGCCGATTATTTACAGAAGAATTCCCAAGTAAGAGAAACAGTTATTTGTTTTTAAAACAGAAATGCTATATTCACCTCTCGATAATTGTCATGAACTAAAAGGCAAAAAGAGTTCGGTAAATTATCTAGAGGATATTTAATTTATTTTTATTTTATTATATTTTTTTAAGGTCAAGCATTTACCAAAAAATGATAACATTGTTTCCGCAACAGTCGTAGACAGCTGTCAGATAATCGGCTTTGCGGTTCCACTAAGTTGTCGTTTTTTTCCAACTAAAATCTTGCTTACATATCTTATTGCTGCTCACACGAAATTCCTTTTTTAATCTTGTGAAACGATCATTCTCTAATTTCTCAATATAGCATCATAACAGATAGCAGTGGGCGGGTGATGAGAATTACGTAACTCAGAGTATAATATTTTTGCAAATCTTTGAAGTTATAAGGCTAAAAATCGCTGGAAAGTTTCGAGCATAACTTTTTTCCTATTTAAAGGTAAAAAAGGTAATTAGAAACAAAGATGGACTACCTGCAGTCCTGAGTCATTTTGAGAAAATTAAAATCGTTTTTTTTTCATCAACCAAAACAACTCATATTGATGTGTTAGTGTTTCAACAGGCCCTTCCCTGGATTGAATAACTTAATCGCCTTTACTAACTGTCCCACGATTCGTTTATTGCCGTTTCTGATATTTTCTTGGCACACCATTCTTCTGTTAATTACATGCAACTGATTTGATGATTTTATTTGTTATTTATCCATCGCATATCTTCTTAATAAGTAAATTGCGTTTATCCTAAAGGAGAAATTAAGAAATGAATACGTGATATCACAGAATTGAAGTTCTTATAGTAATCAATGGTAGCAAGATTTCAATTCATTGCGACAACGCTGTTTCGTTCTCTATTTTTCTCTCGATATTACGCCAGATGTCAGGACATTTCCTTTATCGATTACCGGCAAGGCGCCAAACAGCCGCAAACGTGAGTGGGGGAAACCTCATTTTAGATTCAACTTACACAACCTATTTCGTTAGAGCAGTAGGAGCGCTTATAATGCTAGAATGAACATGTGAACATAATTTTTAGGCCATTTAAGTGCAGACTTAAAGACGGCAGTTAGCTAAGCCAAATACTCCGCCTGTCTCACTACCCACGCTTCGAAATGAAATGAGATCCCATTACTGTTTTGAACTATGCATATATGACAATCACTAAGCTTTAAAATGCCAAGATTTATGTTAAACAAAAAAGCTTGGAATCTTCGTGAGATAAATAAAGCCCGGTGCTCCTCGTGAAGATGGCGTTTTGACGGAAATCAAACACAAGTATAAAGGGAAATCATGCGCTGAGAGCATTTTAGCAACGCTGATCATGAACACTTTTACTGATTCCCATTTGTCATTACCTAGCGGAGTCTAAACGGCACCAGAGTAAGCTTTGATTCGCCTAAGTGCTGTCTTATTATTTGATATCACGTTCTTGGCCAAACAGTTAAATTTTACTATTTTTGCCAGGAGATAAATCCTGCTAATAAATAACATATTTATTCGTTTATCTTGGGCGAAAAAAAGTCCGGGAAACAGGAAAACTTTATCATTTCCTGTTTTTTCCTGTTTGAAACACTCATAGACCGCATATGACTCTCTCAAATGAATAAAAGCGTGAGAAATAACGATTTATCTGAAACTGGTCTAAGTGGACATAATGCTGAAAACTTTCCAGCTGTTAACGGTGTATGTGTGTGTTTCTACTGAGAACATCTTGAACTACTGAATTACAGTCAGATATGCTCAACTACTCGAACTCGGAGATGCTCAGTTGAGTCCGTGTAAGGCTATACCTAGCGAGATCACTGCGTTGTTGTAATTTTAAAACCATTGTTTGCGTACGAAATTCCAAAAGCGTTAACTTCAGCTAAGCAACACACAGTGTCAAAAGCATGCTTGTTTGAAACAAAGAAACGGAGTTTCAGTTTAATTAACGACTGATGTGTTATAACTCCAATAAACTGAGCTCAGTGGATAATCATTTATGACCTCTTCGAAACCTCTTCGCCGCGTTATTATCTATGCGTAGGAGCTCGTAGATTATGATAACCTATGGAAGTCAAAAAAGCATATCTCTCAAAGCGGAATCCTACTTGAATGAGTCAGTACTTACTCAGGCTGGTCACGGCAAGAATGAGAAGGAAATGGACATCCATCTCTGGATACTCGGTGATTCCTGGGGAATTCTGCGCTTATGGACTCCTTGCAAACCATCTGGCCAAAAGAGACTCTGCTTTCACAGACTTCATGTCGCAAAGCAGGTCACAGAAACTCGATCTCCGCGATTAAACTCAAAAATAACTTCTTTCACCTATGCAAACAAATTAGGCAGATTGTTTCTGGAGACCACCACAGGGCGAGGGACAAAATTTAAAATTCTAATTGTCTTCAAGATGACAGCGACAAAATAGAATTTCAAACATCACGTCATATAATGCGACACCCTTGGTTACTAGATTTCAGCGGATCAAGCGAAATATACACCTTAACTCAATCACCAACTAGCAGCGCACAAGACCTTTTCTATATTCCGTTTTAACTGTTTGACAGGGTGACCATCAACAAGTTGACATGTAACGACAAAAATAGCACCCTTTTTAACCTCAATTAACAATCAAGTCCTTTTGTGTTTTTAATATATATAATTTTGCTTATCGCGGATCTCCGGCAGTCGTTTTGCAAATTTTGTCATACCGCCAGTAAGCTCTTTGCTATTGTATTTTTAAAGAGATTATTTGATTAGATATCAAAGACGACGATAGGACGAACTTCAAAGCTGCCGAGGAGATTTTAAGAAGCTTTTTTTTCTCTCTTAATCCAAAATGAAAAGATTGTTTAGTCTTTTTGGGGGATTGTGTGAATGCAATATTTTCACTTTTGACTAACTTTGGCTAGCCTGAGTGCAACATAGTTAGTCCAATGAACGTGCTCTCGCGCTTTTATCGAACTTGGGATCCTGGAACAAATGTCTTGAACTGTGATAATTTTAGCGAAACTCTACTTATGTTCCCGTAGATGTATTTTACGGTCTTCAAAATAAACAGACCAGTTTTACATAATTTTGAAATACAGTGCTGAGTACACTGTTGAAAAGGTTTGATTCGTTTTAAAGAGAAGCATAATTAGTTTGTTTAAAAGCAAAAGAGTGCGGTCACATTTCAATTCGTTCCCATGAATAAACCGCATTCACATCAGTTCTACTCCGCTACAGAGAGGCTAATCAAATTGTCAGTTAATGACAATGGTGTGCGAGGTGTGATTGACGCTGTATGGCCACAGAATTGAACCCCTGTCCTGACTGCCGGATATATATACCGATTTTTCAGCCCAGAAAGTTCATTTCAACTATTACAGCTTTCTTTTAAGCCCTGACTTTCAAAGTACCTCTACAACTTACCTTGACCGTGTAAGATAACGGTGGATCGATCACCCAAGAATATGTCCCAGAGGATAGAAATCTCACTTAGATGTTAATGAAACTTAAGAAGAATTCTACTGGTCAGTAAAGTCATCTTCCCGGTAATTTAGTTGCTAGGAAATTTGGGATTGGGCCAAATATATCATCTCGGTGTGAATTTGGCCATATGGTATTTCCGAAATATTTGCTCGACTTTGCTAGTCTCGACATAAGATTAAAGATGTCATGAAAGTGTTGTAACTGAGTAAAGGTTCCACCAGAGCAACTGGAAATCAATTTACCCCACTAAATTATACCTGACATGCCTAATAAATGACAAAAACACGCTACCATCATGCAAATTGACCCCTCAAAATTAAACACGGGCATAGGATTTAAGCCGGGTTGTAATAACTTGGACACTAGACTGTAAACCCGGTCAAAGTGTTTAGGATTGTTGTTGTTTTGCAACTAAGCAACGGAAGAAAGTTTACTAACTTCTTCTAAAACCGTTTTGTTTTCAGGGACATCAATATTGAATAGATGGACAAAATCATTTCGTGACTTTCAAGTGTCCTGTTATTGGAGTCTCATCTCTTTCTTAATCCGCAGATTCTGACTGCAGAACTCCTCTGAATACTCCCCGTCCCCCCGAAATTCCTGTAGGAGTATATGTCACTCAACGGCGCTAGAACCTAATAAATCAATGTTCATAGTGGTTCAGATGCCCTTAGCTTCAACAGTTGTCAGGCATGCAGGATAAACTCAAAGAACGGGGCACAAAAATGGTGAATCCAAAGTTACCTTCAGCTTATCGTTTTGCCAAACGAGTCCTGTTCCAAAACTGCTTTTGCATGAAAATCAACATGTTGGTAAAACCAACCTTCAACTTTCAAAGAACTAGTTGCTAATCGTTTTGACACAGAGGCAAAACTGAGGCAGCTCGGGAACAAAGTATCAGGAGTGATTGTAAACCCCTTTACATATATAACTTGCTTGAAAACTCTGCTTGCTTTACATAACTTCCATTTTAGCCGAATGTGTCCACGAATTTGCTTACTGCAGTTCTATGTGCTCTGGGTTTGGATTTTGACATGCAATTAGGCTTAAAAGCTTTTCTTTTACGTCAAAAACTAAATTACCATTACTTTGTTGACCATAACCTACCGCCCCTATAATCTGCTAACAGAGATCACTGGAATACAAACACCTTTATGTTTGGAGTGGCTGATGTGGCAAGCAAATGCAGCAAGCTTTTATGTGTGTTGCTTCATGGCGTTTCGGTAGACTGTATGAAATAATGCCAGAAAATACTGATAACTTTCTTCTTATACTACAGTGAAAGGATATCACGTGAGTATTAAGAAAGATTTCTTATCTGTATTTTCTCTAATCCCGATTCCCGACACGACAAAAATCACCAAGTGATAATATTTCAAGTGATATTAAGTTTACCATATGCAAGAAAGCACTTGTCCTGTTACCACTTACTTGATTTCAAGATGTGTGGTCAAAAGCATTATTTGCTACCATGTCTGCTGCCATAACTTCGCCGTCTATCAGTTGAATCGGCTTATGCCGCAAGCCTTGCCACTGCACACTCCTTCTTTACAGGTGTCGGCTGGGAGTCCCGCTGTTTGGTGAGACTTGCATGCAATGTCTGATCCGATGAACGGAAAAATTCGGCCCATTCTTGTTACTGAGACACGGCTCGCCGTCTAAACTCCACTGACTCTCTCTTTTAAGGGGCTAGGTCACGCTGTTTTAGGTAATTTTGTTGAATTTTGCTAATTATGGGCTCTAAACGTCAAATTGGCAGACCAAGAGTCTTTCATTTGTAAAATCATGGCCACATAACTACTGAGAATGATTTTCCAGCTGTGTTGATGAAATTTTGATACATGTATACACTGACATACCTAATATTTGAAAGAAGGTGGGCCGACGTTTTTCAAATTTACCCAAATGCAATCCGCTTCAGTCCTCTCCAGTTTTGTCCATCCATTCTTGGCTTTCCTGTGTTAAATAAGAGTTCTTCTATAGCTTTGAGCTGTTATTTTGATATTTTAGTTAATTCTATGACTATTTGATCGGTGCCGAAATTACCTAAAATAGCGTGACCTAGCCCCTTTAAAGGGACTTAAAGTGTAAGAAATTAACACTCTAATTACTTTAATCCATTGCTTTCTGATTGTAAAATTACCAATAGGACGAATTCCATTTGAGTGTCGCAAAATTAGAAACAAAGTAATCATGTACCAATTATAAAAAGCAAAGGCAATTCAATGAACTAATTTTAAAAACTCGAAATAATTACATGTACCTGATGCATGGCGCGGGAAAACCAGTCACAATTGATTTCACCTCTAGTAATTACAATTGCAATTTCCTGAAATGTAGTTGGTCCATAAACTGCTATTTTTTGCTCTAATTAATCTGCAAATTTGTGATACGACAGTGTAATCGGTCAGTTAATCGGTTGTAACAGGGCACCTGTAATCAGACAGTCATGATCACTGCTATCTTTTGCTCCGATTAATCTGCAAATTTTGTGATAGTGAGTAATCAGACACTTGTAACCGGACAGTTAAATGAGCCAGTATCTTTTTTAAATCTTCTCCACTAAATCCGCTAATCACAACATTGATTACAATCATTGAGTGACCAATTCAAGAGCCTGACTATATAAAATTGCGGAGGCTACTTTGAAAGAAACTTAACCTCCATTTTGCAAGCTGATTTCCATACCTTTAACCATAAGATTAAAACCCATTAAAAGCTCTTTTTCACATGACACTTTCACTTTTGGGGGAAATTGTAATGGTTATGATTAATTGGTAACAGGACATCGTGTTATTTGATTCAGTCTGTAATCATACTCATGATTAACAAATCGGACTCCCGCTTCGAGGTCGTCCGATTTTGTTAATCACTTGCATGATTACAGACTGAATTGGACTCCACTCAGTCCTATTACCATTATTTATTATTATTATTCATTATTATTCATTATTACTGGAGGGATGGGGAAGAAATGCATAAGATACCATAGTCGACTTGCTGAGCTGATAGCTGCCAAGAAAGGAGAACATTACTCGCAAACAATTTCCTGGATTCGAGCAAGGCCTGATCCTTTGCGCTCCTTCGGTCGGCTCTGGTTTGCCTTCGAGGATCGCGGGTGAAGCGCCGTACCGCTTTTGACTACAAAAATTGTGATAATAAAAACGCGAAGGAGCTATTGACACTGTTTAGTGTTTCTTGTAGGGTTTTACGGTTTTGCCATTCGCCTTTCACTTCTTTTTTAGGTACTTTTAGATTTTTCAGATTATTAGATTTTGAATTTATCCAGATTTTAAATATTGTCAGCGAAAAAAAAGGAAGGGAGACAAACACCACTAACCATGTAAAGTACTGAATTGATAGAATTGTTGTAAAAGTTTTTCTTGAGTTCTTAATTTCGTTTTGCAATGTGAAATAAATAAAGTTATTGTTATTATTATCATTATTATTCTTGGGTTTCACGGGACGTCATAAAAAGCTAAAATTAAAATTTTTAAGTTTTTACCTTCATCAAGTAAAAGGCATTTTTAAACAGATATCTGTTGGCCTGTCTTCAGCTCGGTAGACCGCTTTGTTTTGAAAATACTGAATACGGTTTTTTTTCAAAATGCGTGACATCGGCAATATTGTTTCTGGACAACATGTTACGTGTACGTAAATATCGATTTGCCTTATGTTTTGGAGTTCCGAGTAACCAATACATTGAGAGAAGTGCCTATGCGAATGTAATCAAGTTTAGCAGAGAGAATTAACGTTTTGAGAAAGGCTAACTAAACTCCAGATGTTTCCAATGGTTTCCGGCCGCCATGTTGGAGTCCCTCAGATGGGCTCCAACATGGCTGCTCCATACTAAACACTATCATTTTCTGTGAAACCTTTTGCCGAATAACTCGAGTTCGGAATATCACACATCCCCGAAACCTTGGCACGTTGTTTATTGATTACTCCTCTATGATATTTCAATTTCTTGACTCAATTTATTAAATGTTAAGCGATTTTATTTTTTACTTGCGTGATAATTAAGCTTACTTGAGGGACGTGAAAAACACCAATTATTAAAAACAATTATTATAAAAAATTATTATTATTATCATTATTATTAAGTTATTATTATTATTATTATTATTACTATTATTCAGTTATTATTATTATTATCATTATTATTATTATCAAAACTTTAAACTTTAGAAAGTGAGAAAGGGCCAAGGAACAAATCAAAAGTACCGGAACCTGGTAGGATCTGATCAACAAATGCAAAAGCTTGAAAATAAACTGAACTTAGAAAAACTGACCGTACGGTTGGGGTTAACTATTGTATATTTTCCAATGTTTCGTCAGGCACGGCCTGACTTCTTCAGGGTATGTTTACAAACTGAGAAAAGACATTACAATCTAAACAACCGAGACAAAAGTCTATAGTATTACTATTAAAAGTGGATCGTTGCAATAAACTAAAAAATGACAAGATAACAAAAATGGAATACAATTGAAAGTAGACCGTTGAAATAAGCTAATAATGACAAAATAATAAAATGGAATATGAGACATAAGGTACAAGTGGGTAGAACATAAGATTAAATTTCTTCACGTTTGTTTATACCTTTGGGTTCAAGAGTTTGACCCCTTTCGATAAGGTGCGCTTCCGTAGCTTTGCGTAACGCGTCACGAGATGAATGTATGAGTTCAAGTGGTATCAGTTCTATGTCGTTGGGAGAATGATTGTCAGAAAGGAAATTATCAAAAACACCCTTCTCGATTTTGTTTGCCGCTCTGTTAAACCATTAAGCGACAAGAAGTGCTTGTCAGAGACACTTTTCATTCCAAATTCGACAACTAGCTCTAACTGAAGTTTTTTTTGGTTTGTTTCCCGATATATTATCCTCTGAAAATTTGTTTTGCGTTAAAAGCATAGTAAATATAATTAACAACTAACAGTTACACCTGTTATCAGCTACTCGTTCCTTAGTTTGGCAAAAGCCGCTAGTTCTTTAATACATTATATTTGTATGATATTGCGGATTGATCTCGAGTCGTCTTTTCTCCCTCGTCTGACCTCCATTTGGCATATTTAAAACGCATTCTCTCTACCCCGCTTTTCACTACACTCGCCATAACAATGGCCAGGCCATTTCTTTCACCATTTTATCCAAGAGATAAAACTTCGTAACCTCGCCTAGGCCTTAGAAGGAACTAAGCTACTTGGCGCTGTAACATTATTCATGGCCTCCTCTTTGCGAGGTTCTTTTGGTGTTGCGGGGAATATCTTGATCGTTATTCCGGGTCGAGTTCTGTATACTTTCACGGCACCAGGTGAACAAAGCTTCCATTTCTTCATTACAGATGCTCCAAAAACTGCTGCCACTAAAACGGTGAGTAACACGGCAACTCCAACGCAGATAGCAGTGGCCGAAAATCCTGTGGATGAAAATGAAAGGAATTTAATTAATTCACTTACGTTTGCCACACACGAAGGGCTCTTGTCTTAAGAGAGTTTAAGGCCAGGACAAAGAAAATAACCAGTTTCACCCCGCTCCCCTCCTCTGTAAGCACATTTCGATCCTCCATTGCGCACAGTCAAGATACAAATCTCACAGTTGCAATTTCATCTGTTCGGGTCTTGCCCATTATTCACTGCATTATTTCGGCTTCTTCTAGTCTGAGTGACCCCATCTTTTAGCCAGATGTATTTTGGCCATCTGTCAATGATTTAAAAATACAGTTATTCTGGCGGTCATATACCTATTTGTGGCTAACTAGAACTTTGGCCTTTCAGTTAGTTGACGATTGTCATGTAAGAAGCATACTTTGTCGATTAAGGTTGTTATTGTTTCCTCTCATTTTTTTTCATTAAGGGATTCTTCTATTTACTTGAATACTTTGAAAGTCTATCTGTCCATAGTTAAAAGATCTGCTACCACTCAATTGCGTAGCCATGCAAACTCGTTGGGCGTGTGAGACGGCCAATCGTAAAAAAACAAAAATGTTTTGAACAAACCGCAGCATAAGGAATTAATTAGGATCAAGCTTAATTCATGAATGGAATTTATTTTAAGTTAGAACAGGATACTGTAATTTATACCATGCCGTAGAAAATACAGCCAATCAGAATATCGGAAATCCGTTGTATACTACACGGCACGGCATTAAAGAAGAGGAAGCTAGTTTTTCACCATAAGCAAAAGCCTTTCAAAACTTCTGTTTAGGGCAGCTGTGTCAGCCGCAACCGTCATAAACAGGGTATTGAATTTTTGGTCTGGCCATACCAAGGGTTATGCATAGGAAGCGAGCCACACACCCCCACCAAATTTTTCCGCGAGTCTTTCTCCCACCTCCCCCCCCCCTCCCCCAGGGGTGTGAGGTTGCCAGCTTCGGAGGGTCACTACTTCAGGTTTTTCAGTTCAAAAACTTTACCATTTGACGCGTCGTATGAGCAATATGACGTTACAAAGCCTCGTTTTTCCATTGACTTGTCCGAACGAAATTGTACCAACATATAACTCCCGGATGAAAACGTATCAGAAGGTATGTTACTACCGCAAAACGTTCCAAGAACTGGACTATCAGGATATTCTCCATCTCTAACTTCAACAAAATCACCGTGCTGGCATGAAGGGCCTGGCGCCTGAAGGTCGAATGCGGAGAAGGAAAGTTGGATTTTGTTCTTTGGGAGAGAAATTAACCAGGTGCAGCTCATGTTAGCAGGATACGTGTTCTGACTATTATAATCTGGACTGTAAATTGTGTCTGACGATTCCGTGAGGTAAATATTGCTGTTCCAACTCTCAGATTTGTTCCTGGAACACCTTGTCTCTGAAAAAAACAACGGAAGAGAGAAAGAACGAAATATTGAATGAGGCGTATCAAGGCCTAGTATGTTGCAAGTATCCCCTTACAGAGTACAATGAAATGGAATAACGCCAAGTAATTCGTCGAAAAAAAAAATTTAAATCCTTGTAAGTTTATCCACATGCCTCCATAACAAAGAGCAAATATTTGCAAAAACATGCGCAGGAATTTTCAGTTATGAACTAATCTCTTAATATTTAAGACAGATCGCTCTGACAGAACATGCAAGCTAAAGTGACCATAACTCACCACTTTGAACAGAGAACCAAAGAAGGTGAAGGACATCTGCGGGAACAAAATAAGGACGACTTTTTAGGTAACATTCATATTATTATGAAATATTAGGAAGTACGTAGACTCGGAAAAAATTTCTCCGAGTCTACGTACTTCCTAATATTTTATAATATCATGTTGTTGTTTAATTTCTGTGTTACTGAGGAGGGTGGTTGGACGCATCTCGATATGCTTTAATGTGACGGCGTGATGCCGTTAGTGAGTTTATACGTGATGCTTTAATGTGACAGCGCGATGCTGTTAGTTAGATCATATGAGCCAGTACGTGGCTGTGTAGCCGCGCGATGCGGTTCCAGTCTATACCAACAATTCGACCCTTGCTCACCACAGAGTCTCCAGTAGCTCAGTAGTTAGAGCATCCGACTAGATCACGGAGGGTCGTGTGTTTAAATCCCATCTGGGACTCGGATTTTTTCCGAGTCTACGTACTTCCTAATATTTCATAATATCATGTTGTTGTTTAATTTCTGTGTTAGTAACATTCATTATGTAAAATGTTTTAACTGAGAACAGTTTACAATACCTTCTTCATTTAATTTGAAAGACCTTGCGCATTGACGTCAGTGCATTCTAGTTGCAGTTAAAGTGCCAGAGTACCGGCACTCAGAGGCAGTCTGGTTTTCATGGTAAAGTTCCTGTACTCTAAAGGATCCTCTGCTTTTTCACTGCATGCAGATTTTTTCCCATTGACTTAAGATCTATAATGCAGTTGTTAATTTTTTATTGTAAAACTATTTTCATTGGCAAACACAGTCAGGTGGTAAATGGCAAAATATTATAATAGGACTGATTTACCATTTATTGTCAAAACGTAATCTTTCCCCGTCCGAAATTTTGCTAGAACTGTTATATATATGTTCTTACACTCTCCAAGAGAAGGATCGACAGAGCGAACGGCAGATAAAACGCCATTTTGTAATTGTCACGTAACCAAAATAAAAATAGAGAAATGCAAAACCGTTACCAAGCGAGGTAATTTCCAGGAAAAATTTGATGTTGTAAGGGTAAATGATGGGTGGCCAGGAACGTGAGTAGCCTTCTTTGGCTTATGCAGATTGTGAATTGCCGCTCTACGCCGTCAGTTGATGCAAATTTCATTTTACATTTAACGAAACTTGTGCAATACAAGTAGTCTAATAGCCGTGGTTTCAACTAAAGAGAAAGGAGAGAATACTCACAAACGAGCCTGGATATAAATGATATTCCCATCTGCGTGGTCTTGTTCTGGTGTGCAACCTAACTACCGGTTGTGTTTGTACTAGAAATGTTGACACACGCTATCGATATATGCAGATTTCGGCCAGAGAAGCAAACAGTTATTTCTTGATCCACGTGAACAGAGAAACCGAGCAATTAATTTAAAACGATCCCTCAATAAACAAAGGAAAATTTCATCACACCTGAGATGGACATAATCCGAACGGATTATGTGGCATTTGACCAACAATAGCTCAGTTACTTGTCGGAAAAATCAATAACCGACAATGCTATGGGTTTCGAGTCCTCACCGGCTCCATCGCTTGTTGGATAACCATCATCCAGCACAAAAGCTTCGTTTCCACCAGAGATGACGTACATACAAGTGTAAGCAGAACGAAAGAGGAACGGTTCACTTTTCTTGTTCTAGTCGTTATTTAATTTGAGGCTGATTTAATTCTGTTTTTCTGGTGAGCTTGAGATAAAGAAAAACTGTGGAGCTGGTGTACATTTATTTGTTTTTAGCCTCGTCCTCGCGAGGAACGGTTAACTATCTGCTCTCATTCAGTCTCAGATCTTCTTCCACCTACAGTAACTTACAATTATTATTCCATAGGACCGACAAAACAATTTCGTGTCTTTTCCATCACGTTTTCCGTCTCACCGCTTTCTATGTTGGCTCCCAAGCCAACAGTGACTGCAAATTGAACCTTGGAGCAACTGCTATCTCTGTGTTTTAACGAGAAGTTAAAAAATGTAAGTAAAAAAATGCAAAGCTTCATTACTGTTAAGTAAAGAATATCTAGTATTTAATTGCATGAAATTACCAAGCCAACGAATTTTATCATTGTACATTAGTTTCTAGTATCTCTGTATCTAGCACCCGAATAAAGGAATCGGCTCTTTTTATCATTGATTATCTATGCCGGACAATTTTGGACAGCTTTAATTTTACGACATTAATGATTGATGAAGTAGTTTTAAGTCCGTTTTGTCAAGGACAAATAACGAACCTTCTGGTTCTGTCCTCATTTGGAGTCTTGCCTACAACGAACTGAAACCAGTTTCATCAAACGGTAGGTATTACATAAAAGCACCACTATAGTTTCTTGTAGTCCGTTAATGCATTTTGGATTTAACAAATGTTTCACTTTTTGTAGAGAAAATTTCCAAATGGCTAGAAATGGAAAGTGATTCAGTTTCAGCTCAGTTAATGGGATTTTTATCGCAGTGACACTCAATGAATGCAATTTACTCTGAAGTAAAGAGCTTTTGGGTTTTATGGGAACTGAAAGTGCAATTAGCACGCAGCATTTGGTTCACTTGAGTCAAAAATGCTGTCAGTATCAAATTCGTCCCTTTGTAAATTTCTGGCGCCAAATTGTTATTTTTAGCGGGACATAAACATGCAGGCAACCCCATATACGGGAAATTATTGAGCAGAAAAAATTATGCGCAGTTCGCATTGAAAGTCGACTAAAAACTAAAAAAAGTAACAATTACTTAAAGAAAAAGCTTCATCAGCTGATAAAATCTGTGACCTGTTTCATTCAAAGACAAATACGAATCATCTTAAAACTTTAATTACTACAGGAGAACATATATACAGTAATATCCAGATGGAAAATTCATGATGAAATGTCTGAAATGTTAAGAAATTGTAATTTTGTCAAATGCACTTTTACTCAGATAATTTTATTTGAAAGCTAGTATTTTTTAACTTAAAATGAATGGCATTTAGTTTTTCCTTGTTCAATTAAATTTACTTTAAAAGTTTTAACAATTTTGGCAGGGAAATCAATTGAATGTTATTGGAAAGGATAATTAGTAAGACGCTTTACCAAAACAATTCTGATTGACTTACCCCTTAGCCGAGAAATAGATTTAAAAATTGACAAAACCCTTTCTCATATTTTAGCAAAAAGCATACACTTAAATGGGGTCTTAAATTCAGTGAGTACAGAATTGAGTTGGCCTTTCCACAGATATATATAATATTTTTTGCCGGAAGGGAGGGGGAGAAATATTTAGAAATTGAGTTTTTGGCTTAGCCCTGTGTATTCTCGTGGTAATACTTATACTCGAGACAATACTTAGATCTATTCCAGAAACAACACAGTTTCTACAAATGCACAAGCCGTACTAAAGCCACAGCCCACAATTTTACAAAATGGCGGATGCTGTTAACATCAGGCGCCTGATTCGACTTTATTATTACAAAAAATTGAGAATGTTTGCCGATTAAAGTGATTGAAAATCGGTTCACGTTTTAACCAATCAGTAAGGGATATTGAGAGTTTTCCAAGATATTTCGACATTTTTTGTGATATTTAGAAACATTTTCGGAGAGAATTTCCTAAAAGATATTTAGGCGATATTTGTGGAAAGACCTAGAACTTATATGTACTGTATTTAAGGAAAGTGGCTGGAATAGCTCTCGTTCATTTTATTCGATCGACAGAACTGTTTCGTGGAGGTGTTTCCCACTCGTCAGGATCTAGATGACAACATTAATTAGTTGAACACTCTCAATGGCAAACCGGACCATATATTCAGTGAATTGTATTTTTCCGGGACCTGCAGAAGATTACTTCCAATAGCCAAAATGTTGTTGATTGAGCCCGTCCTCATCTATTATATTTCCTAGTACTACTGTGTTTTATAGTATTACCTCTGTACTCAGGCTTCTTGTAATACAATCAGTTTTTCGTAACTATTAGTTCATTGATTTTCAATACCAGGAGTCCATGCCATGGGAACCTGTCAGTACCCATGAGTTTATATTGGTATTTTGATATGAGAAAGTATGTTCTGATCATTTCTGAGACTTTGTCACATGTTACTGAGAACAGCTGTTATAGCAGCCATGAAATCATGGTTAGCGTACGCGCTGGACGGCAAGTCCCAGTTGTTCAAAGGATGGATAGCGCCATCCAAGGGATAAATGCCTCTCGCACCAAGGAGTGTAATTAGATGACGGTTGATCTTCTGCAGGGACAAATCTGCAGGGAAGTAACCTGTGCTGATCAAGAATCCCATCCAGGCCTTTTCATGCTGCAGAAACCGGAGTTAAGCGCCTGCGGGATTAAGAATGCTTCGGTAAAATGCCCCATCCAGCTCATTTTGTGTTTCTGGTTACACCAGACCGACAGTTTCGTTTCTCTATAATATATTCTTACTTCTCTCACTATATTTTCAGACAGCATGAAACAATCGAACTCCACAACAGATTTTTCTGATATCTCATCGACAGCCGCTGGTGGTCTGCAGTATGATGCAATCCAGTCTGATGACGCCACCTGGATTCTGACGTCAGCATTTATTATTTTCACCATGCAGTCTGGTTTTGGTTTACTGGAAGCAGGAATGGTATCTAAGAAAAACGAAAGCAACATTATGGTAAAAAACGCCGTAGACGTCATCTACGGTGGCTTTGCCTTTTGGTTGTTTGGATTCGGTTTCAGTTTTGGCCGGGAGGAGGGAACGACAGCTTTCAATGGTTTCGGTAAGTTTCTCACAGATGCAGATGGAGATGAAATGGGCGACGTGTTTGCCAAGTACTTCTTCCATCTGTCGTTTTCCACGACTGCAACGACCATTGTTTGAGGAGCCATGGCGGAACGCGTTGAGCTCAAGGCTTATATATTGTTTTCGTTTGTTAACACGCTGACCTACTGTTTTCCCGCGCATTGGATTTGGGAACCAAAAGGTTGGCTTTACGAGATGGATGCCATCGACGTGGCAGGGTGTGGACCGGTACATGTGGTCGGCGGTTTCAGTGGCTTGGTAGCCACGCTCTACCTAAAGCCGCGCTTGGGAAAGTTCGACGAGAACAGTCGTCCCAGGCCTAACCCGATGGCCTCTCCAACTAATGTCATGTTAGGGACGTTTATGCTGTGGTGGGGGTGGCTTGGGTTCAATTGTGGCAGCACGTTTGGAATCACGGGAGGAAAGTGGAAATTAGCATCGAGGTCAGCGAAAAGTTTGAATTTCTTGAAATCAAGCTTTATAGTGTGGTTTTCAATTGAGTGTCGTAAAAACAAAAACAAACCAATTACTTTTAATAATACCAATTAGAGTGTTCAGCCAATCTCAAACCGTAGTACAACCAAAGCTAAAACCAAAGAAATTGTGTTATTACTTTCGACACTCAATTGAAAACCGTTCTATGACAGTGAGATGTTGATGCAACTTTAACATTAATAATTTCGAGGAAAAACCAATACTAGTAAAAACAATAATAACAGTTTGTTATTTCTTTCAGAGCCGCTGTAGTTACACTAAATGGGGCAATTGGCGGAGGAATCTTTGCAACAGTGTTTAGGTGAGTAGAGTAACTTTTTCCGAATCTCTTTTAACACTGAAAAACTTCTGCCTTCAGGATCTCATAATGGAGGAAAACTCTCGCATTTTACTGAACACATGTTTTGTAAACGAACTCTATACTACGTGTAAGTAATGCTTGATAATATTTGAATGGTCACACACCAGATTCTCATACCGCAACTTAGAATTTATATGCAAGCTAATCTGTAATCATACCATAATTTACTATATGGAGTTACTCCCTTGATCCGTAGTTTGAAGTGAACAGGTTTAACTCGACACTATATGCATCTTTGTTTCAATTTTATCTCCCTAGTTATCTGAAGCATAAAAACCAGCTAATGATTGACGTTTTTGTGACTGGGATTATTTCCGGGCTGGTCAGCATCACTGGTGAGAGCCACAGAACAACAAATATAACTAACCTTGTGCTTGCGTAATTTTTATTACATCTAAGTCTTGTTGTAACAAATGATTACTTGGAGAGATCAACCTCTGCATGATAAGTACCTCCTATAGCGGAATTTACGAGCAGCAATTTCGAAGAAAATCAGCGTGAGAAAGTCGCCTCAAAGCCGGTAATATATATTTTTTTCAATTTGTACAAGTAATCGAGGCGAGAGCGCGTTTAAAATAACTTTCAAATATCACAAGAGGCATAGGTCGATCTTTCACATTACTGGGAAAATTACGAAAGCGCGCGCGTTAATTTGAATTGCTGTGTAAGTAAAATATTAACGATAACTATTGGCCTGCTCTCAGCCAACCACATGACAACAACGAGCTTTATTTGCATCACCATAAATTCATGTACATACAGTGTTGCAAAAGATTATGTAAACTAAAGCTAATATATAGATTTAGGCAAGCCTAAAAGCGTAGCTTCAGTTATTTACTTGGATTAGTTTAATGTAGTGTATTTAATTTTTAACGATCGTAGTTTTTTTTTTTCTGAGGTGGTCTGCCCAGCATCGGGACTCAGTCTCTTTTGCCGACCTTCCTTATGGCTTTTTATTCTGTGTATTCTATTCTTAACTTCTTTTAGCCATTAAATTGTAATAAATGTTGTAAATAATTATACAGTAATCTAACCAGTGAAGCAAATTTTGGACGATTTTGTACTTTCAGCTGTTTCGTCTCAAAATTGCGCCGGAAAATGTGCAAAATCTCAAGTGCTATTTTTGCCAACGGCTTCGCAGTCCTTTTTTCGGCCGTAGCTTTACCAGTCCTTTATCCTGAATAACCCTTCAAGAAATTCAGCAAAGCATCTCACTAAACCCAATAATTAAATTAAACGAACGACGAAGTCTCCGTAATTTGTAAACGCAGATGAACGGCAACATACAAGCGTCAAAAGCTGTCAAAGATAGCAAATCAATGGTTTTCCTTTTTCCAACGGTAAACATAAGAAATTATAGTCAGAGTTTACGAAACGACTGTCTCTACTGACACAAAGAAAACTTCAAAACTCTCCTGGCCGTATTTATGAATACAGTTTTATTACTTTTAGACGTGAAGTTATTGGTATACGGCGAAAAACGACAGAAACCTAAGCTTATTTGTTTACAATGTGCAACTCTATATTCAACGATTCAAGTCTTATTGTTTGAAATTTTTCAAATTTCTCTCATATGGTACCAAATCAGATAAACAAGAAGATCATAGATCTCAAAACCGCGCTTATAGGGATTTAACCGTTATCTTAGCCCTATATTCGCAACACAGTGCACATTCCAACGCAGTCCTTGATGATTCATTGATTACTGCACACACCATATTACTTATTGCACCCTAGCTCTCAGCCGTTGTGAAATCTCTGATGACTTATTGGCCTTAATCTGGAAGTTCGCTCGGGAAATGCCCGTGAATGATACGAAAAAGAAACTTGTATCACACTATAAATACCACTATCAATAAACAGCTTTCTTCCTCGCATTGTAAAAGTCAAAATTTAATTTGTTTTTTGTATTACGAG
>Ga0126343_10000149_pt1 | contig 21687 bp, 11 predicted proteins | sample Cyp2metagenome_FD_92531 | JGI IMG/M metagenome (GOLD analysis project Ga0126343, IMG submission 92531) | Coral microbial communities from Lord Howe Island, Old Settlement Bay, Australia - Cyphastrea 2 metagenome | ecosystem: Host-associated > Invertebrates > Cnidaria > Coral ...
AATTCTACAAACTTATAAATTATTTAATAAAACAAGTTGTTGGGGAGGAGGAGGATAAAATTTTTATTTTTTATATTTTTTTTTTTTTTTTTTTTTTTTTTTGGGGGGGGGGGGGGGGGGCATCTCTATAAAATCTCTTTTCTTTAAATCCTTGGTTTTAAAATGTCAGAGCTTCCAATTTCACCAAAAAATGGATGTAAGTATCTTACAACAACAACAACAGCAATCTGTAATATTTTGACTTGTACTCTCTCTTGCCTTTAACGAGTTACGGAAAATATAGATACACTGTAATAAGAATACTTTGACTAAGAAACAAGAAACGCCTTAAGAGAGTACAGCTCCGTAGCTTTCGTCTGAATGCACACACTTGAAAAATTCATGCACAACTTATACAAACAAAGTAAGAACACAGAACATTCTTAACATGAGCAATATTCTATACATGTAACAGTGGCCATGTACCTGTTTGATGCCATGTTGCTTCCCCACTTGATGTAAGGTGTTGCACCAAGGAGTTTCTGTAAAATTACGGCGACAATAAACTTAATCCACAAACATCAGCTTTTCAATTTTAAAGAGAAGTCCCTCTTCCCATTCACATGCTTAAAATTAAAACAGAAAGCACAATGTTGCTAATAGTAACATGGTTTTTCCTGGTGACATGTATGCAATGTTTTCACAACATACAAAAGTGAGTCTTAATAACAATCCTTCTGCAAAACATCCTTTATATCACAAATGACTGATAACCATGTGCCACCCTACACCCTAATTTTTACATCTTACATAAATTTGACATCCCAGTAAAAACAAAGAAGGGAGTGAATCCTTACCTGATAGACAGAGAATGCAAGAAGATCTTTGCTTCCTAAGCTGAAAAAGTCAATAGATCTGAGGTGAGTTTGTTTTTTTGTTTTAGTTTTCCCCTCTTGTCAAATTTATTGTCAAAAAAAGTAAACAATATTATTTTCGCCAAAAAGTAAGTGGATGCCCAAATAGCCAAAAGCCAGGAATACTGAATAAACAGTTATTTACCTAGCTCCTTCTGTTGCCAGAACGGCATGAACAAGAGGGCCAGCCCTAAAATTCATCACCTCTCCTGCATTCAAAAAAGATATAATAAAAAAAACTCAGTAGAGTTTTTAATCGTCACTTTCTCCTCAAGAAAAAAAAAACAGTATGAATATCCTATAAATACTAGAAAAACAATAGTTCATTAGAAAGAAAGGTAACATAAAAATATGCTACAAGCTAAACAGAGTTAAATACTGATGGAGTCACTCTTGCAACATTCAGAAGAAATCACCATCCACTTCTACTGTACATGTAAAAGGTGTTTACCAAAAGCCATTCAGAGTTTGCAATAAACTATTGTTTTTCTTCTATTTATACAAGTAGAATATTAATTTTATACTGTTCTTTTACTTGATAATGACATCTGATCAGAACGTTGAAGCTTGTTTAAAGCTTTCTTAGATGTTTTTAAGACAGTTTTTTCACAATTTTTCATACCTAAAAGTTGTAAAAAGTCGCTTATTTTTAACTTTAGATAAAGAAGGAAATAAAAAGAGCTTGATAAGATACACCTGAACATGTACATACATGTACATTTGAAAAATCACGGTCATCAAAATTGACAACATGGTCTCTGTAAAATGACTCTAATGAATGATTTGCCAGTAATCAGATACCTATATTTGCACAAAGAACACTGGGATCGTCAGGGGGCAAGTCGCTAGAAGGATATGTATATCAAAAAGATGTTTCGACATCCAAAAAAGAAAGGATTTTGGAGAAAGATCAACTCTTTTTCGCTGTAGTTTTATCGCAAAAGAATTTGAGCAGTGTTTGATATGTAGAAAATGTAAGTTTTTGTTTGAATAACCCTAAAATATGTGATAAAACCTACAGATAAACTCCCTTGCTCGCTTAACCGCTTGTGTGAGGTTTATTGTGAAATTCTCTAAAAATATTACAAACTTAGGTATAAATTGAAAGGAAATAACCCAGAAAAGCCTTTTAAGTTGTGTAAGGCTACTTTTGACTTAGTTTGAAGCTCAGTTATATACATAACATTGGAAATAATCCCAGGTAGCCTCTTGAAACAAGGAGTGTTTTCAAATTCTAAATATTCTGTTCAATGTAAATTTCACAATAAACCTTACGCAAGTAAGCTGAGGGAGGTTATCAGTAGGTTTTCATCAGAAAAGTTACACTTTCCATGTATCACCATTGCCCAAATCCATTTTTGATAAAAAGAAGGTGAAAAAGCGTTGATCTCTCTCCCAAAACGTTTTTTTTTTTGGATGTCAAAACAACTTTTCGCCATACACTTCCTTCTAGCGACTTGCAATGTTTGCCCCCTAGCAATCCCAGAGTTCTTGGCGCATAACATGGGTATCCAGTTACTGGCAAATCATTCATTAGCCTTGAGCACTCAAAGGTAGAACATTTTAACCTGCCCAAAGACCCTTTTGTCTCTCTTGGATATAAATTTTCACTCTCACAGTGACTTAAAGCTCTATCCAGAGATACCAAAAGTGGATACTGACAACCTTACTTTAATTAATTTTGTTGGTACACTGTACACCCAAAAATTGTTGTTGGGGAAACCTCTCAGACATGCTGGAGAAAACTATGTGGTTACGCAATGTAAATCAAACTCAGTGGTGGATTCATAACTCGGATGGCTGTACAGTTGTAGATCATCACCACAGGATCGGATCTTGTAGAGGCCTCAGTTAAATGTACTTCTCTGGAATATCTCTAATCTACAATTTTCACACAAATTAACTATGCATTACCTCCATGGTACTTTGAAGCTTCTTTAGCAGCAGCTTCACCCTTTGGTAGAAAGGAGAATGCTGCTTTGGCCAAGTCTACCAGCTGGCTGTGATCAACACCTGTCCAGAAAAGCAAAACCTTTTGCCTTCAGTTTTTACAAACAGCTTACAAATAGGCACAGTTACAGCCATGTAGCATTCTAGGATCACAATATGATTGTCACATGCATAGACATAGATCTAGGCATAGCTTCTCAAACTCATTAATAATTCATCAAGTTAAAACACAGAACTGTGAAGGAGGTTAAACTGGATACCCGGTCTTAATTACATGTAGCATAGACTTCGATGATTTTACTTCTCCATTTACATGTACTCTTGGGTTTTGTTTCGCTTGAGAAGGTACATGTATATTAAACACTCAAGACAGTGTTACATCATTAATCCTCAGCTGCATGCCATATTTCCAACTCTCTTCTCGGTGTTTGGATAAACACTGTCTCTCATGTTTGATTATTACTTAGACATTGATATGAACATATACAAACAAATACAGAACTATAGAGATAGGCATGGACAGTCATAAAAATTACAAAAACAAACAACCTTCTTATTTGAATTTACTTGAATCAGACCATGGGTTAAAGACAAGCATGTACAGGTAGCAGTAGGGTCTCGGTCAAAGACAAGCATGTAGATATAGACACAGACCTAGGTATGGACATGGTTATAGAGATGACCATAGATATACAATGTAAACATAAGATGGAGTTCAAGAAAGAATACATTGTAGAAAAAAAAACACGATTCTCGAGTACTTGTAAATGCACTTGTGCTTACAATGCCTCTGTTGATCCCACGTTCAGAGTAAAATAGCAAAAACAAAATTAAACTAAAGAACTGCCAACACATTCAAAAGTTGAAAACAATAACATGTGGCTATTTTAATTGTACTGCAACTGACATTCTGCTCAAATCCCACTGAGTAGTCAATATTAGAAATTTACATCACACTATGCAATTGATGGAACTTGATCAGTATTTCAAAACTTACCAACGCCGACAAGAGCCATGCACTGCCCCACATAAGAGTTTTGGGTATAATCTTTCAACTAAACAACGATGCAAGCAAGAGTTAATTCACAAAACATTATGTAACTCAACTCTCTATCTAATGGATTTTTTTTAATTCTACATGAGCCAATAGACAGTGAAGCAAAAGGCAATGGTCAAGGAATCATCAGACGACTGATCATACATGTAAGTGCTAGTTCCTTTCTTCTCTTCAAATAAATGTACTTTCAACAAGAGAGGGTTGCTTACATGTAGGTCCTTTCCCTGTTTATAATGTTGTGTCACCAATACATGTACAGTAGCTAGCACAACAGTACAGGAAGACTGCACTGCTGAACGGCTCACAAAAATATGTGCTGAGGGTCACGGACAAACAAAGACTTTCCCGTTCCTATTCTGATTTTGCATTGAAGCACTATACACTCTACAGCCAAGTGTGAATCAATTAGGGTTTTTTCTTTTCAGCTTCAACAACTTCCTGAACATCCACTTGCATTTTTTACATCTTTTCATTGATCTTGAGTGAAACCGTTGTTCAGATTGGAAACTACTGTACATTCGTTGTAGAGAGGGTACGCTTCTAAAGAAACTGTGGTGCTGGGTCGGTGGGAAGTATAACAAAGCAATTTGGTTTTATCAATTGGGTTGATCATGTGAATTGGCCACTGTAAAGAGATTCAAAAGCTGACGTTCTGAGCATTAGTCCTTCGTTGGAGCAAATCGATTCACGTCGATGAAGGGCTAATGCTCGAGAGATCAGCTTTTGAATCTCTTTACGGTGGTCAATTCACTTTATCAAACCAGTTGATAAAACCAAATTACATTTTCATCAGGCAATTTGACTGGCTGTGAGGATGATTTTGCCCACCCGATTTGACCATCTACACTGTAATGGATAGTTTTTCTTACAAAGAAGTTCAGTTCAAATTGTTTTGTCTGCCTGTGAAAACCAGCTGCCATCTTGCTGAAAACGTTAATGAAAGCCCTTTTTGTCATCAAGTTTTGAGTAAGTTGTCGCCTTGTTCTTCACACTCACCACAAACTTAGTCCATTTTAGGTGAATTACAAGCCTATCAACAAAAGACAAGTTCACCTGTAACATCAAGGGTCTATGGTCATACTCAGTCATGGCAGGCGCATTTGTTGGATTACAGCCCTTAATGACAGCTCTGTTCTCAGATGTTATTGACTGAACCACCTACCAAATAAGCCCCTTGGCACATCTTTGATATCTGATAGTACAGTGTGTTGATACGCTGGTATGGTAACTGGCTTATCGTATACAGTACTGAACACAAGCTCTTACCATGTCAGTAGTAAAATTGCCAGTTCTGTGGGGTAAACAGTAAAGGGAATTTCCCAGGGTTCTCCTAAAATTGAAACAAGGTAAAACAGCGATAAGAATTAACGCACGGAGTCCACTCAGTTCAGAGCCTTAAAAAGAATAGACAGTCGATAGGCCTGTTGTTTTCTCATAGCATCACTTAAGGAAGGTGTGTTCAAGGCTGAAAATTATAACGACAAATGGTGAAATCTAAGTCTTGCCAACATGCCGAGACCCTTGGTTGAAAATCCAAGGTGAAGGGTTAAATGATTTTAGAATCAGAGACAAATGAAAAAAAAAAGCAAAATGAGACTTGCTGACTCATCATTAAGGCTTCCAATATTTTGAGACGAGATGAAAATTTTAAAGGCCCAACATTGCTGTACACTGTAGATACCATTATCACACCTTAAAGGAAACTCCCATGGATGAGCTGCATGGCCAGCAATTTCCAACAAAAATATTTACATGTACATGTAAGTTCTCCACTAAGGATTATAAGTATGCTTTCATAGAGAAAATCTCAACACAATCATGAAAACAAGCAAACAAACCTGAAGGCAACTCTGTGTAGTTCTTCAACAACATCTACACAAAATGAATTAAAACAAGGAACTCTTAACATGAACTACATGTACAAATGGGAAAGGAGGAAAAAGGAAAAGATTTCTCAAACACAACAGATGTGAAAGATCCTTGTACGATCCAATCACTGTACAGTATGTAAGTGACAACTGATAATGATGCACCTACTTATTTGTGGTTGGGAGCCTTTCACTGCAAGATCCAACTTTACCCGATTCATGGCACCCTCAAGCTAAAAAATGCACATACATGTTATAATGAATACAATATTATCTACATTCAGTTTACAATGAAAATGGAAATAAAAAGAAAATTGCTTATTTAATTACAGGAGATCCAACCTGATTAGTATATGTACATGTACATTATAAAATATCAGTGATATTTAACAACTATTCACCGAAGTGGAGGTAAATAGCCACCGCTAACCACCGACACTGAGGTGAATAGTTGTTTTAGTATGTACTAAAACAGTGAGATAATGTACACCACAAAAATTAATTTGGATCATTTCTTCACTTCTCATGGATGCAAACCGGGACGCCATTTTCTCTCGAGTTGCTTGGAGGTAAATAGCACCAACCAATTGACGAACCAATCAGCGTGCGCCTTCAACGCTATCCACGGTATTATTAATGTTAAAAACAGGCAATAATTCAAAGAAGTAAACTCATTACATGGAAATGCAGGGAAAAGGGGAAAGAATACAAAGCTACAACATGCGGCCATCTTGGTCACTACAGTGGGTTATAAAATTTGTCAATTAAAATTTTCAAACACAATGTATGCTGCCAATTTAGCAAAAAATCTCAAATACAAATATGGCAACAACTGTATCAGTGTCCGTTGAAACAATTTCATTACTATGCTATTAAGCATGTGAAAGACACATAATAATAAAAAAATACTGATGTGTCCTACACTGAAAGCACTTTGATTTTGGCAACCAACATCTTCATGTACGTGTACCAGAAGAAATCATGTTAAACAAGGTGACGCGTGAAAAAAAAAAAAAACGCTTGAAGCAATGAAAAAGTCCAACACCAGTTTGTAGTAAAAAACCTTTTCTGGACTGAAGTTACAAAATGGTTCAGCATGCACATGAATACTGCAGCTCCACTTAACTTACTATAAAGCAACTGCAATGGGAGTTTGCTTCCTTGCCTTTGCCTCACTATCTTTTCCTGGGTTAGCTTAATCCCAGGAGCTTCATTTTTAGGCTGGCCCAAGGGTGTGTTTCTTTAAGAAAATCTAAGAGTGGATTCTTAAATCCGAAATCAGATTTTGAGTTTCTTTATTAAACAGATTAATCCAAGATCACTTGGATCATGGTGCATCAAAGGAACTGAAGAATCCAATCTGGAAATGGATTCTTTGGTTCCTTTGATGCACAATGATCCGAGTGATCTTGGATTAATCTGTTTAATAAAGAAACTCAAAATCTGTTTTCGGATTCTTTCGGATTTAAGATTCCAATCTTAGATTTTCTTAAAGAAATGCACCCTAAATCCCTATGTTCCTTAAGCTACATTGCAAGCTGCGTCAACAATCTCACACATTTTTACAACTTTTGATTAAATAAACAGATTAAGTGAATCTTCAGTTTTCCTGGAAAGGCAATGGTTACAATAACCATTAGTGTAGGTCACAGAACCTCCCAAACATGTACATGTACATGAGTCTAGCGGTAATATTTCTGTAACATTCTCACCTCCCAGCTCAGGAAGGCTGGTTTGTTCACAACATTAGCAAGGTTGTCAATCACCAGTGCTCTGAAAAAAAAGATGAATACAACAGAAAAAGGATAAGAATAGAGCAAAATAATAATCAACCATGAAATCCACCATGGAATTCTCAAAAGCAATGCTTCAAAAAGAATATCATAATAATTTAGGGCTTATATAATGATTAGTACATGTAGATGTAACTGACTATGGATTATGTGAATTACAGTACCACTCAGAAGTAAGTTACCACCTTCTGGTGAGATAAGAAAATCTTCTCGCAAGACTAACTCTCGTCTCAAGACACGAGACTTTCTTCTCTCAAGACGAGAGCACAAGAGCTTTAAAACCTGTAAGTTTGGCTGCTGAACTTCCCATCTCTTGATACGAGACTCTCGTCTCACAAGAAACAAGACGAGATTCTCATCTTGTGAGAAACGAGATGAGAGGTGGTAACTTAATTTTGAGCAGTTCTGTACAATTGTATCACTGAAAAAATGATTAAATTTTCATGAAAAGTAATGTACCCCTCCAAGAAAGTGCATGCTTTCTGTTGTTATGAAGCTCACTAGAACCTCTAATTTCATTGGATCTTGTTAGCATAAAGCTCTACTGTTTTAGGGCAAGGGTTCATTCTTACTATTGTTTGTATATCATTTTCTGAGCCAATCATGTCTGTCAGATGTTCTAGAGAGCTTTGTTGCAACCCTGTGCTTTAAGTAACCATCACTTCATGGAAACAACTTCAGAAACGTGCAATACATAATAAAAGGTAAGTGAGAAGAAATGGATCGGATTCAGAACTGGAACAACTAGAAAGAACCCCTTTCCTTCTTCTGTCTCAGTTACAAATGTACTTTCACTTGATCCCCATTTCTCTTCACTAGTCCTTTACTTTCACTAACTCAAAGGGGGACTACTGTAGTTACTTGCAATCTGACAGTATATATATATAATATGGGAGCGATTGTAGAATACCCATCCCACTTTGAATGGCACAAGTTACTAGCTACCGCAGTGCTGCAGTGCCGTAGTACTAAGAGTTGAACTACAGTGCTACCCCGGTTCGCAGTCTCGCAGTGGATGAAAGAACAAGGTATATTTGTGGTTTTTATATACTAAACTAATGCTACCGCAGTGCCGCAGTGCCGTAGTCAACGAATAATCGATGAATAATAAATTCCAAGTTGGTTAAGCGAGTTAAACTATTGCTACTGCAGTGCCCCAGTCCCACCGTGGATGAAAGAACGAGGTATATTCGTGGTTTTTATAAACAGTTTATTATGTAAATTATGTCGACTGCCGGACTGCGGTAGCAGTATTTAAGAAATCCAAAAAGTGGGCCGGGTATTCTGCAATCTAGCCATAATATGCTACTACACAAAACTCACAAGCCACTGCGAAGACATTCTGATGAATAAATGAGGTGTTCCCTGTTGCAAGCTGCCCTATAAACAGATAAACAAATAAACAAGAATTACATCAATAGTACTGTAACCTTGCTAAACTGAATTTGATTACAATGAAAAGCTAAGAATTTTTGTGCATATGAATGTCAGAAACACAACACACAATGCAACCAATATACTCAGATGACCATCCAGTGTAAGATGGTAAAAAAAGAAACAAATATGCATACTCCAGACTTGCTCCACTGTGTTCTAGCTCTCTTGAAATTCTGAATCCTGTATGGTCCAGGTTACCCTGAAGATTCCAAGAAAAGAAAGTGAACAAATATCAACTAACCTGCTCACCTCAGATTCAGAATTTAGAACACTTAATACTTACAATGTTTAATAAAAACTACTTTAAACTCAAAGGAGCATCAACATGCATATAAGAGACTTGGCTCCTCTAGCTAGTACATAATCTACAGCATTTCATGTGTCCTAGAGAAATGCAGACACAATGTCATGTAAAGGCTACTACTGTACAAAATTAATTGCACTCTTTTCCAAGTTTAGTTTTGGTAATGACAGTACACTTGACACATACATACCATAAACGCAGCATTTCGCAGGACATGACTAATACCCAGTGTGCTTGATGTTTCATGGCGACTGGCAGCATCAATAAATAACCCCACTCTGCTCTTAGGAGAATGTGTCTCTAGTGAAGCAACTTTGAGACCATTTTCTAATGTAGTAACCTGTAAAGGTGTCTTGCTTTAGTATCATACACTCTTTAATTTCAAAGTGTTTCTGTCTTCTACTCCCTTACTGTGTCCTCCCTAAGGAGAGAACCTTACATGGGGTTTCAAACATGCCAACTCTTACATCTTACAGTTTACATCGCGTCTACATGTAGTTTCACAAATTAACCTGAACACTTTGTGGAGATAGGTCAACACTCTCTGCAGTTTCAGCTTGTAAATCCACTAATGGCTCACTTAGAGGTGAAGCTGCATACGCATACAATCTTTTCTGCAATAGATTAAACAAGACATTAGAACTATGCAGGTAAACCAAGTTCATTTTTTCATGGAACTAAAGAGGTTTAATATCATACAGGGGAATTGGAACCGAGTGGTCAAAGTTTGTGTTCGGCCAAAATTATCACACAAAATAAGACAAGACAAGGAAAAAAGATATTTACTTACCACGGGTGATGATCTACATGTTAAACTCCTCGAAACTGATGGAACACTCCTCCATAAAGGCACCATTTTCGCCGGTATGTCCTCTGTGAGTGTTACTGCTGTTTTCAGAAGAGACCGGGTAGTAATAGACCATAATAGTTTTTAATATATATCCGCTGATCAGTAGTAACGATTGCTCAAAACATCAGAATATTACGCAACCTCGTTCCCAGGGTCCTCTCTCTATCTCGAGAAAGTGGAAGTACTTTCTCGAGGTAGGAGTACCCTGGGAACGAGGTTGAAGATTACGTATTTCCGGTTGTGGTGTTGTGATGCAATCATTGTGAAATATCTATATTTGGACATCAGCATCATCATTAGCCCTTGATCGAGCGGCCATATTTTAACCGGATCCTAACCGATAACTTTACTGTGTGATTTACGCTTTTTCTGTCGCTATAAGTGTACTTTATTCTTGAAAAACATGAGTTCTAAACTTGCTCGAAAAGATTCTGTGGTTGCTTGTGTTGTTTGCTGCGAGGACGTTGAGTATTTCGCCATTGGTGCATGTGACCATCCAGTGTGCCACAAGTGTTGTATTAGAATGCGTGTGTTGGGAAAAGAAACCTATTGTCCGGTTTGTCGGAGTGATTTGCCAGAGGTGAGATGAGTTAAATAGAACGTTAAGCCATTGTGGCTCCGACGCCTTGCCACATTTTGTGAATAGGAGTGGTTGTTTATCTAAATTAACTTGCTACTGGTTAGTACTAGTGATTAATTTAAAACGAAAGTAAAATTTGCTTGTAGCGGCATTTTGATCTGTTATCTAGTTTCGTTTATCTGTTAACCTTTTGTGTATGAAGACAAAGCCTACTAAATACTTCTTAACCACTTTGCTCCTTGAAAGAATGAAGTCCACATAATTGGCAAAGTTTATCTTCCAAAATAATTAGTTAGTTTCATTCATGGTCTCGCTTGAACCGGCACAGAAATCTCATTTTTAGAACTTAACATCTTCGTGTGACGAAAACCAACAACCAAGTTTAAGTGGAAGGGTACTCTAAAATAACAAGGCTATTTTTGGAAAATATATAAGTATGTATGTGGCCGTGCAAAAGATAAATTCCAAGGAGTCAATACTCTTACATCTTTTGATCATGTGTTTTTCAATGTCTTGTGTCCTTATATGCAGGTATTTATTGCCAAAGAGCACACTACCTATGTTAAGCTTGCTGCCCGAAAGAGTTCCTTTGTGGTCGATAAGAGGCAGCATATTTTTTACCAGAGGAAAGAGATCCAAATGAGGGTAAAAGAACTCCTGGGACATCGTTGTCAGTTCTGCCCAGATCGCCCACCAGACAGATACTTTGATCGTCTGCGTGACCACATGAAGAGGGAACATGAAAAGTTCTTTTGTGACCTTTGTGTTGCCCATTTACAGAAATTCAGCTGTGAATTGAAAGTGTACAGTCGTCCCGATCTGGCACGACACCGCAGAATTGGTGATGCAGACGACAAATCTTACAAGGGGCATCCTCTGTGTGAATTTTGTGACCACCGTTATCTAGACAATGATGAGCTACACAAGCACTTGCGTAAGGATCATTTTTGGTGTCACTTCTGTGAGCGGGATGGCAGTCAGGATTACTATCCTAATTACGAACATCTCAGGGTCCACTTCCGTGATTTTCACTTCCTTTGTGAGGAAGATGACTGTGTCCATGAGCAGTTCACCTCTGTGTTTCGCACAAAGGTTGATCTTCAAGCCCATCGTGCGGCAAAGCACTCGGGAAACTTAACTAAAGCTCAGGCTCGTCAAGCTAGGCAACTAGACATTGATATCACATTTGCACCCCGTCCCAGGCCACAGGCAAATCAAGGTTCAGTTCTTACAGGCAGGGATTTTGTGGAAGTGAGAGCCTCAGACCAGCAGAGGGGAAAGAGAGAAAAAGGAGGGAATAGAAGGGATAAAGCTAACAGGTTAGTCACAATAATAATTATATAAATAATTATATATGCGATGATAATTCGCATAATTAATTGAGGAATAGAAAACTTGTACTGTGTTTTTATCAAAATATACATGTAGAAACACGGGTGGAAGTTTGGGAGAACGAAAAATGCTATGGGAACACGAGCCACACGTGCCACAGCATTTTCGAGTTCTCCCAAACTTTCATGAGTGTTTCTATCACGAGTGTTCTATAACTCAACAGAAACACAGAGAATATGCTACCTATTTCTTTTAGAAAACATTGCGATGAAGAAAAGGAAAACAACTTTTTCACGTTGATTTTCAAAATTAAATTTAAATCCTCTTTGCGCATGCTATCAGTACGTCAACAGAGCCTTCTCGTTCTGTGTCTCCATCGAGCTATAGAAACACAATTTTTAACCAATCAGCTTGCATAATTTCTTAAGACTGTTTTCTAACATTCATTGAATGGGGTTGAACAAAGTATTTTGATTTGTCAGTAGCAAATCACTAAAAAATCTTGCAATAACCAAGTTCAATAAAAATGTTTTAGCATTAGATCACCAACTTTTTTCATATTTAAATCACTCTCTGACAGCTCAGGGGTGATGATCTGCCACCTTCTCAGCTGAGAGCAAGGTTATAATCACACAAGAGCAGGTTATTATTTGTAGCAGAACACATTAATGTAAGACTGTTATGTACTATGCATGAGCAGACCATTAGCTAGTGATAATCATTGTTACTGTGAGAACGGCAACACAGCTCTAATTTTGGCAAACAGTTTAAAACCCTAGAGTCTTCCTTTTGCTGGTTTATCTTTCCTTTTTAAATTGATCTATAGTTTTATTGCCACTGGCTGTAGGTTGTTAAGTGCTTGTCCACTACTGTGTCTTTCAAGATTGCATGTGAAAGTACTGCTTCCCTTGGCTCTCTCTTAAGAAGAAAAAGTTCTATGTGCAACGTAGCGTTTCAGCCGAGCACTGTGATGACAAGTCACTTCGCAAGCTTTCTACAGTTCTGTTCTCACTATCAAACTGTTGTCTTATTTGTAGGAAAGAAGCTCTAGATCTGCAAACTGCAATGGCTCGTTCGTTAAGTGAATCATCATCACAAGACCCTTCCCAGCTGCCATCACCATCATCTAAACCACAAGACCCCAAAAAATACAAACCTGAGGAGAACAAAAGTACTGGAGATCCAGCTGCTAAAAGCACAGAGGAACTTGGACAATTTCCAGCCTTACTGGGTTCTCTAGAGGTTAAAAGTGTGGATGAGGTGTCCAAGGATAGCAAGAAACCTAATAAACCTCCTATATATAGTAAAGCTGCCATTGCTGCACAGTTGCACTCTGTTGATGAGTTTCCTACTTTGGCTTCCTCTGCACAAATACCAGAACAATCACCAGCTATTAGTATACCTCCTGGGTTTGCTGCAGCAGCTCGTCAACCATCAGTAGCTGGTTCACAACAGACTTATCGTGCTAAGCCACCTCCAGGTTTTCAGACACCCTTGGTGGCAAAAGAAAAGGTGAAAGAAAATGTGGCACCCTTACAGGAGGTGCCAGCACCTAAACCTGAGGTTAAAATGAACAGTGTTCAAGAGAGAAACCAAGCATTAGTCGATAAAATAAGAGGATTACTAGGATACGAGAAGTCTAAATTTGACGAGTTTAAGGCAATGTCAGGGAAGTTTCGCCAAAATGCTTGCACTGCTACAGAATATTATGCCCACTGTTGTGAACTCTTTGGGTCAAATTTCTCACAAGTTTTTTCAGAACTTGTTGATTTATTGCCTGACCCAGAAAGAAGAAAAGAACTGTTAATTGCTCATCAAGATGCCAAAATTACTGGAAAGCAGCGAGGAGAGAACAAAAAGAAAGTTGGAACATCACATAAAAAGATGGCTACACCTGTGGTGTGGCAAAGTGGAGCCACAGCTTGGAATGTTGAGACAAAAACTAATGATATATCTGAGAGGGACTTTCCCTCACTACCTGCAGCAGTGAAAAGATCTTTTCAGCCCAGGTATAAAGCACCAAAAAGTGCTGCAGTACTAAAAGAAGCTTGGATCAGAGGAAAATAAGTTTTTGTAATGATGGGATAAACTTTTGATTGCCGTTTTGTTAACTTTTTACTCATATGTGCTACCATCTTGACCCTTTTCTGTTACAGTCAAGACCTTTCTGGTATTGTAGTTTATTCCTCAGGAGTTAGGGTTTCCTCAAAGTTGAGAAGGTAGATCAGTTTAAAATAAAACAAATAACTTTGCAACAATAAGATGTTACATTTTTTTGTTTAGTTTGTAATATAAATTTTTCCGTTGAAATGTGGTTGTATACATGTATACCCTGCGAGCAGAGTTTCCTTCGATCTTCCCGATTTGTCTAGGAAGATCGAAGGAGACTCTGCTCGCAGGGTAATACATATACAGAGGGGTAAGTTTCTAAAGAAACTGTGGTGTTGCGTCGGTGGGAAGTATAACAAGATGATTGGGTTTTATCAACTGGGTTAATAATGTGAATTAGCCACTGTAAAGAGATTCGAAAGCTGACGTTTCGAGCCTTAGCCCTTCGTCGGAGCGAATCCATTCGCTCCGACGAAGGGCTAACGCTCGAAACGTCAGCTTTCGAATCGCTTTACGGTTGCTAATTCACATTGTCAACCCAGTTGATAAAACCCAAGCATCTCGTAATACATGTACAGCTATTGTTTTCAGTTTGGTGTCCTATCTTGCCATGCCCTGGCATCATTTTACTCTTTTCTTTCTAGTTTTAACTTTTTCCTGAACTTATAATGATGATGGTGCAAACTGGAAGCTGAAAATGGGGGATTTTCTCCACCTCTCCTCGTACAAACCATTGTCTTTCCTTGTTTCCTCAGTATCTGTATTTCAAAATACCGTTATACCATTTAACAATAATTTTCTAAGTCTCTCTGCTGAGCAGTGTAACCTGCACAGGTATTTTTCTTTTGTTCACTACGGTGGAGGAGAGAAAAATGTCAAAATTGTGAAGCAAAATATGTCAGAAGACTGGATTTTAAATTAGAGAGCAGCTACCAGACTGTAAATGTCGCAAATTGGAGGGTGGTCAAGGCCTCCCAATCCCCTTTTCTTCTAATCTGTTATTTTCCTTGAAGCCTCCATTAACTTTTCCAAGATATCCAAATGCCAGTATTTGGATGACGTCAATTAAACTTTGTATAAGATGTCGAATAATTCTCACAGTTTACAGTGAGGACACTCGCCACGTGAACACTTGATATTTGTTTGTAAAATTGTTTAGTGAGGATAGAATGCGGGCTCGTCCTTTTGACAAGAGTATTTAGTGTTTTTACACTTTAGAAATATTAACACTATAGATTATAAGAAGAGCCTCAATTCCATGGTCGTCAAAAAAAAGTACACAAACTGTCAACTGTTCACGGTTCGAGTGCCCTTACTGTAATTGGTTCTAACTAATTAATTCTTGCATTTTGATTGGTTCTTATTTATGATCTATCATAGAACAGATGCATAGATGACACCATAAACATGCTATTGTCTCTTTGTTACATAATACGAGTGCATTCCATGTTGCCGTTTATCTGTTCAGTAATGCACAAATTGAGATCGCCTGGGGTGCCACTTTTTTGTTCCACTTTTTTGTTCTTAACACATTTTGACATACTTTGTGGTCTATTACATGTAAGCCTGGTCCTCAGTTGCAACGCAAACATAAGCATAAGAAGCATACAAGCTAGTAAGCAAAACATTCCTCTTATGCTTACGCTCGTGTTCAGTGAGGACATGGTTGACATACTGTAAGCATAAAGAGCCCAACGATTTATCGACAGTCTGCTTATGCCAGCATGTCGTCACTGCACACTATAGCAACATGAGCATAAGAAAAACGGAAGGTTTTGATAATCTTGTGCTTGAGTTGCATCCGTCCTCATTAGCATAAGCTTCATTTATGCTTAGGCTTGCACCGCTAGAGGGGACTGGGCATCACTGGACGAACACAGCAACATGGAATCTATTTGCAGCGCGGAATTTATTTGCCATTTCCAGTAAATTTACATTCAGTGATGATTCAGGATAGAGTTTTCAACAGGAAAATTAACTGGACACAAACATGGTTTCTGGTAAATTCTGACTGGCTCGAACGATCGATCTCCATAAGTTCGCATTTTTGAAGATGGCTCTACAAGGTCACCATTACTAACCGATCGCAAAGAATACGAGCTCCTACCCTACGATAAGTTAAAAGATCAGACAAATACGATGAGGCCTTAGCATTAAGAGACTTATAAACTAAAAGAAGAATCTTAAAAACAATACGATGCCTAATAGGAAGCCAATGCAGATCAATTAAAGTTGGAGTAATATGATCGAACTTCCTAGTCTTACAAACTAAACACGCAGCAGAGATTTGAACAGATTGTAACTTAGCAATAAGGAACTTAGGAAGTCCATAAAGTAGAGAGTTACAGTAGTCGAGTTTAGAGGTGACAAAAGCATGGACAACTATTTCAGTGGCTTCGCGGGTCAAATACTTTCTAATTCTCGAAATATTCCTAACATGATAAAAGGAAGACTTGCAAACATCAGTAATACGTGATTTAAAAGACATAGTATCATCGAAGACAACACCAAGATTGGAAGCGCTGGAAGCGGCCTTCATTGGAACAACCTCGACATCCCCAACACGGAGACATGATAACGACGGACAGAAACAATAACTGGAATGGATAATCAATAATTCAGTCTTGTCTTGATTCAGTTTCAATTCATTGAAAGCCATCCACCGGCAAATGTCGTTAATACAGGCCTCGACTGAGCTGCAGCTTAGATTCAAACAATCGACATATCAGTTGAGGATAGCAGACAACTCATCAAACAAATTTGCTCCTTCCTCTCCCCTTCCCCCTCTCTCTCTTTCTCTCCGTGTGAAAAACGAACACCCAATCATAAGTCTCTCTCCTCCGCAGAGGCTAGAAAGGTTTTTTCACGAGGATCCGCTGAGTAATGTTTGCGCCTGCACTCACTTCGTACAGCAGATTTATAACGAACGTTCGAACGTTTGCGGAGGAGAGAGATCACAAGTCACGGACAGTATTAGATAAGTTACATCCAACCTGAAAATTACAGCGTTAACAAAAACAGTTCAATATTGTATCAGAACTAAAAGTTTTAAAGGTTAGAGTTAATCTTTGATGTCGGATGAAAGTGGAAGTACAATTTTACCATTTTGAAAAGCAAATCCTGAGGATATTGCTGCCAGATATTCAAATAAATTGACCATGGCCAAGTACTACTAAATTGTGAAAATGTACCATGTTGCACTCTTGAGTGTCGCAGGGCTATTACGGGTACTTCAGAGGCCATATAACTTATTTCATTTCCAAATTCTCATAATTGTGGGAGGCAAAGTGCTTCCTGGGACACCGTTGAAACCATCCTAGAAGTAATCAAATAATTACTCCGCACTTATGTTCCCGCTCTAAAAATAGGTCGTCATTACGCGTCACCTAAAGCCCTTCAAGGAATGATTCTACTCGTGTACGGTGTGGAATTTTTTTAAACAAATTATTGCTCTTAACAATGGGGATAAAGACAGCACCAGCGAATCCCCATTTTTTAATCGCATTGGCCACGACTCTGAGCTGTAAAGGCAGAGACACACAATGCGACAAATCGCGCGAATTCAAACTGGTTTGAATTTGTGTGACATATTGCAGCAACAAAATAAGCGCAAGCTGCCTATTCGCCTCAGCAGTGCAGACAAGGCGACTTGTCGCAGTGACGGATCGACCAGTTGACAAGATGTGTCGCAGCGATTTGTCGCATCGTGAGTCGCGGCCTTAAGGTAAACTTTAATTTGCCTTATTTCCAAACCTAACCTGCGGTTCAGCCGGACATATCACAAAATATTCCACATGGTCAAAACCGGCGATGAACACTATGACGCAAACTTCCAAAAATACAAGAGCTGAAGAGAATCAAAATTACCGCGCACAGGGGAATATTCGTGAACCCTATGAGGTGGAAATGTGGCTAAACACTGTTTTGAGTTTTTGATTTATCTTCTTTTCGAGACTAAAACAACTAACCACCGTCACCGTAGTTTTGATTTTACGATTTCAGTTTCAGTTTCTTCTTGTATCGAAACATGTTTAGCTCTCTGTTTCCTAAAGTTTAATTTTCGAAATAAAGACAGCCGAAGACTGCTAGCAAAACATAACACAAATCCATTGAAGAGATCATGCCAGTGGTACCTATAATTCACTTCGCTCTAGCTTAGAGAGAAGAAATCGGTTCACATTCTTTGACAGTGTCCTTGATGATTAAAAAACTGGTCTCCTGTTGGGAACACCTCCATACAAAGCCAACACATGTGCGATTTACACGCAGAGCATATCATGTGATTGCAGCCACCATTCTTTTCAATTGGCGTTTTACATTTGCGACAAATCTTCCTATTGCTTGGGTCCTTCATCATCCAGTCTTCTAAACGTCCCTCTACCTGCTTTCCTGATTTAAACATGGCACAAGTGAGCCCGTTGTGCCACTGCATCTGGCAGGCCGTGCAGATTTCGGCTAGACATGCGCAACAAGTGAAACGTCTTCCTTCCGTTGAGACGCGGTACACCATACCGCAGTCGGCAGTTGGACAATACTTGACGATATCGCGATTCTTTTTTACGTACTCATCTAACGCACTGATAGCAAGCTTTTTTCTCTCCTTTTCGCTCAACAGATTTTGCAAATCTTTCCACACAAGGAGTTCTTCACAATCCTCTGTGGCACATTTAAGTGGAAACTCTGCAGATTTCAGTTGCTGGATAACACAGCTCTTGTCGTAGCTATGGCCACAGCACGCAAGTCTGTACAAATCAGTTGTGTCGTCCACATCACACAGGCAGATACCACAAGTCAGCTGGGTTCGACCTTCTGATGGTAAAAGGGACGATTCCTTGGGAAGAGTTTCGGAACATTCTTCCACATAGCGATTGATTGTTTCCCGAACTTCATCGGAACTCTGAATCTTAAGTGCGTGGTTGCGGAATTCAACATGGATCTTCTGGACACCAGGAATATCCTGCAGTCCTTTGAGATCTACGCCAAATCTCTTAAAAAGAGCTTTCATCAGCCCGCGTGGCTTCTCGGGTCCCCTAAGTTTTATCTCCCATGGGTGAATGTTGCTTGCGATGGAGTCTTCCAGAAACTTGTTGATTGCACGCTTGGCTGATTCTCGACTGGCTTCGTTTCCATATATTCTGACAACTCTGTTCTTCCAATCTTGATTGATTACTGTTCCAGTATCTTTCTGAATCGATTGAAAGAGATCTTTCACTTGATTGGTCATTAGAATTTCCAAGGTTTTCGAAGTTTTGCAGTCTATCCGGTCTCCGTTAAGGATTTCATTGAATGCTGTTGTAACACGAATAAAGTGCTCCGTACAGTCACCTTAGATTTCAATGGAGACTCGCTGGTCTTTGCGCTGACTGTTTACTTTCAAAACTAACCTCCTGTCAAAGGTCACATCTAGTTCCTTCACTACTGCGCGCAACTCATCTTCGATGACAGTGAAGACATTTTTTGAACACAGCAAGAAAGTTGAAAGGACACGTTGCAGGGTTACGATTCCAATACCAACGATACGTTCTCCACTAAGACCTCTCACGACTGCATGAGCTTCCTCGGCGTCTTGGAACGTCAGATAGGCATGCCCATCAAAATCTTTAGGTGAAGATCTTCTCAAGTGAATGAAAAATTGGCCCTCTGTAGCAAAGGTGTTGATACTTTCTCGGAAGGATAACGTCTGTGATTCAAGGCTCTCATCGTTTGTCTGAAATTCTGGCATTCGATGGATAAAGACGTTTTTCACTTTCACAGTAGGTAGTCTTCCTTCGATAGCAGACTTCACATCCTCCACTGAAGTTTCGGGATGGAGACCTCTCATAAAAAGCGCTCCTTCGCGATGCTTGTCTACTCGAAATGCAACCAGTGATGATTTTATAATGAGCGACTGGAAGGAAAGAGTGCTAACCGACCGAGAAAAATCTTCAACAGTGCAAAATTCAATGGAACCTGTACCTTTGCCAAGACGTCGTCACCTTACACTGAGGTACCTGGGCATGTGTGTTATCAGACATCTGCTGGCCCGGCTTCACTTTTTCGTCCATGTCCAGTGGGTTACTGGCAGAGCCCTTCACTGCCATGGCCGCATCATCAGAATGCTTGAAAGTCGCAAGCAACCGCATCTTGCCATTCTGTTCCTTGAAACTGTGTTTTACAAGTTCTCCAAACGACTTCACGAAATCTAGGACGACCAAGGCGTTACCATCTTGTATCTCACCGACTGTCACCGTTCGATACATGTGAGGCATTAGCAGTTCCTGCACTTCTCCACCTTGTCCCCAAACAATTCTGCTGCTCTGACAGTCTTCTTTTAGACACTCTTCTTTTTGCTCGTCCCTTAACAATTTCCTGTTTTCCTCTAAGTGACGTCCCACAGCAGAGAGAGCCTTGACTATATGGATTGGTGGCACAAAGATTTTCACTTCCCCTCGGTCTTCGTTCTTCTCTAGCACAACCAAACTACCGTCACAACATTCCGACACTTTCTCTTCAACTTGATCAATCATTCGTCTTCGGAATCCTCCAAACGCTAAATTCATTAGGTCTCGACTACAGGGCAAAGCAACTTCTGTCAGCACCGTCGACATCAGTCCTTCCATATTATACTCGACAGTCCCTTCTGAAATCATTTCTTGAAGCCATTTCTCTTCCACAGGGGTTGCGTTAATGACAAAGTCACGAGATGTCTTGAGCAGTTGTTCAAAAACGATGAACTGTGGTGTTTCACCAAGGAACTTGAGTGCTGAAGAAGGATGCAACTGAGCACAGTGATTGAATGCCACCACTCTGTACCCTGCCTTCTGGTGACCAGTGAAAACACAAAGATTGGCCACATAGCATGAAACCAAAATCCTTTGTACCTTGAGGTCAGTCATTTCACTATGCTGAAACTCGTTAGGCAGTATAATGTTCAGTTCGTGCTTCAAAACCAGCTTGAGCTCTTTGATTGTCTCGTCTGCCAAGCGAAGTGACTTTGCGTTCAAGCTGTTGTCAAAGGCCCACTTGTTTCGATGTTCCTTAGGTCTCTTCAGGTATTGTCTGTACACTTCTAGCAATGTCAACAGGTCACCACCATTGTGACAGAAACTTACTTTTTTCCTGTCAGCCATATGCTTTTCTTCTTCGCTGCCCATGCGGAAGAATACGCTACCACTTACAGTCGCAATGGCTGCTAAGGCTAAGGCTTCAGAACCAACTCCTTGATCAATGCCATCAAATAAGAGCTTCGCTATGCGCGGCTCCAATGGAACTCGAGCAATCCTGTGGCCCAACTCCGTAAGCTGTCCATTAGCCGTGGCTCCAAGTAATTTCAAGTCCTTCAAGGCAAGTTTTATTGACTCCAATGGTGGTGATTCCACAAACTCAAACTCTGTCACATTTTCGATGCCCAGTTCCATTAGTTTCAACATTGCTTGTCCCAGATGGACTCTTAAAATCTCTGGTCTAGATCCATCTTCCATTGCCGCGTACTCTTCCTCACTGTAAAGTCGATAGCACTTTCCAGCCTGTGTCCT
>Ga0126343_10000150_pt1 | contig 21678 bp, 11 predicted proteins | sample Cyp2metagenome_FD_92531 | JGI IMG/M metagenome (GOLD analysis project Ga0126343, IMG submission 92531) | Coral microbial communities from Lord Howe Island, Old Settlement Bay, Australia - Cyphastrea 2 metagenome | ecosystem: Host-associated > Invertebrates > Cnidaria > Coral ...
ACATAGCTCAACAATATTGTTATTTTTTATCATCAGTTCTTATTAGCTTATTATTAATGTAATTAGTTTCACGTTCACGTTTAAACGAGCTTTCAGCTCCTAGGTGACACGTGGTTAAATAAATTATTATTATTATTATTATTATTATTATTATTATTATCAACAATGGCTTTAGTACGAACTGGTTAAACCGTCTAAAGGAGTCCGCCAGGGCTGCCATCTCTCTCCTTACCTGTTTATTCTCTCGTCCGAAATACTCTCAAACTGATAAAATTCGGCAAGACCCCAGCATAAAAGGTATCAAGATCTATGAAAATGAAATTAAGCTACCACTCTCTTTAACGCTGACTTAGCATCACTAGAAAGGTCACTAAAAATAACCGATGATTTTGGGAAAATAGCCGGTCTTTCCTTAAATTGTTAAAAAATGAAGGCAATTTGGCTAGGGAAATGGGCAAATAATAAAAATGAACCCCTAAACCTGAAATGGCTCCATAGCCCGGTGAATATTAGGAATTCACTTCTCATATGATGAAAAAAGAAATAATGAGCTTAACTTCATGCAAAAGGTCGAAAGATTACAAAAAAAGCTCGATATGTGGAGTGCAAGAGACTTGACAATATTCAGAAGAGCTATGATATTAAAAACCCTGGGATTATCGCCACTTGTCTATTCTACTTCAAACTTAGTGGTTCCTTCGGTAATTGCGGAAATAGTGAGGACTAAATCGTTTAAATTTCTCTGGATAAAAAAGATACAATAAAAAGACCTGACCTTTATCAAGAACCAGATAGGGGCGGAATCCGCGTGACAGATCTCAACATAATGTTCAAGGCCCTAAAGCTAGCATGGATCCCTAGAATCTTGGCCTCTGACCAAAGAAATTGGTACACTATACCTAACCACTTCTCTGATCCTACGATTCTCTACAAAAAGAGTCTTGATAGTTTTAGAGAATTAAAAAGAGTTTAAAATTACTACCAAAAACAAGATATAGTTTTTTTCAATAACAAAGAAATACTGGTGGATGGCAAACCTTTTTTTTAGTAGATGGTTTGAAAAGGGAATTATTCCAATGCAAGACTTGCTTACTGAAAGCGGCAACTTTTGGCATTCCAGGAATTCTCACTCAAATACTCATGCCAAACTAATTTCTCCAATATTATCAAGTGATAAGCGCCATCCGAAGCACCTTTTTTAATTGCCAAACAGACCGATCTTCCCTCTGAGCTATACTGAACAAATTAATCTAAGTAAGGTCAAGTCAGGAGATTTTTATAAACTGCTTAATGCAAATACTCACAACGAGGACCATACGGGCCCTCTACGCTGGAGCCAAAATCTACCAATAAAGAGCGATACTTGGGGCAAGATTTTCAAGTCTTTCAAAAACACATGCAAGGACACTAAGCTCACTGAGAGTTTCAATTTTAACTCATCCATGGAGTTATAGTAACAAACAAAGAACTGTTCAGATTTGGAATCAAGCCTGACGACAAATGTCTGTATTGTGGAGATAAAGACTCCATCGAACACATTCATTGAGTGCCCGTTCACTCAAACCTTTGTGCAAAAGGTAATTCAATGGTTTAACCAAACAAACCTATTGTCAGGTCCTCCCCACCACCGAGGAAGTCTTGTTTGGCATCTTTTCCAGTACATGTGCTGCCCGAATAAAAAATAAACTTACCTACACCACCTTAGCTATGCGCCAATACATATATGCAAACAAAACAAATCGCAAAACCATCTCCATTCACAAGTTTATTTTCAAATTACTCGTTAAATATACCTTGAAAATATTCATTACCAGGAACCACTCTAGGGAAATGACTCTCCCCATCTCGTAACTATCACTAAGTTTCGTGGCAGTTCAACCTGATAAGTATTCCAACGTAAACATGTGGTTAGTTGGAAAAGAAATAATTCGATTATGTACTTCAGCATTAGGAAATAGTTTTTCTTTTTCTTTTCTTTTTCTTCCAAATTAAAAAATGTAATTCCGTATCTCGCTTAACTAGTAGTTAAAAATAGGTCCTTCTACCCTGTAACATATAAATTAATGTAAAGAAGTGTTGTATTGTAAGTAGAGTATAGTATAGTATCATCAGTAGCTTAAGTATCTCACATTGTAAGTTAGCACTGTTGTTTGTAAGCAGAGTGTAGAATTGTTTAGTAGCGTAGGTACCTTACACTGTAACTAAGTATTGTAAGTAATTTGTAACAGAAAGTGTTTTAATAATAGTAATAATAATAATAATAATAATAATAATAATAATAACAATAATAATTTAAGATAATATCTTTTCTAAAGGGCGAAAATAGCTTGTTTTGAGAAAACGAGCCTTAAAGTTACAGTAACAGTAATTTTCTACATAAAACTTCAATACCTTAAGATTCGAGTTCCGTGAAAAACAAAACTTCGAATTTCTTTTAGAATTTTAGGTTAAGTCCCGCCTTAATGCTCTTTTTCACAATGTTTCCTACAGTATTAAAGATTTATGAAAGCACTACATATGTGTTCGCTCAAAGAAGTTCTCAAATTAAAAGACATTTTTAGTTCTGAAATTTGTTATTGGTGCGTTCCTTTGGGGTGATTTGGATTAGGATCAGTGATCCAAGATTTCTCGGATCATGGTGCTTCAAAGGAACCGATGAATCCACTCTGGTCATGGATCCATCAGTTATTTTTGATGAACGATCCGAGTGATCTTGGATCGCTGATACTGATACAGATCACCCCAAAGGAATAGACACGAGTAATTAGTAATTGGATCTACAATAGTTCCAAACCGTTCAGAGAATAATCGTGCTCATAATTTCAAATCAGCCTCGCACTTCGCACTCGTCTAATTTTGAAATACTCGCCAGATCAATCCGCCGTCGGGAAAAAGATGGCGATTGATACTTTACCCATAATTCTTAGCGCACAGAAACTTAAAAAAACGCTCATGAAAACGTACAGAAACGTTCTAAAACCTTGAAACCCAGCGTACACAATTTCGATAGCACATGAACAAATAATGCAAAAATGTGGCTTTCATTGTATTTTACAGGTTCTATTAGGCTCGCATGGTATTGTGGTAATATTACAGCTGCCATCTTTTTTTCTTACGGAGGATTGTACTCCACATGATCTAATTACTATTACAAATCAATGTTTTAAAAGCCACTTTCGCCAAGAGGAGGCACTTACTAGAAGGTGGCGCCGGCTTTTTGCAATATATGGGTACTTCTCAATCGAGAGCGTTAAATATTCAAGGGGTTGTTTATTAGAATGAGGGTGAAAAATCGAGTCATTGAGGAAGTTTTGAGTAAAACAATTGAGCCGCAGGCTCATCTTAAAGTGTTCTCGAATGATCGGAACAGTTTATAATAAACAGATTTGGCTTCCTTATATGTTTGTATGTGATACCAACTTCCAGGTTAACGTACATAAATCAATAACAAAAAAATCACATTGTAAAAAAAACCTACTTCCTCTTGTCACAAAATTGGAATCAAAATCGTGAACTTTGCCATTCGTATCCGTTAATAAATTTCTGTAATGAAGTGTTTACTTGTTGATTGGTAAGATTATCGCCCCCTTGGTGGTTTACACCTTGGTAAACTGTAATTTAAGATTGCGTAACTTAGATATTCTGATAAAATATTCAATTGTATGAGTCTGATTGTGAAGTCACATGTATTAAAAAAAAGAACGAGAAAAGACAGCAAAATTAGCATGAGTAAATGCAAAATTGAAGCGAATGAAAACTTCATTTTATCGTTTATAGGAAAGCTTAGGTAATTTATTGTGTTTTGAATTCGTCTGTTTGATCATGCAAGAAAACTGTCGTTGTAATTTGATCTCAAAATCAGAATGTCCAAAGATTTAATTTAAGGAAAGGATTTTACAGCCCAAATTGTATCAAATTTTTTGTAAAAACAAATCGAGACCCTCGGTGCGATGCCGAAAAGATTCATTTATTGCTAAACAAAGACATGTCAGTTCAAACATCAAATATGTCACCGACAGTCAAAGAAACGAGATTTCAATTCACCCTTCTATAAACTGCTCATGGAAAATAGATTGATACGGCGCCTCTATAGACGTGAGGTTTGCCGAAAAACTTCAGGAGAAACACGTCACATTTGTGATCTAGAGCCTTCTAACTCGTTTTAAATGATCTCTCCATCAATTACAAATTTTCCCCACGTCAATTGATTTCCCTCCAGAAAATTTTCATGTTGCCTTTTTCATTTTGTAGTCAACTTGATGACAGTTTTTTTTAATAAAAACCGTAGATGCAATAGAACCCCGGATTAAAATTGTTCGGAATTCTCGGCGAATTTCACTTTAATATACAGAAATACGTGAAACTTGATATATTGTACAGACACGCATCAAATCAAACTGAGGCGTTTGAAAACGATGGACTCAACGGTGGCCTTATCAAATCAAGCTCTTTTTTTTCTAATAATTGTTAGCGCTGTACCGGCCTCACTCGAAGAGTTTGCTTAATAACAAGGGCAGCAAACAAACCAGCGACCACTTGTGTCATACAGCTAATTATTTATAATAACAACCCTGGAGTCTTAAACCACCATAAAAGAAGCTTATGTTTGTAATAAGAGTCACTGATGAAAGTTTACATGTGACAATTTCTATAGCCAAGCTAATTGCGTCCGGTGGTGGGAGTGAAAAACTTGAAATAAAAGCGAGACACCCATCAAAAACTACCGCCAACTTCTCATTTAGCGCCCGATCAATCGACTTCGGTCTGCAAAATTTCTTTTGCCCTCGAGGAAATCGTCGGTGTCACAAAATATTGTGTAGTTAGATCCATGAACATGTTACTTTTATGGGTTTAACTTTGCCGAGGACTTTCTTTCCGGAAAGATATCTACTTCTCAATATCCACGTTGTTTATTGATTTCTCTTCTTCGGGATCCGCTTGTTTTCGATGTCAGAGTAGGGAAAAAAAGAAATTGTAAGTTTATTCGGGGAATGGAAAAACAGTTGCTTCGTTCACATAAGCGGAGGACTTTTCAAACAAAGGAAGCAAAAACTTGAGGAGGGAGATATACCTTCTTTTAAGTGAGAACGCTATTAAACGACAGTTGACGAGGATTTTATCGTGGTAAAATTGGATTGCAACAAGACTGATTCAATTTCTCACTGAATCAGCTCAGACTGATATAGATGGACTCTACCCTGGTTTTGTACGAAACCGAGATCATGAATTTGAACGACACTGTAAGCACAACAAGTTTCAATAACGGCGGCTCAACTGGTTCCTTGGACAGTTTCTACCTCTTCACAGCAAGTGTGTTAATACTCATCATTATCGTCACCATCATTGGAAATGTATTGGTTTGCGTGGCTATCCTTGTCAACAGCCAGCTTCGATCATCTCCCACAATGTTGTTCATTTTTTCCCTGGCTGTCAGTGATTTGTTGACTGCTTCACTATCGATGCCTTTTGATGTGGATCAACAGCTATCAGATTCCAGATGGACCCATAGTGAGGGCCTTTGTCAGGCGTGGACGACTGCGTACCTCATCACCGTGCCCTCGTCCATTTGGAACCTCCTTGTGGTGAGCGTGGACAGGTATAAAAGCCTTAAGGATCCTTTGAGTCGCTACCGACAGAGCCCCTTTATGACACGCAAGCGAGCAGCCCTTGTCATAGTGCTCCTTTGGGTTTACTCCGGGGTCTTCGCCATGATTCCCGTCATGGGCTGGAAATTCAGGCCAACGAGCGTCGAACACAACACTTGTCACTTCAACATAACAATGGATTACTCCATTGCCAGCTCCTTCCTTAACTTTATTTTTCCACTACTGGTAATGTGCTTTCTTTATTTTAAAATATTCATGATAGCGCGAAACATCAACAGTTGGAAGTTTTCTCAGAAAAATTGCAGAAAAACATTGCAATTGCTACCTTCGGAGCCCACTTCTTCCGAAGACGTTTCGAAAGTCACACGACGTACCAAAAGATCACACAAGCGGTTCAAACGAAACATGAAAGCCGCTAAAAACATCTTAATAATCGTGTGCGCTTTCTTTTTCTGTTGGATGCCTCACACTGTTCTTAGTTTGGTCGCCATTTTTCACGGAGAGGCGTTATCGAATAAGATTCCAACAGAACTGTTTTCAACGTTCTTGCTCCTGGGATATCTTAATTCTGCTCTCAATCCACCTCTGTACACCTTCCACAACAAACGATTTAAAGAAACATACGTGAAAGTTTTCGGGCTCGAGCGCAAGAAAACTCCGCCGAACCGTTACTCGAACGTAACGGCTTTGAGCAACATTGACGGCGGATCAAATCACTCAGGCGGGTCAACAACGAGACAGACAAACAGCTATCTGCATGTTGAAGAACCAGTCGACATCGAAGAAAATAATGTGTAGCTTCCAAAAAGTAACTTCAGTCAAGAGAAAATTTTTCTCTTGCCTCAGTTTTTTCTGTTATTCAACGTAAATTCATAGTTTGTGGTTTGTCTCATCTTTCAAAATTAAAATCTCGGAGACCATGCCTTTGAATCGCGAAAACGATCGTGTGCAAACTGCAAAAGATTAAATCAGAAACCTCTTGGTAGTCAGCCTAAGCTGGTTACTACGTAGATTACTGAGTGTTTTTCCATGCATGAGTCGCTTCTCTTACTTGAGTATTCCATTAATTGCTAAAAATTTCATCTAAGACCCTGATGCAGAAATATAAGACTTAGGATATGCTCACGAGATGCAGTGTAAGTTACAAACTTTCTCAAACTACATTTGCGACCGGTAGTTCTGAAACAAGAGTGTCGCATGGAAAATTTGATTAGGATACTTTCCATGAAACAGTACATTTCCCAAACGAATCATGGTTCCGCAACAAAAAATTTTGTTCTTTTCCAATTCTTCTCCGGCCTACAGGCATGCACGGAACCAATTGTCTCCATTTTTATTGGTACAAACTCAGATTGGAAATCGATAAGGCTAACAAGCCTGTTTCTGTCTGTCTAAAAGGCAGAAAAAAGAGCTCGGTCGACAAATAGATATTTCTCTCCTCGCACTTGCTCTAGGGTTATTTTCTTTGGCTACTCTCAGAGATCGGTCTTGAATCGATCGCGGAGTAATTTCTCGGACGTAAGATATTGCATTGAAAACTAGCCATCTTGTAGTAAAGATCGCTGTTGATAGAGAATTTCCTGATAACAGAACTCTGATGCTAAATAGGCTGTGCTTTTGACTTCCTTTTTTGATGTCTCTTAATCTTTTTGAGCTGTCACCTTTTTGGGAGCAGATGGTTGACAAAACTGAGTTGTTTCTGTCATTTCTGTCACTGTACAGCCCGGTGACGGTCGATCTCCGGATTGGGCTTTACTGCTTATCTTGTTCTTCGTTGTTGTTGTGAAAGTCGTTCAACGAATGTGTTATGATAACACAGAGCTAGCTTTTTCATAATCACGCCGGTTCCATATAGGCAACTTTAGGTAATAATACGTAAAAGGCAAAACAACATGCACTCTAATATATTTATCGAATTAAAAAATATTCAGTGCTCTCGAACACACTCTACTTCTGTGCATGAAAGCAAACATCCAAGGATATAGGACTACACCCAGTTAGACAACCTCTTGGCATTTATTGTGTTAAAAAAATACGGATGTATTTAGTATTTCTACTTTGGATATTACACCAAGGCTTATATGTTATGCCTTAAGCTGATAATAATTTCACTTTTAGAGATTGTAATAATAACGAAGCCGAGCTTGTATTTTATTACGAGGTTCTATATTATGCGGATTTTCTCCAAGATTAAGCGGAAGTACTTAAGATCCTGCGTGCGTTTAATATCGCACACGAAACATACAAATGCACCGCGATAGAAGTTTGCTTCCTGTTAAATTGTAAGACGTATTCGGAATTTACGATAAATTAAATGCCTCAAAGTTACATTTATAGTTATAGACTTTTCTTATTTTGAAGTTCTTTACCAGCTAATTACAACTTTGTAAGTATCTTAAGAGCACATAAAAACATTGTTTACCACTAACAGCTGACATCCATTTCTGATCATGAATAAGAAAACTACTGCTGTTCTAAATTTAGTCTGAAGATAAGGTGATTGACATTTGCCGGCGCTATGCTCCCAGTAATTCGTCTACGCATATCTGACCCCGGAGTTTCCCATCGGCTTATAATCTACTCATGAAGACGAGCTGAACAATAGTCATGATAAGTTGTTATATATCATACTTTATGATAAAGTTTCCGCCATATAACGCGCGCCCTGATTGGCTAAAACACGGCGTGCTTTATAAGAGAACAGATCATGGGTTGATGACAGTAAGCTACCTTTTAACTTTTTTTTTTTCGGAATTTTAACAAACTTAGTTTGACCCATATTAAACGTCCCCTACGATTCCAACAAACGCAAAGGAAACGAGCTATTTGTCGGCAGTAAATGTGGCTACAAGGAGACCATTGTTAAGGCGGGGATCCACATGAAAGCCCTATTTTGGCTGGATATTATGTTTTTAATGCAAATTTCTCGTCGGGTTGTGTTTCAAGCAATCAAGAATCTCTATGCTCATTTCACGTATCTATGTTTTGGGCCGTTTTGTAAATTTTTTGGTGATTTTAGGTATGTTTGGAGATAAATAGTTTTTCTCAAAGGGTTAGTAAAATTTATGGAAAAAGGAAATTTGAAGATTTGGTGTTGTTTTAAAATTAGAGTTTGAAGTTAAAAATTGTTAGATACACACCAAACAGTTGCCCAACAACCTGCGATGCCATTGTGGGGTCGGGCAACTGTCTGGTGGTGTTCCATAACCTTTTTTCCTTTTATATCTCCCTTTAAACTTCCCAAAATTTCACTTAACTTCATGTCACCCCCGCCTTAACAACGGTAGTGTTGTACTAAAATAGCAAGTTTTGCTAGATGCTCCGGCACAAAACGCTTAACGAAATGAAATAAATCTCAACCTAGCGAATGCCTCCATAAAAGACATTATATTCGTAACGAATGTAGAAATTATACGTAAAACAACAGCAGCAAACACCAACTGTGCTGTCTCTGTTTATGACGAGAAGCTTTATGCTCAAGCAACACTTACATGCAGTGTAGTAACGCTCGTTTGCTTACTGGCGATCTCCAGTCATCTCAGCGAAGCAAACCCAAACCCAAGGCTCACCCCACGAGTGATCAGCTGAAAGCGTGCTCTGATATTTTCTCCTGTACTCGGAGTAGAGCCAGTAGGAGCAGTCTGGTCTTTCCAACTTTGAGACTAGTTGGGACAATCTTGCTGCAGGCAGCTACACCCCCGGCGTAAATAACTATAGCTCCTTTCAAGTATTACTCAGTATATTGCATTGTCATCCGTAAGCTTTGAACTCCTTCTTTCGTAATTTCCATTGAAAGATCAAGAGTGCACGCTTTCATGAGCCACCATGCAGTTGGATGGCTCTGGGCTTGAAACGTTTTGATCCATATTTAAACAGTTAAATCTAAAATAAGGACTTTTGAAGGGATCGTTCTTCTCTCGAAAGCCGATCGAAACCGAAAGGTTAGCTCATTAAAATTCAGTTTGTGATTGACAGCTACAGTCAATCAAATCAGTTTGAAGAATTCTAACAAGGACTGTGATTGGCTAATTTAGCGTGCTTTACCAGAGAACGGATGCACGCTGACGCCACTTCTGCTCGTTTGGAAAATTAAACAAATATAGAAGCCTCAACTGTCCTTTGTTTTGTTGTAAAGCACTTTGGAAGCGATAGAGCACCCAGGAAGTGGAAAAAAACACTTGACAAACACTCGATTGCGTCTCGTGTTTCCCCCTACACTTCTTTCGTGCTCTATATCGCTTCCTTAGTGCTTCACAACAGAACAGAGCACAGTAGAGGCTTCTTAATTTGCTAAGATGCTATACCCTCTTTGTCATTGGTCGATAGGTTTATTTACATCAGAGTGTGTGAAAGTGATTGTGACGTTTTAGGTTCGCGCGTAAGAAATATTTTATAAGTTTGAGCAATCAGTACTTTTTCCTTGTTTACACAGCCTCATTTAAACAATCGAGGGGTCGGAGAATTCTTGAAAGGTTGCATACAGCTGTTACGAGGAAGGTTGTCCAACAAAACAGTACGCGACAATGCCGAACGGTATCATGGGTAATGAAGGTTCATGGTCCTTAATTGAGGCTTTAGGTATTTCAGCGATATAGAAGGAAACAGCATAAAGAAATGTATCTATGCCTTCTCTTTTCTTGTTGGTAAACACCGTGAACTTCAATCAATCAACGCCAAACTCTTTCTCCCCACAATACCAATCTGCATTGTCGCGTACGCTTTTACGCTTTTTTGGGACAATCTTTGTTGAAACAGCTGTAACTTTCTCGAATTCTCCGCACCTTACTCGTGTTTAAGTGAGGCTATATAACCACGGGAAAAGTGCTCTATTGCTAATTAAATATTCCTCTTGACTTATAGATATATTCGACTCTAGTATTGACTCAGTTTTTCTTCTTCTCACGTTTCATTTCATTTTACCTCATTGCCACCAATCTAGGTGACTATAAGTGCTTTCTACTCAGCCAAAACCCAGATCTTACAACACGGGGGGCAAATGGTAAGTTACTGGAAAAGTCTAAAACTGGAAATTTCCGATATTTGAACCATTCGACGGTAAATTCCGGAAAATTCTGAGACTGATGAAAACCAAATAGAGCAAAAATTTCTACTGAGAAATGTTCGAAGTTTGGGTTATAGCTCTCGAGGCTGTCCTTTTCCCGAAACTTGTGGAAAAGGCTGTTCCATTCACTGAAAAATTCCAGGAATACAAGCCGGACTTTTTGGTCGAATGGAAAGTGTTTTATATATACTTTTGAGCTTTTCGCATCTATTATGCTAATATATTTGCTCAAAGCTCTTCAAAAACCAGGCAATCCAATATCGTTGATGATTTGAAATCACCTAGTAATCATGTAAATTTTAATCATTGGTTTATAAAAAAAGTTCTCGTCCTTCCTTAGTTATGAAACCCCTCCGTAAGGGAGGTTTCTAAGGCCTCGTTCACCCTACCCTGGAGGAATTTGAAAACGGAGGATTCACTCTAAAAAAAGCATCAAAAGTTTTCTGTCCACTATACGCCTTCGAGTTTTGGAAACGAGACCAGATCATTTTCGATTTGTGTTTGAGGAAAACCAAGTCAGAGAAATCACATGAATGTCGCAACTACATTGTTTTCGAAAAGCTCCGTTTTCAAACAGGCCGTTTTTATACTAGAGGACGCATCATCTGTCCGGAAGGATAATGCGTCCTCGCCGTTTTTATTCTAGTGACGCATTATCCGTCCGGACGAACTTGGGCAAACATTTGCAGCGGTTCGTCTGGTTATGCCTCTAGTATAAAGACGGCCACAAGACGTACTATGCGTCTAGAGGAGCTATCCTTTGAAATTCGTCTTGAACGACGTACTCCGTGAGATAGTTCGTCTAGACGCTTGACACGTCTTGTGCTCGTCTTTATACCAAAGACTCATAACCAGTCGACGAACTACAAATGTTTGCCCAAGTTCGTCCGGACGGAGAATGCATCTTTAGTATAAAAACGGCCATTGTTTACCGTCTACACTAAAACGCAATTAAGCCGGTCTCAAACTCCTCCGGCCGGTTTGAAGAGAGTTTTCCAAAAGCGTCGTTCTCGTTACGGATTAGTGTGGACGGTAGGCAGAACCGTAGAAAAAAAGCTACTTTTTCAAATTCCTCACTGACGGGTGATGTGGACCGGACCAAAGAGAACATTGCGACAGCATTTCGATAACCTAAGCAGCTTTGTCTTCCATGAACAAATCGAGAGGGGGCAAAGATCGTGATGAACCGTTTAATTATTATTAATTTATTGGTTTAAACTCCCTCAACTAATACGCTTCATCTATCCGTCACGATCCAGATAAAACACTAGCCTAGATTGGTGCAAACCTGTAAATTCAACATTCTAGAACTCACGACTTAGGGACGTTCGCCCGAAAATTTTCCACTCGATAGATTTTTTTAAAATTTTAACTGCAGTCAGATAATGAGTTACTTGTGCCAGAAATGCAAAAAAAATTGGGGGTCACCGTCTTCGTTTCAGATATAAAGCGTGTTGAAAACTACTCTGATTGAGATAGATTAGCGCTCTTAATTCAGCATGGTCTACAGGGGCTTATAGTTAAAAGTATCGAAGGTGAGTCTACGGAGGCAAACGATCTTAGTCTTGTTTTGTAGAAGTGGGTCTGTTGCGTAAATAATTCCAAATTTTACAAGGTTTTCACAAAACTTAATCCTTCAAAAGGCATTTGAAACCGTCGCACCGATGAACGAAGAGCTAAAAAGAACGGAATTCGATCGAGCATTTTGCACAAAATTCAAACTTCCAGTCGATAGATTTTTTTCATTTTTTTCGCTAAAGGAAGAAAATTGGGAGAGAAAATGATCCATCGAAAGAAAAACAGGGGTCACCGTACGTCCAAGATCGTTAAATCCAGGAAAAGCTATAGCAATGGCCATCTGCCCTATCATTTGTTCAATTTATTACCTAGAGCGCGTTCTCATGCATGACGTGGCGTGTGAATTTGCGTGCGCAGTAGGATGCGCAGAAACAATTAGCGCGAACGTCCTTAATATTACACGAGACATCTATTATTGGCCAGTGTCGGCGATTCAAAAGTTCGCGGCTATTTTTGTTGATCATGTCTTTCAGATTGGCGTGAAATTTATGATCATTGAAAAACCAGCCTAATTATTTTGAGATTAATGCTCCAAACCAACACATTTAACGCTCGGGTCAAACGCCGTACTTCACATGAGCCGAATCGAATGCAAATGAGAAAAACTTATTGTTCTCCATCATTAAGCTTCATTAGCATCCAATTCGGCTCATGTGAAATACGGTGCTTGACCCCAGTCTAGTCATTCAAAAATAGTTGAATCCTTAGGCCGGGTCAAACGCCGCACTACATGAGCCGAATAGAATGCTAATGAAGCTTAATGAGGGAGAACAAACTTGTTTTCTCATTTGCATTCGATTCGGCTCATGTGAAGTACGGCGTTTGACCTGGGCCTTAAAGTTCGCGATAATTCAGAAGGGCAAAAGAATATAATTTCTCTGGCGACAATTCTCACAAGGAAAGCTTTTAAAATTTGTTGAGTTCAGTGCATTATTTTAATAAACCATTGGCATTCAAGCCGTCCACAAAATGCCGTAGAAATTTGCAAACGCAACAATCTCGGGTTATTTTGAATTTGTTTTTGAGGAAAACTAGGGTACTTTAGAGAAATGACACTTCATAATGTTTTCCGTTCACACTAAAACGCAAGGCCGTAGTTTTCAAATTCCTCTGATTTGAGGAACGCGTTCGAAAAGCACCATTTTCTTGACTTAGTAGTAAGCACGATAAGCTTAACCTTTGAAATAAAGCTGCGTTTTTACATTTCTCCGGTGTTTTGTAATTGATAAGCCGTACCTTTTTGTCTTTTAAGTAGCCTTACTAATTGCATTGATTAAATCTTGAAACCTTTGCCGGCAGGAGTTTTCCAAGTTTAAGAAATTCTTCAGTTACTAGACAAAGCTAAATTGCTCAAACTGAACTACGTTCAACAGAAGGCCTGAAAAAATGAGGCTCATAGGAGAGTCTTTTGCTCACATTTGTCCTCATTAACATACGACTTCACACAGACAAGGCGTCAGGTCAGATACCACCTGACTTGATAAATTCAATAAGTCGTGAAAACATTGGCTCTTTGGGTGTGGTGTTCATGGAGAAATGTTTTTTTCAAACACTGCAAAATGTGCTCAAACAGTCATTGCAAAATTTTGGGTTTTTAGACCCACTTTGTGTAAAAGCAATTCAGTCAATACTTCGGGCTCAAATTCTTTGGGATAGCTAATTGTGCTATGCCATTTCAGTATACAGAACTAATAATTTTGTACCTTTAATTGTTTAGAAAATGAATCGCTTACGCCAGTGAGGCAAATATTATAAACAAAGATTCAGCTATACGTGAAAGAGGAAACTCTGCTTGTGGTTAATCGTTTTTTAAAGAAATTAATGGCACGGAAAATTAAGCAGGGGAAAATCGTTTTAGTGCATTTTAATCTTTCACTAAATGACAAATGCCAGTGGTTGGTTATTCCAGCTTAAATTAGAATGCAATCTCATTAAGGCTAGACCGAATAAGACCGAACTAGAAATCATTAATTTAATATTTAGATTTGAATTCGCGAGTTTCAGAAGCAATTCGCTTGTCTAAGCACTTGGATTGTAGCACAGTTTTTATTTACCACTTCTCCCTCCCCTCCCATTTTACAATTTACCTGTCACCGTATATTTTGCATTTTGCACTAATTGGTTTTGTTGGCGAATATTAAAATGTCATTTTGACGGAGGCTATCGATCGATTCCTAGATTCACCTGTCCTGTTTCTTTGACAAATACTGACATCGCTAATTTCTTTGACAAAATTACGTTTCAATCGTTAGACTAGGGTTAAAAGTCACATGTAATCGCTGGCTTTGGTTGTAAAATTATTTTACATTGGTTATCTTAACTGAAGTTTTGAAAAGTTGAAATGTTACCCCGTTTCAAAATATTTCGTTAAAATATTCTGTTCTAGCTATAAGTTGTTTGCATATATTAGTTTTGAAGTGAATATAATTACTGAATAAAATTGACTTTGAAAAACTACATCTTAAGACAGTCTTTTTTTTCATTTAAACAAAGATTCGATCATGCAGCTAATAAAAAAATATTAGCTTTAAATATAAAGCAAATGAGAGAAAACTATTTGTGAGTTACGATCCCACAGGAACTGCGAGTAATCGTATTTTCCATCGGAAATAGGACTAAGCGAAAACTTGCCAAATGGGTGTCTAAATTTGATTAAGCCCAAAGCATAACAACCATTTTCGGTAGATGTTTGCGCTACAGAATTGAATTTCTTAAAACATCAATATACCAGAAAAACCGCAGGTGCGGGAATAACTAGGGGATGATGTATTGATAAAGCACCAACTTCTCTTTGCTATCTTTAAGGAAAATGTGTCGAAATCAATGGGGAGAATTGATGATTCGAGTTTGCGACTTTCTGAATTTAAAATGATCCTGCGAGAGCCTCTTATACTCTACAAAAGAGAAAAAGAATTGTACACGAAATGTAGTGGAACATGAGTGTTTCTTTAAACTACATTTTCAAAGCGACCAAAGTAATTAGTCAGAACTGTCAAAACTTAGCTGCTGGGGAAAATTACAACATGTCGAAAAAGTTTGCACACAATTCATCATTATTTAGAGATCAAAGATGGATGAAAGATTAATTTTATCGACAACATCAACCCTACAGGCTTTCAATTTGCACAGCAGCGCTAATTGAATAATTCTGTCTTTTCAATGGTATTTTGAAAAACTGCTCTGTCGGCAAAAGTTAAAATTAAAAAAAAGGGTATTATTGTTCACAGAGCGACTGAAATTAAAATCGCCTCGGGATGCGTTTTTCCGACGTTTTGTTCACAAAGCATGACTCCCTTACTTTGCACTGTTATAGAATCGAAAAGTGGTTCCTTAATTAATAGGCCGAGAAAGGTCTTGTATTTAGCAATTGTAATTTACTGAGACTACAAAGGCAGATACATCTACATTAACTGCAAAAGAAAACAGCGAAGACGCTTTAATAGTTTTAGCTTGACCAACTTTGAAGTGCTCGGAGAAGATAACTGGTTTGGTTGTCTCCGTTGCGAAAGCTAGACAAATGACTGGATTTCGCGTGAGTGCCTCTCGCCCCAAGGTAAAGTGTGATCATGCCATTCTTTCGCCTTTGTTGGTGATTCCTTAAGTTGCTGCCTCCGAGTTTGATAATTTTCGTTGGTCAATTGCCAGATGAAAAGTTTTTTTTCAGTATTGGACTGACAGGTACCTGTAATAGTGATCAGTGATTCGTCCGCCACTATTTATCTACGCTAAACAATCACCGGAACAACTTACTGACCAACAATAATAAATTGATCATTATCAATTTCTTCCTCTCGCCAGATCATATAGATTCGAGCTGCGTCAGTAAATTAGGGAGTTAAAGCTGAGAAGCCCAGGTATTTTATGGTCAGAGAGGTACGGAACTTCCCAAACCACACGAATGAAGTCGCACGGAGAGAAACGCTTTCAGAGAATAACTTTCTGTCTGTCTTTGTAGGAGTGAAACAGTGGCAAAGAAGCAACAGTTTGACAACTTTTGGACATTACGACTACGAATTTTCAGATATCTACAGGGAGGAACTTAAAATACTGAAAAGATAAGTATCAGAAACCAAGACTTTCAAGGGGAACTTAAAACTTGCCGTATGCCCAACTGAAGAATCATTAGTATTTATGCCGTATGGATTTCCTCTTGTTGTTTTTACGAGTTGAAGCAAGATTCCACCTTTTGCGTTGAGCCTTTATCCCAGATTTGACAGTAACTGGAGCATTTTACGGCTTGTCGGAATATTACATACGCGTGTTTGGTTGACTTACCTTGAGCATTCACAACTTTAAGGCAAGTAAAGGCGCCACTCACTCCATCATACTAAACGCTCATTTGGGAATCTTCGCAAGCCTTAGTTATTTTCCGCTCCGCCGACTATCCGCGATGAATTTCTCCGAGTCGAATGTTTCGGCAACATCAGATATGACGTCACTGGGTCCGGGCTTGAAGTACATCAGTGTGTCAGTATATGTTGTCATAATCATCATGGCGCTAATTGGAAATCTTTTGGCTTGCTTTGCATTTGTTCTGAGTGGAATGGTTCGCATGTCACCCACCAACCACTTTATCTTTTCATTGGCTCTCAGCGACTTGCTAACTGCTTGTTTCTCGATGCCTTTCGACCTTGAGCAACTTTTAACCAATCGATCTTGGTCCCACGGCGAAGTTCTCTGTCAGGTATGGACATCGACCTATCTCATCACCGTGCCCACATCTATTTGGAGCCTGTTGGCTGTCAGCGTCGACCGTTATAAAAGCCTCAAGGATCCACTAAATCGGTTTCGCCAAACTCCATTTATGACCCGTAGGCGAGCAGATCTGGTGATTTTTTGTCTGTGGATCTATTCGGGGTTATTTGCACTTATGCCTGCCATGGGTTGGAACCGATTGCCTCGCAGTGTCAAGAACAACCGTTGCGAGTTCAACATAACTGCCGAATACTCTTTGCTAAGCTCCACCGTGAACTTCGTCTTGCCCACGTTGTTCATGTGTGCATTGTATTGGAGAATCTACAAAATTGCTAGCGGTATGACCAAAGGGGAAGCCTTGAAGCACGAGGAAAATTCTAATTCATCCCACATGGGACGAAATTCCGTCAGGAGCCTCAAGGAGAGAATCAAAACGACCAAGAATATCTTGTTTGTAGCGTGCGCTTTCTTTTTCTGTTGGATGCCACACACCATCTTCAGCATGGTTACCACGGTCATGTACATGACGGAGTGCATTTCATGTTTATACGCCATCCCCAGAGAGCTTAGCATTATATTCCTGATGTTAGGGTACTTAAGTTCGGCTTTGAACCCGTATTTGTATGCGCTGAGGAACAAGAAGTTTAGAAACGCCTTTTCGAGTGTTGTTCCCTGCTTAAGACACAAGTTTGTCCAGCGGTATCCTTCTTCCTGCACATCCGGGAATCGACAATCCAGTAGCTTGCTGCGAAATCAAAGCAAACAGAGCACAGCCACACGAACTACATCTTTATAAACTGGGAACCCTGTACTGACTGTGTTGTTTGACGATTGTTTGGCAAATGTCTCAAAAAAAAGGTCAACTTTTTTTGTACATAATAGACTGTGTTAAACTTATAATTTGTCGTATGAATGAAGATGTATGTAGTATAAGTCACCAATGGGTCAGTTCCACAATTGGTTTTATTTGATAGAAGGAATGTCAACGTCTTAACTGTAAATACAGTAAATCTGAAACAATTCAGCTTGAAGATCAATTATGCATGAAATGTCCAAACATCTTTTAGTACACTTTAGGGAATAATTGAAAAAAAATTGCTCAAAACAACTTGCACTAGAAATAGGAGCAATCTGTAAAAACTACAAACCAAGAAACAAGGGACGCTACTAAGACGAGAAACAAACCTAAAATTGATCATTGTCTTCTAGACCTTATCAAACGTGTTACACCATAAGAGACAACCCTCGCCAATAGCTTTTGTAAACCCGTTAGTCCAGACGAAAATATTTCGCGCTTTTATCTCTGCCGCTTATATAGGCCATGGCTTATTCAACTTCGTAAGGTGTTTTGGATCGGCTAAACGGCAGGGGGGAAGGGAGAGTCTTATATCCGAGGGAGCGTCTAAGCGGAAAAAATCGTGTCAAAGAGAACTACCGGGCACTGGTTATCAAAAAACGTTTTTCTTTTTATTAAAACACCATAGTTAATCGAATTCACTTCATTTCAAACGAGAAGGGGGCTTATGTCCGAGGGGGCTTATAATCGGAGGTAAAGTTCTGTTTACTGGTGGATAAGCCATAACTGGAGGGGCTTATTAGAGGGAGAGCTTATAAACGGCACAATTGCGGTATATACGGGGTATGAACAGCACAGGAAGGAAGTCCTTGTATCTTTAGTAAGCGAGAAATCGAGTGATTTCAATTTTCTTTGTAACTTGATATCTCGCGAGGCGTAGCAAAAGAGAACAAGAAAAATGTAAAAGAAAAATGCAAATGTAAATATCTTATTTATAGTGGTCATGCACTTAGCTATACAAGTACTAAGCTTACCTGGACTACAGGTATGCCACTTAATCAAAAGAAACAAATATTTCAAATAAACGTAACATAGTTAAAAATCCCAACTAGCAGGAGGCAGACCAATTTATACGAAAACAGTTGTTAGTCCTGAATGCAACGTCTTAGATCTAGAGCATCTAATATTTGCTTTTGATTCAAAGGCATTACATGTACGTCAGCGAGTGAACTTTGACAAGCCGATAGCCACAGAAAATGCATCACATAATGGCGATTAATAAATATGAATAATCATAACAATGCCCACAGAGATATATAGGCATTTAAATTATCGTGAGTGAACCCATAGCTACAAGCAACAAAACAAAACCTAATATCGGCCGAGTGCCTTTACTATATTTAAAACAATTCCTATCCAGTTACGTTAACCATTATCGCCTATATTGACTTCACGGAAACTTATTGTATTCGTGCGAGGAAAGCACCGTTAGGACATGCAGTTTGCATTTATAGCGTCACAGTAGCTATTAGACAGGTCAAACTTTGGCATCAGGTTGTTCAGCAATCGTGTCTTGATTGAATGTTAACTGCTAAAGAATTTGTTAAATGGGTTTTATATTGTTGATCGAAGTAATAAAACGGAAGCAATATTATAACTGCCGTAGCCGTATTTTGCGTGGGAGAGTATTAGACTGTCCGAAAAAAGAATCAGCTTTGCCTGTTCGATTGTTTGTTACTTTCCGTCAAGACTTATTGGAGATTTATGAAAACGGAACTGATAAAACAGAGTCAAATGTTGTTACCGGGGTGAGAGCATTGTTCAGTTTACTTAAATTGATATTGCTCAGGCAAAATCGAGGGCAATAAGCGACTTCCGTTTACCGATCGAGGTGGTCGACGTTTTAAAAGTATAAACACAACTTTACCACGTCTGGTATGAGTGTGCCATTTGGCGCAAAAAATTACTGTTAAATCTCGCGGCGATGCAGCCACTTTTAGAAATACATAGGAAAACGTTATCGGAAACTGTAAACTACTAAAAAATACTGTCCATTCTTGAGAACAAAGAGTCACTTAAGTGTCAATCACGCACATAGTTGAGAGTGCGTTCCTGTCTCTAATATACCATCCGAGTGTGATTGTCTTAGTAGGAGCACGTAGAGGCGCCCGGGCACGAACGCAACAACAGAATGAGTACCGTGAACATCAACGCCTCGGGAGAAGATGGCTCTAACATAACGCAAGCAAATACTGGATTTCAGGCATATTTGTTTTTTTCTCCGGCGTTCAACGTCTTCATACTAACTTCTCTAATTGGGATTATCGTCGCCGCCATCATAGGCAATACTCTGGTTTGTGTTGCGACGAGCTTAAGCCCAAATCTACGCAAGGCCACCACAAGTCTTTTTATTCTATCGTTGGCAGTTTCTGACCTAGTGACGGCGATTTTAGCGATTCCCTTCGATGTGTATGTCATTTTGGCAAACGGACTATGGTTCCATGGCAAAGCTGCCTGTACCCTTTGGACCACAGCGTACCTGCTCACAATTCCTACTTCTAATCTGACCCTGTTGGTTTTGAGCATTGACCGCTATATGACATTGAGCGAGCCTCTAAATCAGTTTCGCGTCAGACAGGCTATGACAAGACGCCGTATACTCTGTTACATAGGTGCCCTGTGGCTTTACACGTTGGTGTGTGCCCTGCTGCCACACACGGGCTGGAAGATATGGCAACTTGGACCAACGAACGTCATCGATGGCATATGCATCTTCAACGGTTCACGTCTTTACAACATCCTGGTTTCCGTATTCCACTTCATCGTTCCTTCTTTGGCCATGTGTGTGATTTATCTGATGATTTATCACCATATCCGTCGGCATAGCCGGGCTGTACGGCCTATAGACTCCCCAGTGACCCAGAGTACACAAGCAAGCCTGCTGCTACAGCGGAACATCAGGGCAGCCAAACGCATTGCGATGATTGTCAGCGTGTTTCTGCTCTGTTGGGTGCCGTTTAGCATCCTCAGCATCATCGGCAATCTGGGCACTAGGTATTTGTTTACGATACCTAACGAAGCATTCTATGTGACTCTGATGACGGGCTACCTAAACACTGCCCTCAATCCAATTCTTTACTCCTTTAACAACAGGAATTTTATGGATGCTTATAAAAGGTTGTATCGTGCAATAAGAAGGACATGTGGAAGGATTGGTAATCTTAAGTGAGATGTGGCTTTCTCGTCCTAGAGTGATAAGATCGAGTTTAATTTCTCCAGTTTTCTCTACATTGTAGAACGATACCTCAATGCTACTATAGCGATTTCTTATTAAAATTAAACAATCGCGTGTTAGATATACATATTCGGCAGAGTCTCTTGTCGGCGATGAAGCAAATATTCCTACAAAATACCATCAGTGAAATATTGCTTTTCGAAAGCCTTGAAAGACAAACGTACATGCTGAAACAAACAAACAAAACTTAGGTATTTTCTCATCAGTTTTGAATAACGAAAATGAGATTCGGACCCGTACTCAAAGTGTGTCTTCTATAAATTCAAATGAAAATTCAAATAACCAACAACACTCTTCATACATGTATATACATATATCTGCCTCTAATGAAATGCAGAAATAAGAAGTCATTATTTTTTTCCGGAAGCGATATACTTTTGCTTGGTTGAAACAACGGAAATTTAAACCTTAACGAGCACTGTCAACTTTTCAGACAGTAACTACAAGACAAACTAACTATAGTTTCAAAGGCCTCTATATTCTTTGATATTATTGTGTCATAGTAAATTAAGATCGAAGTTCATTCACAAAATAGACTGAAACAGAAGACCGTATTTTTTTCGGTGATGAAGTGGCTAAAATATTCTTAGCTCACACATGGTCACTCTCGCGGATATAGTTATGGAACGTTGCACTCTCGTATATC
>Ga0126343_10000151_pt1 | contig 21668 bp, 15 predicted proteins | sample Cyp2metagenome_FD_92531 | JGI IMG/M metagenome (GOLD analysis project Ga0126343, IMG submission 92531) | Coral microbial communities from Lord Howe Island, Old Settlement Bay, Australia - Cyphastrea 2 metagenome | ecosystem: Host-associated > Invertebrates > Cnidaria > Coral ...
TAGCAGATATCCCAGTCTGTCAGCAGTAGTCAGCAAGTGGTAAATAGCAGACAGCAGATATCCCTTAGCAGATATCCCAGTCTGTCAGCAGTAGTCAGCAAGTGGTAAATAGCAGACAGCAGATATCTCTTAGCATTCAGCATTCAGAAAGTCCAAGACAGCTGTGGATTGATACATGAATTATGATCTGAAAAGTCTTATCAGCCCAGAATAAAATACCTATTAAATAATTAATTTTCAAACCTTAAAGGCTATAACATAAGTACTTAGAAAAGAAATTATCCTAGAATGTGCTTTTTATAGATGCCCAAATAGCCTTCAAGTTACCCATGTCATTCGTGTGACAGAAAGCACAATTAATGTCTTACAAAAGCGAAATGTTTGATCTAAAGCAAAGCCGCAACAGAGTATACACGAAACTTGACCAACGAGACGAAGTAATGTCTTTATTAAATAAAGATTTCTTTTAGCTTCTATTGCTTCTTATCCCACGAATGCATGACTGTCAGATGATGCACATGACTGATCAACAACTTGGCACCTCTTTCAATTTGTTTATACTAGTTTCCAACTGAGAAAACTTATCATTTGCTGTGTAACTTACCTTAAAGATTGCAAATGAAGAAGAGGAAGCAGACGGTTTCACTTCATCATTTTAAGATTTCAGTTTTCACACATCAGTTCTCGTTTTGTGAACGTTTCCGGTTTAACGACAACTGGGCTTTACATGCAGCACCTCGACGAAGCGAATGAGTCTTGTCCTTTCTCATTTTTTTAACTCACTATAACAATCGATAAATCGAAATAATAATGCACAATGCTCCAATATGAAACTATATCCATGAGAAACGTAAAACAAAGAAAAGAATTGATCAAATACTTCACTGAGTGGAGACAGGACTAACGCTTTATGCAGCAAATGAATGTAACACTTTCTGTGACGATTCTTTCCGTCAAACAAATGAAATACTATACTCAAACTTGTATTAAACGTCATTCTGTTGCAATTTCGGTTTAAGATAAGAGCTAACAGTTTGGAAATTGAAGCTTCTTCCTGTTTTGCAAAACACTGAAAATGTGTACTGCGCTTCACTAGAGGTATGTTGTTCCTTCCTGAACGTCATTTCCGCTGCTTTTCCGGAGTCCCAACCAATCTGTTTTATTTCAGGACTTAAACATTTTCCGGGACCATAGCTATTTGTTACACTTGCACCTGACTTTTAAGCAACAGTTGTAAGAAGATTGGCGCTTTGCTGACCTTTCGTTAAAGCTGGTGGTTGAAATCAGATTGCATTGCTAAAGGATCGAGTTCTCAAGAGGTTGGTGGTCCTTTCTGTCCATTGATTTTGGGGCTTCACTCACTTTCTTAGGAAGAACTAAGCAGAGAAAAACGTTTGCAAGGGCATTATAGGAAAAAAAAACGATGACAAGTTCCACTATATTCGACATGACATGTTCTTCGCTGAACTAAATTGTTGTTCACATCAGCGAACAAAGTAGCAGAGAGAGTAGAACACCTTTAGACCCTTTAGAGAACTGGAGAAAGAAAATGCACGTTAAAAAAATTAATCTATATAAATGTATCAGTTTACATAGGAAATAAGAACGGAAGGTAGAAGGGAAGGACGAAAAGCGAGTCCAGGAAGGCTTTGAAATATCGGTTTACAATGTTCCAACATTTCTGAATGCTTGGTATGACTACAGCCAATTTGAATAGGGTCACGCATGCAAGGGGCAAATTTCCAAATGGCTCTCAGTAAAACGCAAAGCAAAAAAGATATTTGAGCTATGAAATACTCTAACTCAGGCTAATCTTTACAAAGCGTTAACTTAGAGTCCAATTGATAAAACAAGTCTCGGCTGGCTTAATTCGTTTTCTAAACACCTTGCGTCGAGAATCTAATCGCTATTCTTCCTATCAAAACTTTAGTATTAATTGATGCAAATATATTCACAGTTATGCCATCAGCTTTGTTTATTCTGCAGAAATCTACGCTAGGAAACGTTGCGTCTACTTCGAGACAGTAGTAAAAGAGCTGTAAAAGGCAACATCGGTGAGTAGTCTATGCAGACCAGTTGGGTAACTCTTCGCCTCAGAACATTACGTGGCAAGTTCGCTGATACACTGCTTAGCCCGGCTGCAGTAAGCCGGCCATTATGTCCCGGGCATTAGTAAGATAGTGTTCCAGATTCAGAGCTTAATCTGTTGATTTACCTTATGTAGTGCAATCTGCCGACATTGTCCATTTTATTGCAATGTGAAATACGGTTTTACCAGGACCATAGATTTTGACAGCTTGCAAAATTAGCCTCCATCATAAACATTCAAAGAAGAAAGGAAAGATGTTTGATTTCTTAAATTCAAGCAATAAGATGACGGCAGCAAATTGTAGTAATTAGTCAGAAGCCAACATTTCTTATTACTTTGTTTTCATGACAAAGAATTTATATGTTTGTTCATTAAGACAGGTTGTTGTAGACAGTATTCCAATTCTTCACTTACCAAGATAACTAAAGCACAGGTATACAAAATGCAAGTATCAGATACTTATCAGTTAACCCGCGCTGAAACAGTTGAATGGCTACCGACAAGAAAACTTGTGAAAAGCCTTCAAGTAGTAAATCCCTTTAGTTGACAACAATGGGAATCAAAGAACAACCCGCAATTATGCTGTTTTTAGGAGGTTTACAAAATTTTACTTCCTCCATAGTCATCCATTGGTCTTAAAAGATAGAGGAATAAAAAAGTTGATATTCCACTACACTGTCCTGATAAATCATTGCTGGAGAAACAAACGTTCAAAAAGTACGAAAGAACAGGCACAGCGATACCTGTTCGCCTCAGGAAAATTTTTTCCTTTTCTTAACATTTCGGCATTGACAAGCAGGTTCAGAATCTATAACTAGAGTAAGTACCCTACAGAGCGATCAACGAGCACAAATACGAACTGTTGAACAACATAAGTGAACAAGAGGCTGAGACAAAATTACCAAACCACTCCACGAAAAGATTTCTTCCCCGCGGAATAAAACACCTATAATTTCGTTGACTTCCCATGCTCACTAAATTCCTTTTACAAATGCTGTGTCAGGACGAGGCGTTGGTTAAAATTTTCCCTTTTACTGTGAGAAGATCAAACAAAGGGACTTGAGAGCGATCAAGATCACGCGATGCTTTTCGAAATCACACCCTTGGTTGTGTCGGTTTCCAGGCAAATTTCGTGGACAACGAATGTTTGACGAAGAGAAAAACAAGAATAGCAGCGTATAGGGCCAAAGCGAGAGCGTAAAATGCGACTTTAAGTTATTCATCTTTACGAGAGTTCATTGGCGGATCTTGGAAGTGAATCTCTTAGAACGATAATAGTTTAAAGGAATCATGGCTTACTAGGATTTCTCACCTGTACTTCTTGACAGAAGCAGAGCTTTTCAAAGACTGATCAAGAACCCTTAGCGAGGTTCACTATCATGAACCTTTTGTGTAGCATTTTGCAAAACACAATGTGAACTTAACAGTTTTGGCTTCATCAGGGATAAAAAAGTAATTGGCAGTGTGTGGCTTCCCGTAACCTAAGTGCGTGGGTAGTGCAGGGATTTAGTTCCCACTGTATCTAATCCATGTCCTCATTATATTATCTAACTTTTTTCCTCTTGTAGCAACGTGCATGGATAATTTTTTGTTACTAGTTCATTGATCAACATCGAGAGTTGTTTGTATTGAAATTATTTAATATTTCGTTAATAGATGAGTACTTCAAAAAAGTAATATCCTGCTTCTCCAGATTAAGTCGGTTGGGCCAAAAAGATTCGCTAAGGCTAAACATGGTTCCAGCTGGCTTTTATGGATTCCTAATCCTGATGCATGAGCAATTTATCAGTTTACATGCTTGAATTTACAGATAGACAAGAAATGCTTCAGATAAAGTAAGCCGGAGGAAGATATGTTTCCGAAACGATTACTGGAACATTGACCGGCCATTTCCAGAGATTACAAATTTACAAGCAGCAATTTTCTATAGTTATTTACATCCAGTCAAAGCGAAGCATAGTGTGCCTCGACGCTTTTTTAGCTTTAAGCTTTCCTATTAGTGTTTGCACGAAAAGACAATCATGTGTAAGGTGTAAGGGTTTTTGATGATCATTACCCTGTCATGAATTGAAACGCTAGTGAAGGAAAGAAACAAAACAGCTACCTAGAAAACCCTAGAAGCTTTTGACTTCAATGAACAGACTAAGGAGAAAAGTTCTTTTGATTTCTGGCAGTCACGTCAGGTCATGCGGGTTAGTGGAGATTAAGTGGACTTTGAGAACAAACTAAAGCTGGTTAGTGGTCCTTCCTGTCCATCGATTATAGAGACTCGATGACTTTCTTACAAACAATTTAGCAGAGAAAAGAATTTACATTATGGGTATATAGGAAACAAAACGGGAAAAATGCTACATGTTGGGCTTGTTATGCTCTTGCTGTTTACATCAGCGAAAATGGTAACAGAAAGATATACTGCCTTAGAACGTTTCAAAGCCATGGAAAATGCAACTTAAAAGAAACTTTGACTTTGAACTCATTGGCAGTTTACGTAGCATATAAGAACGAAAGGAAGGACAAAAGGAAGCCAGGAATCAACTTCAGAAATACACGGCTCTGTCAGCGTACAATTAACGTACGAATGTTTCGAAATTCGCGTGCCAGGTGAGACAGAGAGCCGTTTATATGCAGTCAGGAAACGTGCTTCTTGAAAACGTATTCTCAACAACATGTATAGCAAAACAAAGAACATAAAAGCTGATATAACATACTTAAACGCTAGTGAATCTTCAAGGAGTGTTTACTTAAGTCCAATTCATAGAACTAACGGGCTTAATTCGTGTTTGTGACCACGCTAAGTCGAAAATTCAATCTATTGTTCCTCCTATCAAACTTTTAGTAGTAATTGGACGCAAAAATATTCACAGCCATGCACTAAGCCTGGCAGCAAGTCACAGGGAAGAACATTGTCTCTGCACCGAGATAGTAAACGAGCTGTAAAGGGCAACATTGGTGAGTAGTCAGTTTTCATAGAAATCGTTACGCTTTGCTAGGGGGGTGGGGGCGGCCTCAAAACCCCTGTGTGGCCGGATGGATACATCGTTCTTCGCTGTTTCATTTCAAATGGAATAAGCCAGCATTTAGGGAGATGATGTTCAGGATTAACAGCTAAAACTATTGATATAGTAACGTGTATAAAATAATCTGAGTCATGTATACTTTTGATTACAATGTTAACTAAGTTTATACCAGTCACTATCAGCTATGATAGCTCGCAAAGTAGAATTGGTTCCATGCGACAAATAAAGGAGCCTGACCAAGTGGCCGTTCAAAACCGTGCATAAAAAGACACTACGTTGATCGTTCGCATCAAGGCGAATTTTTCCTTTTCACAATTCACAAACAAGTATTAAAAATGCACGAGTACCATGCGGAGCTAGCAAGCAGAGGTTTAGACACAAACTGTTGAACAAGTCAAGTGAACAAGATTCTTGAAGAAAATCGCCAAGCAAATTAACAAAACGTTATCCTGTCCGAAGAAATACAACAGCTTTTTTTGACTTCCCTTCATTACTAAATTCCTTCTTACATGCTGTGTCAAGGCGAGGCGTTGTGGCAAAATTTCCCTTTTAGTGAGATGAGATCAGACGGACAAAAGGACATGAGAGCTATCACGCGAGGCATGTGAAAGTCACACCCCAGATTGTGGTTAAGATCATTTTCGAGTTTATTGAATTTGTGGACCAAGGGAAAATATATAAATAACCTTAAATAAAGCCAAGGTGGGAGCTTGAGATCCAACTTGAGAGTTGATTACGTTCCACAAGAGAAATAACAGATCTTGCAAGTACATGGGTGGTCATTTACGAGAAATGATGTTTTGAAGCAAACCTTTTAAACGAGATGAAGCACCCTTTACCAGATTTAACTTTGATGAAGCTTTGCATTTCTTTAACAGTTCCAAAAAGCACATAATTAGAACGACATCAGTTTTGACTTCCTCAAGGATAAATAAGTGGGTGTGTGGGCTCATGCAGCTGCTTGCTGCGTGGGTGTCGGGTTTAGTTACCACTAAATCGAATTCATGTCCTTATTCTTCCCTTATGACAGGATTTGCTCATGCTTATATTGTTTCACCGTTTTCCCCCACTCGTAGCAGCTTGTATGATGTCTTTTTACTAGTTCACCGGTCAACACTCAGAGTCGCCTACACTAAATCATTTGTTATTTTGTTACTAGATGGGAACCTCAATATTGTTATTCTAGTTCTTCAAGTTAAGGCCTCGACCAAAACCATTTTGATTTTAGGTAGAAATAAGCGCAGTATCAACTCCTATATGGATTCCTAAATAAACAGGAAAGACTTTTAGGTAAGTTAGAAACCTGAATTTGCAGATAAGAGATAACTTGTTCGCTCGATCTAGAAAAAAGTGTACCCCGAACAATTCCTTGAATGGTTGACCGGGTTCGACAGAAAACCAAAAGGAATGATGACTAAATCTATGAACAGATGCTAAGAAACCGTTGTGGTCCTCCAGAGATCTTTGTCAAAACGAAGGGAAGTCAAGTTACAAGGTAAAGTTTTCTTTTGCCAGTTACACGACGTAAACTAAATTAGCACTTTTATTATTTTGGCTATCTAACGAAAAAAGAACAAAGGAAGGCTGCAAGGAGTTTTTGTGATCGTTGCCATGCAATGTAATTTCAATGTACAAACTCAGGGTTAGATTTATTTCATAAGAGCAGAACGAGAAGATTTTTTGTTACCTGGCAGTCACTCTTCTGGCCCGTTTATTAGAGATTGAAGACTTCAAGACTATTAACAAACGTGACGTCCTAATATCATCAAGGTTCTGATTGTAAGAAAAGAACTCAGACACTTTGTTTTTCACAAGCTGATCTCGACCAATCTTGACAGATAATTTCTTGACAGATATGTTTCGTCAGGATTTACACGAACAGGGCGACTTTTAAGGGCGGCTTTTAACAAATCATTAAGTTAATGCTTAGTCGGGTGTTACATGTTTAATTATTGCCTCGAAATTGTCATTCGTATAAATTTATAGACATATTTGCAAAAGCACCAAAAACGTAATTTGTAACGGAAAGCTCTCACGCTGTGTAACATGCATGTGTGTTATCAATCGCAAACGTCGAAGTCGTTCGTTCGCTTTCAGTCCGTCATTGCTTCCGTTTAGCATACCTCAACATCTCAGGTCTGACCTATCCTTTGGTCATGGCTAGATACCTTAAAGTTGGTCGAGTAATTTTACGTGATTTGAAGAAAACTTCTATCCTTCTTTTTACCGATATTGACAGATATTTCACCGCTAAACAAATACTCACTGATGGTCAAAAGATAAAGCACAGTTTGTTAGCGTTTGTTTAAACCGAATTTAATTTTGGTTTGCTTAGATTTTGCTAACAATGAAATAAAAACATCATGGCCGCCTGAAAAAAATAGAGATTTAAAAAATGCAATAAATATGTTAAAAGATTCCTCCTATACCTAGCATGAAGTAAAGTAGCATAATGAAGTTTAAAGAATATCACAATGTTGTTTCTTACATGTTTTAGACCTCCATAAATATCTTTTAGATATCACGGCTGCCAATAATTCAACCAAACTTTGCAGTGATATTAGTACACTAACTTCAATACTTCAGTTCCTTAGAATTCTAAGTGACCAATATCATTTTAATTATTTCCTCAGTTAAGGCCTAATTTCATGCTGTGAACTTCTGCTCGCTTAGCCACCGCAATAAATTTTCTCGTTTAGACTCGTCTTTTTTAAAGCGGCTTTCTTCTTGTTCTACGTGCTCTTGGAAGACTCGTCTTCGTTCGTTTGAAGTTGTATACAGCGGTCTCAATGTTTCCCTTGAAATATCGTTAACAGGTTTCGAAATTATTTTTTTCTTAAGTTCAGTTCTATCGACAAGAAGACTGCTTCTTGGAGAGATGTCTGGACGTAACTTTGGAAGTTGAAAAGTCTGTTTCTTTTGAGCTTCACTAACTTCACGCTGACTCTTCAGATCAAACGTTTGCGCAGCGATAATGTTGCCTTCAGATCGTGATCGGTTGTCAAATGCTAAGGGTTTGAGATGGCTTGTAGTCAAGGGCGTACTCCGGGTGCCATCGCCTCGGCGCGTGCGTACTATGCGCCGGTAATCCCCGTTCTCCCCATGTTGGTCGTCATGTTGTACCTCGTCTCTTCTTCTTGCTTTAAGCTTCAATTCTTTCCTTTGCATGGCCTCTGCTTCTTGTAAACTAGTTTGGCTCTTTGAAAAATAAGAAAAAAAGACACTTAACGGTCATTTAAGGACAATAAATGAGTACTTCAGTCGTTTACATTGATTTTTTTTTCTTCCACAAAGGCGTTTCATGCCAGTAAACGTTCTGTCATGACCGAGCTACAAAGATATCAATTCTAAACGTCCACAGAATATGCACGATTTATCACGGTTCCTAGCCTGAAGTTGAGTCCAATATAATAAATAGTGCTTGTTCGACACGGGTTACCGGAACTCAAATGATATAATGGGTGACAAATTATAGCTTAACTTTGGCGGGAAATCTCGTTGTAACAATTCATTATAAATTGCACAATCGCCATGGCAACGTTTTTCGCGAAACTTCTTGATATAATAAACAAGTCAAAAAAATCCATTGTTCTTAGCATCATTTGTCACCCATGATATCCAGAAAAGGTAGTCAGTTGGTGAAGAGTTTAATAAGCAAATAATTTCAAGCGCGTTTTGTCAAAATTCTACAAAAAAAATCCTGAGCCTTTTCATGATTTCACATGCGAATGTATGGGTTAATTTGCACTTTACAGGGCAGAAAAATTGTACATTACACGCAAAGAGCTAAACGCCTCACGGAACAAAGTTTGATCATCAATAGATGACTTCTGTGTGTGTATTAAAGAGAGCAAATGAAAGCCGACTGACACCTATATCTCGACCTCCTTGTTTATGATCATGTCTACGGTGTCTCCAAGCTCCATAATATGACTGAGTTTAGACAACGAGCGATACGGTCATGTTTTTAGTATTTTGAACTTTAATTGAAAACTTTGCATAATATTTTCAATTGACATGACATAGCAGTTTTTAATGCCCTGTGGCTCAAAATAAATCACCGATATTAGCTTTGTAGATACAAATTAATGATAGTTTAGTCACCCGTTCGTTTTCTAAATTTTTTTTTCCTTTTTTTCATTCGGCAATTTCGTGTAATACTTTTTGATCAATGATTGCCACTTCACATTGATGTTTTTGATTGGGTATTTTTGTCCCAGTTTGTAAAGTCAGAATTGTGGTTTCTTAAGTCGGTGTAGTGCTGGCCTTGGAAAGACAGTATGGAGTATTAGCCGTATTGACTTAAGAGTAGCAAACCCATTATTGATGAAAAAGCCGCGTGTCTCCGGGTTTGAAACCGCAAATCGCACCGGCATAGCAAATCAAGGAGTCCATAAAACAAACAGAACATTCAAGACTCTTATCAGAATAGACAACGACGCTTAATGTTGTCAGGCCAATTGCCCACTGTATGCGCCGACTAGTTCAGCCATGTCATGTCAGTAAAATTAGAACAGTTGGCTAAATGTTAATTCAAATGAAGCAGAATCAAAAGAATGATTACCAAGAGAAAGCAAAACAAAAACCAAACCTTGTATAAGGCTAGTGAACCCTATGTTCCAGCTTCAAAAAGACGAGTGACTTCAAACGCTAATCAATGTTCTTCACTGAAAAGGATGACGCACGCAAAACTCGTGCCGTTTAAGCTGACCCTTGTCATGAGCTAAAAATAACGTAGAGAACGAATCACTGCTTCTTGAAAGCCGCCAATAAGCTCCATCACCCTTAATTAAATTATTGCTCGTTGCTATCGCTATGACAAAGCGTTCTTATGGTTTTAATACTGCCTTTGGCAAGGACAGGAGTGAGAACATCTGGGTATAGACGCATGTGTGTCAGCCACCTGTACAGCATCTAGCTTGATGTACAGTGTAGCTTAATAATGGGTCTTAGGAAGTTTCAATTTCACTTCATAAGACTGGCTTGTTTTTTACAAGTTCGATGAGTCTTCTGGATGAAACTTCGCGAGATTCAGCAGAGTCAATTGAGATGAACACTGACGCATTTCCGGTCCGTTTGGGATTACCAAATGTCTGGGAAAGGGCTACGATTAGTTGATCCCAACACCCCCATCATGGCATTAAGGAATCCATTCCCCCACATAATATGTACACTTCTCGAAGTGCTTCTAGCTAAAGTTAACAGGCAACCCGACAATAAAAGTTCCGCTACATGGATAGACTAAAATGATTTTTGAGAAGTAGTTTGTCAGTTGTCAAAGAAAGTGTTAGGTCTGATGGTGGTGGGAGTCAGAGTCCTTCAACGCATACTAGTTCAGCCTTACATTTATCACCGTATCTTTGGTTTATCTTGCTGGTGCGTTGGAAAACTAATTCTTTTTTTTCACACATACAATCGTCGCGTAATTCTTCAAGAAAGCACACGATCGCACTAATGCATCACACTATCACAGTATAGTTACGAATTATTGTTTTCTAGCAAGACTTTATAAAACTGAAGGCATCATGGCCGCTGAAAATTAACAGCATTATGGTAAATGGCAAAATGGTTTCAATAAGTTGGTACAAAACAATGAAACACCATAATGAAGTAATTATTCTCCATGTAGATGTTTCGTCGTGAAATGTCTCTCAATTTGTCATCTTTTGAATTTCTGCCAGCGTAGGAAGTTTTAAAAATGATTTTATTTTCATTCCAGTATTGTTGTTGTCAAACGTTCTACTGAAGGCTTAGACTTCGTAGTTCTGTTTTTAGAAACAGTTGTTTGTTAAAATATACATGCACATCTGCCGAAGGTGCTTCTAATTTAGGCACGTTGTGTATATTCAACAGTGGGAAGCAACAATAGCTCGCTTAGACAAACTGGGGACGTTCTAGCTATAATTTATTTCATTCAGTTGTTTAGCTCTTGCAAATTCAAAGCTAAGCCTATTGATTCTTTCTTTCAGGCAGATCTCTTTAAAGAGCAACAACTTAAAAAAGGTAAGATGTGGATGAATTTTAAGCTCCAAGCGAATGAGAAAAAGAAAATGAAGGAAAAATTTAACAGGTGCCATGTGCTGTAGTTAATCGTAAATTCGCATAAAAAGCAAAAGAATTATTTTCCATCAATTTTTTTGTCTAAAAGTTGGAAAACAACTTATCTTAAAGCGGCTTGACTCGCCGCTTGAAATGTTTAGGAAGGTGTTTTTGCTTCATCAGTTCAAGTGTGACAATATTCCGACCGTATTTGTTTCAAGCATTAAAACAACAACTGATGTTCGCTCATTTTTCGAGTCATGACAAGATCAATATAAAATTCAATGCTGACACCACAGTCAGCGTTTTTGTTTAGAATTTGCAGCGTAAAATCGTAAAATTAATATTGATCAACAGCAGTATCATTCGTTCAGCGTAAGCCTCAAGGATGATGTATTGCAAGGCCCATTTGCCTTGAAAATCTATTACCAGCGCCGATCGACCTAATGTAAAGTCTCGTTTTTTTGCAAGTATTCATTTGTGTTCATGGTGAAGGCAAAACTAAACTGTTTTCCCACATAAACAGCAAAAAAGCATCACTGACTGCAAGTCAGTCAGTGTTACATAATATTGTTTTCGTGCCGAAGTCCTATTTTCAGTTTACGAAACGGATAAATAATGCATTAAATGTTTGTTACCAGGCTGTAGCTTCCGCTGCAGAATATGACGGGGAGAGAAAGGATGAGTCCACAGTATCAAATACTCTAGTTTCTTCTTAAACTAATTTGCCTTATAAAAGCCCAGCAAGGGTATAAAGTATGCTGGCTTTCCAGCTGAGAAACTATTCACAATCTTTAACAGTTACCTAAACATCTGATGGCTCAAAAGACAGACCAAGCAAGTTTAGTTACAAGAACTCAACAACAGTTGAGTTACTTATTTCGCGATCACATCATTGGATTCTACATGTACGTCTCAAAACGCCCGAATAATTACTTTTGAATTCTTTCAAGCTGAAAGCACTTCAGTTACATAGTAACTCGTGATTTTAGATTCCGTTATCTCTTGAGTACTGTGTTTGTCTATTTTAGGTTCTTGGAGGTCTGATAATCTACTTCAGTGTTCCATTTGGTCCCACAAAGTCTTCAACAACACGTATATCTTGAAAACCAAGTTTTCTAACAAAGCCGTTGTTTTTCTTTTTTTCCGTAGGTTATGGAAATGACTATGGGAGAAGATCTAACAAAATTCACAAAGCTCTTCGTCGGAGGAATTCCTTATTCTTCAGCTGACGAAACTCTGAAAAAGTACTTTGAACAGTTTGATGACATTGTGGAAGCGGTAATCATCCGGGAACGAAGTAGTCAAAAATCAAAGGGATATGGATTTGTAAGTTACTAAATTCTGTTTATTGAATTACTTTCTCGATGGGTCATATGATCTGGTAACCAGTTTTGGCGCAAATTATTGGATCCCAGAGAGAGTTGTCTGAGAATGCAAGTGCAACAACGCAAGAAGTGGCACGTAGTAACCTGTTTTCGCAAGGTGTTCAGGCCCTTGCATGTTCTGTCTAGTTACAACCATGTTTTCTGCCAATTAAACATAATTTGGATTGCTTCACTGTGCAGCAGGCATTCCAGTTTATATTATACCTGTATGCGAATGATCTTTGCTCTCTTTTTACAAGGTTACCATGGCAACAAAGGAAGGCGCCGAGAGAGCCTGCGTGAACAAGAGACCAATCATTGATGGCAGACGGGCCAATGTTGATCTCGCGTACCTTGGTGCGAAGCCCAAAACCACCACTGAAGCTGCCGCTGGCGACGGTGCTGCCACCGAGAGTACTGCCAACCCAGAATGCCCTTGTGCTCCCTCTTCGCCAACGAACAGACAGGCAGATGAAGACCTGACCAACACTGAGCCAAAGCCAAGATCCCGGCAAGATCATACTGCCATTCCAGAATGCCCCAGAGCTTCACCTTCGACAGCGCCTTTTGAGATGGTCAGCGCAACAGACAGTGGCTCAGCTCAATGGGCATCTGAAGAGCATTATCTAAATTACAGCACAGTGCAGAAAAGGCATAAGTATGCTACACGAGTCAGCAGCATGCAGTCTGTCACCCCCAATCCACAAATGATCTACTACCAAGGAAACATGCCTCCTTACTCGCCAGCTGGCAGTGCGGCTACGCTGGATCCAAATTTCCTGGATCAAACTACTAATTTTGTCACTTTCATGCTGGCGCAAGAATCTGTGGCTCCTCCAATACAGAACACGAATATCAGAATGCAATACCTTCCACAATTTGGCCACGTTCCTCCTCAACCAAGCCCTTCCTACATCTACACTGTACCTGTGTGGTTCGTTGAACAGGGAGGGGTGCCCTGTGGACCAGTAAGCTTGGAACCGATGTCGAGGTACTCTCAAACGTCTTTCAATTCTGGTGAGTTCGATGGAAACAACAATGGAGGCTTTTCTGCTTGCAAAATGTACCCCATCACATCGTATTATTAACACTATGACAGTCAACGCTTTTTGTAATTAATGTCTGGCTTTCTCTGAAGTTAGCTCTCAAAGGAACATTAAGTAGATATCACCAAAATGTCGTGATACGTAGTAAGAGTTACTAAAAGAAAGACTCTGAATAAGTTTAATGGGGATAAAGATCCGTTTTGCATAAGAAAACATCGCAATTTCTACTAGCAATAGATCGATACAAAGGAGAACATGAGCAGTTTCGCCTCTGCAAATGAATCAGAAATCGTAGCTTAAGTGTCTTTCCCAATGCAAGTCGCTGGATCATTATAAATGTTTTAACATGGACAGTTATTATTTTTGGCACCCATGGTAGATAACAGAGATAAACCTGGACCATCAAAGTTTACCATGCTCAACACTAGAAGTTCAGTCTTTCGCTATGTGGTCAGTTTAGAAATAACTTACGTTTTTCAGCCCATGGTGCATCATGATAAAAAAGAAAGACCGTTTCTTCTTAATTTATAAACACAATCCAAGAAACACTATAAACTTCAAATGCCAAACCATTATATTGCAAGACACTAAACTCGTCATTCTAAAATCGGAGAACCCATGTTTCATATTTGCTTTGCGTTGGTTCCAGGAAATAAAATAGAAGTAAAATACAATAATTGGTAAAGACAAGAGGCAAGTCTCTTAGTGAAAATAATTTTCAGTTCCAGCATTCAATTTATTAGCCTCGAGAACTCCTGCAAATCGATATTTCTACATAAAGGTATATTATAATTAATAGTAATGATAATCAAAAATTAAAATCCTGACTAGTTGTCAGCATTATTAACTGGATTCAGTTTTAGCCGGCCCCTGTCATTAACCTAAGCTAAACATGTTAGGGACGCCTTATACTTCCGAGGACGACTTATCATGAGAGAAATAAGCCTTGTGAAGGTCCGCCACAATGAAATGCACTGTGGTTTACACGCGCTTACTTTTATACGGCATATACCTTGTTATACAATGTTTTGTTTCCCAGTTGTTTTTGTAGTTTTGTAGAAGTTTGACTTGCAAAAGCGGTCTGTAAATTAGTTCCGTAGAATAATAAAATTAGGTTAATATACGACTTATACATTGTTTTCCATGCAGTTGTTTTTCGTCAGTAGTTTTGTAGTAGTTTGACTCGCAAAACCGAACTGTAAATTAGATCCATAGGATAATGAAATTAAGTTAATTCTAAGAATTGTACATATCCCATTCTAACGCTTGTACTGGCTAGTATGTTACTCAAGAATAAACTTATAATTAAAGATTAGATGGATATTTTCAGACTGAAGCAGTCCTACATTTAAAATAGTTTTTGTGTTCATCGCAGGATTTTTAAAACTCAGTCGAAAAGTTAGCAGGAATTGAACTACATGCAGGGATCAGTTTCGAGGCTCCAAAATGCAGTATCGCTATAATATACACCGCTTTTAGTCTTAAGAAAGTTAGGTACCCTCAAAGTGATATTGTAACATAAATATCAAACTTATGTCTGCAGCAAATCAATTGTTAGTGCATATGCACCCCTGATTGGTCGCTCAAACTCCAGATAACTTCTACCGTATTTACCTTGTACGAAGCACGAGTAACACATAGTATCTCGTGTTTTTGCTCTGAGACGTCAAACAAACCAAAGAGAATTCGTTCCTTTGGGTGAGCATATGCCAATTAAGATAAGATGATCGTCGTCTAGGGTATATACTCCTCCAGTGAAGTTGCCCAAAACCTTTATTGTCTGTCTTTAATAAAATGTGCGAAACTATTGCAAGCAATCTTGATGGCACTTCAGAATCACGTGAATCAAAAATTGGACAATTCTTAAAGTTAATGCAATTAATTGGTCAGGGACGATTGCTAGTGTCATTGCCAGAAAAGGCATGGATTAACTCTTTTATGGCTGATAATGTTTTATGTCTGTAAACATAAAACATTATCAATATAGACAAATAGTTACAGAATAAATAGTTATTAGCGGGATAGAGTTCTTACGTACCTCAGATGATTCTGATAACTCTAGTCCGCGCTTTCTTTGTTGATATTGGTGATGCTGAAGATTATTTGTCGGGCGCGCAAACTACAGTTAACTTCGAAATAACCAATTTGATGGTGTCGCAATCATCAGAAACTTACGTGGAGTGTCTTTTATAAGGTCGGCTCAGTGGAGTGGCGAGTACGTGATTTTGTGACGTAACGCTTCACGCCTGACGTCATCGATAGGTACACAATTCATCTCCCGGTGATTGCAAAGTTCATCTTCAGTCGATAGAGTGTCTGAAACTCGCTGAGATCTGACAGGAATCCCGTTCAATTAGCAATCTTCTTCCGTTTAAGTGGAGACACCAATCGCACACCATTGCTTCATCAAAGGTTAAATAATCTTCGTTTAATAGTGCCGGCGGTTGTCTTGATGAGATTGAGTTCTACATAGAAACGCTTACAACAGTGCACTTCAACTCGTAAACAAAAAGAAGATGTAGCTAATATTACATATCGTTCTTTGCATGTTTTCAGACAAATTGAGCCAAAATGTAGAAAAAATGCTGAATCGTTTGTCAGCGAACACCGCTTTACAGATGTACAGAATGTACAGAAGGATAACTTGAATTTACAACTTACACTTCTAACTCACTCTGTACTTCCGACTTGATACCTCACTTTGCACCAAACGTTCTAAATAACTTTAAAGAGAATGTATCATGACAATCAGGCTACGAGAGAAGCAACTTATCGAGCGGGTGTGGCATCTTAAGTTAAGGGCAAATTACTTTTGCGGTTTTCCTGCTTCTCAATATTGTAATGGGAAAGAAAGAATAATGACAGCCCCTGGAAAACATTTATATACGTTAGCGACATACCGTGCGGTAACAAAAGATAACTCTGTCAAAACATCAGAAACGAGTTTCAGCGAGGGTCTTGACAATTCTAAATTATTTGTTTTGAATGTCGTTTGGTTTTTTTATAGAACTGACGATCAAACGAAAGTCACTATGACTACGACTTATTTTTATTGTCTACTTCCGTCAATTGAAATGTCACGCGCCACTCAGCCTCCGTGCATGAATCAAATCAATAAGTCAGATGAATTCTCTTCAGTGAGGGCTTATACCTAAAAGATCAGCTTCTTCGTCATCACTTTCAGAGAACACTATGATTCTTTTCTTCTCGGCTGATTTTTTTTATTTCTTACACTTGTAAATTCATGATTGACTTTTTCTCAGTCTACAGAGAGCTACTGATTTTAGAGGCTAACAAGTGTCAAAGATTGATTGCCTTGTATTTGAATGAAGACTCTAGACGTTAGCGGCGAGCTTTGGCATGGAAAACTAAAAAAAAAGTGTTGACAAGTAATAAAGTAGATGTAGATGGAAGGCCTTAAAAGAGAGAACAAAAACTCATCATGCCAACCAAGTTTATTCCGAATGTTCAATGGAACGGTCGACAACTATTCAAGCACTAAAACGAAAAAAAATTCTGTTGCGTTTCTTGAAGCGTCGAACTTACACCGACCCCCGATTTCCTTCACGTAAACCTGGCGTGACGTCACTAGAGTAAACGAGGGCTACGGAACATGGAAGATGCTACGCTTCGACAAGCTCGTGAAAAATATCACGGTCGAGGGATTGTAGAGAGGTTAGGCAGTTTTCTTGTAAGCTTATCTCATTTGGAAAGTGCGATGTTTAAGTCGATTAGAATGTGTTGAATATGAATTCAATTGCTCCTATGTGCGGAGTAAATTCTAGCATGATATTGATCCAGTTTTCAGTATGATTAAGGTGTGATATGTATGTAAATGTCTTAGGATTTATCTGATCAGTGAAGAACATTGTCGAAAGTAATGATATTGAGCAGCCGAGCTTATGCTCGTATTTGTGACTAAATGACAATTTCTTTTTTTCAGTTTTACTGCTCCAATGAGCTGCACTTTCTGGTTTATCGCGGGTTTGCAAAAATTATATTTATTCATTTTAATCCGTTTATTTCTGTTATTTCGTTTTTGTTTTCTTGTATTTCCTTGAACAATTTGTGCAAGTTCTGTAATTTCCATGTAGCTTCTCTTACTTCAACTGCTATAGCATATGCGTAACCGTCAGGATGGTTCAAAATAAGCTTTGACACAAATTTTTAACCGTCAGGTGGTTAGAAAAATTTATTGCTGCAATTAACTGCGAATAGAATAAATTAGCTGTTAAAAATGGTTGAGCTTAGCTTTGCATCTTAAGAATTCCAAGACGACTGCCTGAATCTTTTTAAACCTTTTTAAGAAACCATTTATACAAACAAAAGCTTCATTGTTGATATCAATAAAATAATAATGATAAAAAAAAAACGGAAATGTGTTCACTCACGTACTTCTATTGAAAAAGAAGTCCCAAAATATATGAACAATATATGCAAAGTTCCGATCACGGAAAAAGGAAACAAACAAAGGAAAAACAAGCTAAACAGATTTTCAGGGCAGGAATGTGCTCTTGAAATTTATAAGAAGTGTCAGCTATTTAAGGAAATTTTAAGTTGTCATGTCGCATGTTTTAGACCGGATTCGCCACCGGTCGTTAGCGGTGACGTGCACGCTGACGTCATAGCTGTTGTTTTGTTCTCTTTGTTAAGAGCACTAAACAGCATGCAAAGGTTAATTTCATTGCTCAGTTACAAAATCACAGATGTCAGCCGAGTTTCTCTAAAGAAGATACAGAGATGAACGAAGTGAAACGAAAAGCCACGTCGAAGTACTTTGAGCAAGAAATTTGGAACAATTTGTCGAAGCAAAATTCTTTTGAAGATCGGCGATTGAATTTGAAATACCATAAACTGGAAAAGGACGAGTCTATTACAGTAAGATCATGGAATCAGGAACAGCTGGTCATGTTAAGGAGGAATAAAAAGCTGCACAGCCTCATGGACATGAATTACTCAAGATACCTCACTCTACCTGCTTTAGCTCCTTCCCCGCGTTCTCGCTCAACAACGGATTATACCCGACGAGATACTGGATTAGGGTTGCCATCTGACGCACGATCGCGGCCCCGTTCACATTCAGATCATTCGAAAAAGGACAGGTCATCGACGAAGCCTCCGACAAGACAAGAGGAGGTCAGTTTTCCCGCAGTTTCCACCACATTGAATGTACGGAGCTTACACTCTGCTAGTTCGCAGCGTTCAAGCTTATCAGATAGCGAAATAACCAAACAAAGTAAAACGAGTTGGACTCGGCCATCCACTCAGCTTCATAAGAGAGATAACATCACGCCTCGACTGTGACTTTTTTCACAGAATTTTAAAATTAAGGATCGTCAGTTCACTCGTGGAAAACAATGGTTCGTCTTAGTAAGGAAATGATAAAAGCTGATAAAACTCAGGGATTAACAACATTCCAATCAATCTGTTGACGCACTCAGCCATTCAATGGAAAGTGGTTCAAACCCTCAAATGGAGTGAGATATTGGACCTCGACAAACAAAGCGAGAGAGCTTCAAACTGTTTATTTAATTTCAAGAAGACGGAAAAACAACAAATATTTTAAGACACATTTTGTTACGACTCCAGTAAAAATTAATAATTATGACAATGTTTAATCCCATGCAATCTTCTTGATTTAACAATGAAAGCACAAACTACAGATATTGTCTCAGAACAAACATGAATCAGTTAAAACTGCTGTCTTAAATATAATGGAAAAACTCGTCGATAAATAGTATCGTATCAGAATTTTGTTTTGTTCAAAATCGTTCCTGGTGAGCTGATGGTTTCTATTTAAGCATATAAAGCACTTTTTCCGTGTTCAACTGGTCTCACAATGAAACATGAGGCTTAGGAGAATCGGGGACAGTTGTGCAAACCCGAGACTTTCATAACTTTCGAGAATTCTCCCAGCCCCCTGAAGGGTTTAGGTGAGGCTAGGTTAACACGGAAAAGAAATGCATCGCTCTTATAAAATAATTCTCAAAAATACGCGCGAATCTAAAACCATCTAAAACGTCACAGACGTGTTTGCATACTTTAATCTAAACACAAATCGACCAATGAGAGTAGGAGTAGTACGCAGTTACTATTCATTACATAGTTATGTCTGTTTAAAGATTTCAAATCAGCAATTCTTGTGCTCCGGCTAGGATGGTTAAATCAATGGCTCTCGATTAATTTTCAAAACTCTATTGAGCCACCATTTCTTACCTTAGTTTCCCTGACAACAGTAGTGGCTTATCCTGAGACGTTGATCACTAGAGGGGTGGGGGGAGGGGGGGAACACTCGGGTTGTTTTTTTTTCGCTTGCCCTACCAGCTTTTCTTTCTTCTGGGTTGTTTTTACCTAAATTAGGGGGATCCGCCACTGAGCAGTTGCTCTCTCAGGTCAATCTATGACTCACTAAAACAATCGACCAAATATGTTACAAAATTCATGGAATATTGACTTACAAAATATCAAACTTACAAGGTCTAAACTGACAAACCAAACACCAAACAAGGATTGTTTAGATTGGCTTAGAGACAGGCAGACAGAGAGACAGTGCTGACACACAGACGAACATCCGAAACCATCACATTTCATTCTTTCATTCTTATTAAAGCCTGCGCTATGAGGACCGGCACCATACTCTTCCACTGTTTTTGTCTCTGGCAGCATGTAGACCAACTCATTACTCTAGTGTTCTGTAAAACTTGGTAGGGCACCATGTAGCCTGTTCCAGGCTCTCTGTCAGTGCGAACGATTGAAAAAACGGATCCCGCTCGCCGCTGATCCCGCTTGTCGCCCGCTCGCTTTTTCGATCGTCCTCACTGACCGAGAGCCTGGAACAGGCTAGGCGCCATGTCTCTCGAGTGCAACACAGTCATCCATATCGACACCAATCGAAGAAAAGGACTTTAGCAAAGCATTTCATTGAGATGCCCCTGCATATAGCTGTTACTCTTCAACAGAACACTGTTAGGAGTCCAAGTAATGGGAGAACTCGAAAAAAAAACTGAACGTAAACTTTCACTGAAGCCAACCCGCTGCCTTTTACTATACGATAACGGCAAAGCGTAAAAGTGTACAAGGGTGATAAAAAGATTGTAAGAAAAGGACAACAACTTGAAGACCTACATTGAAGGAAGCCACATCAGCCTTGGCTGGTTTTCATGCGGGTCTTCCCCCAGGGCCTGGTCGAATCAAAAAAACCCTCGGAGCAAGGACGAGAGCTAAAAACAAACTCAACCCACATATGACAATTTTCCTTTGTTGGTGGCTCCCCAGCCCAAAGTCTGCCGACTTAACTGTCATTCCTCGTTCACTGAGAACTAATTCACGAATAGTTTCCACTGAATTTTTCGTGACGTTCTCTTGGTCAGCTTCAGATTAACAAATTGAAGATGGCTATATTTGAAGAAGCTTAAGATTAAAACGGTTTACAAACGAAGCCGAACTTAAACATTTTGGTTAAACTGGTACATGGAGGCTCCCGGTGTCGAGCGCTTGTTTTAGAATAAGTTTCCATAACTGAGATTTACGTCATTTTCTGACGTTCTCAAAACTAAGCTAGCGAATCAATGATGTTGACCTCATTGCGTCATGTTATTAACTTATGTTATGACCAGCAAAAAAAATTAATCCTGCAGTGAAAGCCGAGGGCTATCTCTTAAACGTCAAGCTACTCCATATAGCTAGATCTAATGTCTTACAGTGGCTAGTGGAACCTCGATTTAACTATTGAACCTTTGTATGACGTAGTCCTCGGTAAAACGAACGATATTCTTTGCGAAATATATGGAAAATAACTTCGATATAACGAGACCTCAGAGTTATGGCGAAAATGCTCCTTGGCACTTCGTTACATCGAGGTTAAAAAATTTGACAAGTTTTCCCGTGATGTTTAGTCAGATAGACAAAAGCCGCTGCACGAGTCAGATTTGGGAAGCCCTCCGTGATAAAAACTGTTCAATTTGTCCGGAAATTCGCACTCTCTATCGGCTTTTAGTATAAGTTAACCGTAGTCTATTGTGAATCCGTGAATTTGATTGGCTATTTTACCGTTTTCTATCTGCCGATAGAAAACAGTTACGCATCAGTGCACATCGCGCATCACTGTTGA
>Ga0126343_10000152_pt1 | contig 21668 bp, 7 predicted proteins | sample Cyp2metagenome_FD_92531 | JGI IMG/M metagenome (GOLD analysis project Ga0126343, IMG submission 92531) | Coral microbial communities from Lord Howe Island, Old Settlement Bay, Australia - Cyphastrea 2 metagenome | ecosystem: Host-associated > Invertebrates > Cnidaria > Coral ...
GATTAGTCAGTGTCTCGACGATCAATTATTTGCCTCAGCCTTCGGCTTCGGCAAATAATTGATCAGCTCGCCACTGACAAATTACGATATTTTGCTCGACCTCGTCCAATAATTGTTAATTATTTGTCACAGAAAAATAAATAACAACATCGGTTGTTTTTAGTTCTGGTGGTCAGTACGGAACCAATACATAAATATTTCGGAACGGCACCAATATTTTTTCGACTGGATTAAAGGACTCGGAATAATATTTATTTACCTAAGACTGAAATTCTTTTGGCTAGAAAGACTCGATAAGCTCATTTTAATTTTGTAAATAAGAGAATTAGGTGTTATCCAGTGTAAAATTTTTAGCGTAAGTTAGTGTTTATCATAGATTTTTTACCAGCACTATTTTTAGAAGACTGACTTAACTTTGCTTCACTCTCTTTACTTATTCACTGTGCAGTTGACAAAAACACACACACTCTTCCCCTGAAAGGCGCAATCGATAAGATTGAGGGAGACGGGAGGGAGGGGTAAACTCCCGCGCTCGTGGACGTTTCACTCTATCGTTCTGACTGGGGGTGAGTTGGGTGAAGGACGGCTTAATTTTGCGGCAGTTGTTATAAAACTTCGGTTATGATTCAATGTCTTTATTTAGTTTTAATATTTGTTGGGATTAGCACCATTCTGATATATTATTTTCTTAACGACAATCAATTTTATACCGGCATAACGTATGAATTACTGTCAAGTCTATAAGCAGGTGTAACATTTTCCATAGAAGAAACAACTTATAATTAAAATGATGCAGTTTATTCTTCCGAAACGAGCTATTCGGTTTCGAACACGATTACTTGTTTTTCCCTGGATTCATATCTGGGTGCTTGTTCGTTCGAGAATACTAGATAATCACATTTCTCTTTCTTAGTAATTTCTTCCTCCTTTTCCCACAAAAAGTCTAAACAGTCAAACTTGGCGGCGGAGAAAGTTGAAAACGCAGATCCATTTGTACAGTGAAGCCTACCGTCCGCACTAATCCGTCGTAGAAACGGAACTTTGAAAACTGCTCTTTAGACAAAGACACATTGTGAAAGTAGAGGTTTCTCATGTGATTTCCCTGACCGAGTTTTCCTGCAAATGATTGTCGCGTTTTTAAATCCCTCCGGTATAGTGTGGCCCGGGTTTCGAATGTATCAGACCGAAAGGAACACTCTTCGCCATCCTCACGTTTTTTTTTTTTAAAAAACCCGGAAGTACACTTTTCGCGTGACTGAAAAAACAGAAGCAGACTTGAAACTGGAAACTCTCCATTCGTGTGCGTCAACGCCTTCTATCAGATGCACACCACATCATCAATTGTTTGTCTTTTCTACTTCTTTCACCGTATCTGGCTTTTTTTTAAAATGGCTCCTAAACAAGTCAGGTTTGAAAATCATCTCCTCCTCCAGATATTTAAAATCCTGGCACAGTCAGTGCGCAAATCCTCAGCATGTCGCTGGCGTGAGAGAACAAAGACTTCTCTTGTTCCCGACCATCCTCAAATGTCGGTCATTTAACGCCCTCGACCTAATCCCCGATCGAGAGAAGGGGATCATTCCTCTCCCGGTGGCTACTGAAGGCTGACCGGGAGATGACTAGCATCCCCGGGTCGTCCCCTACGGGATTCCCCGGGTATCGGTCGGGTAGCGACGGAGAGCCGCTCCATGTTAATATGTCCATATAAACTGCATAGATACTGCCAATATCTTACAAAAGCGACTCATGTGAAGATGAGTAATGAGAAATTGTATATTTGAAGCAATGTATTTAGTTTGTCCAAGGCCATTTTTTTGGAATCCTACCCTTTCGGGTTATTTTGAGCTTTGAATCTCGGGCTTAATTAATTTGAAACCTGAAGTACGCAGTCAAATGCAATGTTTTTGTTTTTCTTCTTGTGCGCTAAGTTCGTGTCGGAAGTCTCTGACACTTGGCTATAAAATGTAACAATGTAAATATTGTCTAAAACTAGATGCTACTTATTTCTCTAATCGCCGTGATTTTCTCTTTTGACCTTTTAGGACCTCGGTGAAACCATTTCAACACGGGAAAAATAGAAACTTCCCTAAATCAATGTTTGTTTCGTCGTGACATCTCCTGATCATTAAAAAGAAATAAAGCAATAGTCTTCTTTGAATTGTTTATGTGAGAATCAGATACATCAAGAGAAAATGAGGTATATATACAAGAAACATTTTACCGTGGCCTTACAGGAGGCTTCGAAATCTATATATACGCACGAAGAAACGGGAAAAAATTGTCAGCAAGAAAAAAGACAATTTGAATTTGTTATTTCTACCACGGGGATACCTTTCGAATTACCTTAATTTAATTCCATTGTTATTCACGGCTATTAGCAAATGTAAAACTCTATATTTCACATATGAGCAACCGAATATCGGTTTTGATTGGCTGAATTTTTCCCGCCATAATCCTCGAGACACAACACATTTTTTTTGACAGCGAAAATCGGCAAACAGCTGTTTTTTTTCTATTCGCGTCTACGACGCCGAAAATCGAACATTTTCGAGTTTGTTCTATGCCAAGGAAGCCAGCGAGAGCCGATAAACTAACGAATAGCTCTCCTTTTCAAATTGCTTGCCGTTTTGCACAGTTCTCGACCAGTTTTCTTGGTTCAACAACGAGATTCAAGATGATTGAACTTCTCCGTGCGTTGAAGAATTTTCTTCAACCTTCGCCTGGGTAAATATACATCATTTATTTCAGGTCAAAGTGTTTTTCCGCTTCTTTTAAAAACACCATTTCAAGCGGCGTGATCTTCACGTTACAGAGTGAAAAAGAAGAATTATTTTACCTTGCGATTGCGTTTCGTTTCTTTTAACTGAACGATCAAGAGTTTTCTTCATGGGGCCTTATAAAATAAGCTCTTAGGCTCGCAAAGTTTATAAATGATTAGTCCTTACGTAAGCAAATTTGAAAACATTATTTTCTGTTACGTTGCTCGAATATTTTTGTAAGTAGACAATTTTTTTTTAATATTTCGTACGATGTCCATTTAGTTGCAGTGGAAATAAGCGAATATCGTTTAGACATGAATTTGAAAGCCATTTTTTAACGAAGATGAAAATAGATGGAATTTTTAGACTGAGATAAATGGGAAGAGATGGAATAATCTATCACCATCACTTTGAAAATTCGTGCTTTTTTTGGAAGGCTCTGTGCGGCATTGTAAGAGTGAGCTGAATATTTATTCAGTGACATATTTATGTTTATACTGAAGTGATTGCTACATGCAGTGAACAATATTGTTTTCAGAAGCCATTCGAGTTGCATGCTGTCGACATTATCTACCATCGTGATTGAGCTGCGAACTCGAATTCGAGAGGAACGAAGTAGCATCGGTAAAATAAGGCAGAGAACTTATAAATCCCGATGAAAGCTTTCATTGCATAATAAGGCTCCTTGATAATCCCCTCCTTTGCAGTGCGTTTCATTATTAAAAGTGTTTGTATACCGAATAACATATAAACGATGTTAGTTTGGCATTGAAAACTGCTTTCATGATAAGCCGAGAAAGATCCGATTTACAAACGATGATATTCTGATAAAATACTTAATCGCCGTACCGAAAAACTCTCAATGTTTACTCTCATAGCCTGACATTCACGAGATTTGAATAATTTCTGGGCGTTTCCAGCAACAGGTGGTTTCGGTCGCTGAAGATATTTCTGTTCCTAATGAATTAAGCTGATTCCATTTACTGTTGTTGTCGCTGTACTCTCCCTTTTTCAGTGCTAACGCGGTTTCGAGAAGAGGCGTTTGCGTGTAGTCACAAGCCGAGCTCTCTCCGTACTTTTTCCGTACTTTCTCCGTTTTTAATTCAAAGCCTCCTTTCTGGAGAGCGTTTTTAATGCACACAGTTTACGACACTGTACTTTTAGATCCCGTCCACATTACGCCCGGGAACGGTTTGAAAACGCAGATTTATGAATTTCTACGGTTTAATATTGTGGACCTATCGTCGACACTAATCTGTCACAAAAACGAAGCTTTTCGAAAGCACTTTTCAAACCGGAGGAATTTGGAAACACCGATATAGAATTTTAGTAAGGACGGAAAACATTTTGTAAACAGAGCCTTTTACATACACTCTTTTTTATAAGAATGTTGTTTTTCCGGCCCAGGATGAATATTCTTATTTTTCTGCCGATTTTAGGGTGAAAATATTCTTGTATTATTCTTGAATTATAGCTTATGACATTCCCGTTTTAGAGCATACATATACGTATATGTATTACATGCATGTACCGTTTATCGAACCGGTCATTAGCGTTGAACATTTTGCTATATAGCTAGTACAGGTTTTTTCGTTTTGTTGGCTAGTTTCGTCGTTCAAAAAAGGTATAATTTAAAAAAGTTAAAAACATAAAATTGCACTGCATCAGTACAGCTGTTTCAACACTCAAAATTAAATCTGTCCTTTTCAAAATCTCATCCTCGGCTTTATTCTTAAAATATTCTTACAATTTCGCAAATGTCAGCCTCGATATTCTTATAAAATATATTCTTATAAAGAAAAAAAAGAGTGTATTGCGATCTACATGTGATTTCGCTGCCCCAGCACGGTTTTCCAAATCACAAATCCAGAATGACCGTGTACTTTCAAGTTTCCTCGGCGTAGTGTCGTCGGAGGCGTAACTGCGGACAGATTGGTCTGGACAACGCATGGTGTCCGAGAAGAGAAGCTCGTTTTGGAACTGCGTTCAATCGCCACAGCTAGACCTTATGGTATACTAACATTATTTTACCCAAATACTGCCTCTAGAAACCCTTGTCTTTCATGATACAAGAAATACTTGGCTATTCTAGAAAAAAGTTGCTCTCGGTCTGAAGTGGCGATTTTTCATGTGGTAGTTGCAGCGTGACAACATGATAGATCTTGACCAATTAGTGTGACGAAAAATTACGGCTTGTTTTGCAACGGGTTTCCATGTGAGTAACGCAGTACTTTTCTAAATCTACAATTCGATACTAAGGAGACATCAATCTGAGCCTCGCAAGCTTTTGTATTGAACATATTATTGTTTCTATGTACACAGGTAGCTTTTGAGGCTAGCTGGAGAAGGAACGAGCTACATATTCAATTTGCAAACGTTAAATGTAAAATTGTGTTATTTCAATGAAACATTGAGCGAAAGGTATTTAATACACTTCCAATATTGCCAAACAGGTGTTGTGTGAGAAAATAAAACTTGTAGCGTGACATCGGTCACGAAACACCCACTGATTTGATTTTTAGTGCAACAAGATATACTTATGGTTTGGGAACACCATGATTAAGAGAAAGTGCGATCTTCTGGCAATCCTTAAAGCAAATGCTTTCAGCGATGCAGAGAGGTTTAACACTTCTTTAATTGTATTTTATTATCGAGTTACCCCTAATTTATTTTAATATTATTTTCATCAACAGAAAAATGCCCTCGGTATATCACGAGAACTGCGGCAAACCAGGACCCAAGAGTATTGACTACCTTCCCCCACCTGAAGCACGCATTTTTAAATCTCGAAGCGCTCCGAATTCCCCATTGTTGGGCGAGCGGAGACCTCTTTTCCCCAAAGCATCTCCTCGCCTCACTCGAGGACGAAATCAGCTTTCTGACAAAACAGCCGGCTCAAAACCTACAAAGTCTGCCAAAGTTGGGCGAAGCAAATCTTTTCATGGTAAAGGTGTGTACTTTTATAACGAGACTTTAAAATTCACTGCATATCACACGGGAGTTTACAATTCTATATTTGCTTTTCATCTTTTTAATGGTTTCTTTTTGAGAACATCACGAAACATCATGAACAGGTAGTAAAATGTCTGTAGAATGTAGTTAATCTCTAGAAAATCTCAATTGGAAAAAAAGTGTAGTGATTGAAGCAATCTGAAAACGTTTACAGAAGGTGAAGTAGTTTATATCAGAAGCAAATTAGCTTGCCAAGGTGATATGCTTCTGTTTATTTAACTGTCATTAACTGCTGTGATTTTCTTCACCAACGTAAACAGTAATTATGCGAGATAACATATTTTTTTAGTTTGAAAGCCTCATTATGAAGTCGTTTTACTTAAGGAAAAAATTATATCAGTTTCTCCATGGCCACGATATTGTGCTTGACACAAAACGTTTCTCCAGCATTTTCTTCAGTTGTTCTTCTCCAGCTTGCAAACCTTAATATTTTTTCCATAAATTTTTGTTTTGCCTCAAAATGCATTTGCATCATACGCATGAAATATTTTGGCTTAACAACAAGCGTCCAATTAAGTCATTAAATTAGTTTTAAAATGCATAATAGTAAGGGCTATTTAACTTCGAAAGCTTTAGAACGTTGAGATGCTGAGTTTGTAGCAAGGCGAATGGTAGCTGATGGTGTACAGGATCTAGGAGGATTGAGATATAGTTCTGTGCGATGTTTTCTACTCTGGGCTCGGTAATTTAAGTAAATAGCTGATGTCCTAGTGTTTAATACAAGAGTTATTTTTTCCAACATAAGACAAAGCAATACGGGTCTTTGGCTTCATTCCAATCAAAACTGTCACGCAACGCTGCGCTTTTATCGTTGCGTGACATCAAAATGGGTAGAACATGCCGTGTGTTTACCATCCCCTGTTGATCTTGGGCATAGTTTATGGTTAACTCTGTCCTGAGGAAAGAAAAGTCGCTTCCCCTCAGCGTCTCTCGCGAGTCTCCACAAGTCCTACTCTTAAGTCTATTAAGGCAATTCCACAAATCCTGCGATAGATTTTTAAATTTTGCGTTAAGAGGAGGAGAGCGAAACCCGTTAACAAGGCCTGTTAACATTTATGCGGCTGGATCTCTGGAACAGATGCACAGCAGGAACAGCAAAAACGACGGCGGAAGATTATGGAAAAGGCGTTTTGCCCGATTGGTGGTGTTATTGGTTGGTTTTATGAAGGCATTATTGGGTTGTCACGCTGTTGCTTTCGTCATCCCGGGGGCCGAGAAGTGTTATGTGACGACATAAATGTTGAACACATACACAGGCCATGAATTTCTAGTTGAAAAAAAAATTGAAATTAAATAAATTGTGTCATAAATCATGAGTGTCTCTCTCCGTTCAGCGGGTGCACTGTTTATTGTTTAACTTTTTCTTTTTCCGGTTTCTATTAGGAATCTATTTCATTTTTCTTGCACCCATGGCCAAAGTACCGCCCAGTTCTATTTTCATTTTCTTAAGCTTTCCATCACGAAACATCGGCCCTCCCTTGTTTCTTTGATTCTTGATACTTGAATAACTTCGTCAGTGATTTGAGCGTGTTCGGATGGACAAAAAAAGTCCTAACCTCTCCGTAGACAGTGATATTTTGGTATGTTTTAGGCGTGACGTCATTAGCATCTTTTGCACCTTGCGAGCGAGCGAACGATGAACTCTTCGTCGCTCGAGCAGTTCGTGAGGCCAAATTGTTTGGCCTGCTAAACTGCGGTGAACGTGATGACTGAGTGTCATAAATGCGGTAAACTAGTATATTTTGGTAAGCTGAAGCTTTTAGAAACAAAATCCCGGCAGTAGATTGCAAAATAATTATTTTGTTGACTCCAGAAACGGTAAACAACTTTGTTCGATCTGGACTCAGGGGCGATCGGTCAACGAAATAACAACATGATGAGACTCTGGCAATCAAGTTTGTGATGTATTTATGTGGTATTTTGCAGCTGAACAAAGAAATTCTCTTGGTAAAGTGTGGCATCCAGGCTGTTTACGATGTGAAGAATGCGGTAAAAGATTAAATCCAGGCCAACATTCTGAGGTAAGGTAAAGTACTGCTTCATTAGGGCTTTATATGCAGACTTCAAGAAATCGGTAGCCGGCGCGGGTAGCTCGTGATAACACCCTCTTTAAGTACGTAAATTGCAATAGCAAAGAGAATAGTTGTTGCTTCCCAAAATTCAAGCTCAAGCAGCTAATATTCGTTCGTACTTTTTCCGGTAGTTCGGTAAGCTTTCTTATCTTTCTTTTCTTATTCGAGGTAAGCTTATAAGTTTAAAGTTTGTCGAAGCCTTTCCAAAATAGAAGGTTATACAAGTTTTTTTTAAACTCTTGAATTTAGGTAAACCGTTATGTATGGGAAGTGCTGTTTTCACACGGTTGTCTTGACCCAGCGGCTTCGTTTAATGTGTCAATAATATTGTTAATTAGATCTTCGAAGAGGTCCCTGACGCACGCAGACTGTAGGAAATTGTTGACACTTGAAGCTATGTGTTATTTAACGAATAAAGAAGCCTAAACCGTGTGTTGCGCTGTGATAAAACATGACGGGCATTTGAGAACACAAGGGAGATGTAGAAAACATGAGTTGTAGGTGAATGTTTTCTGTCTCTAATGTCGGGTGTGTTTCATGACAATGAAATACACAGCTCAAGCTTCTTGATTTGCTTTATGATATAGAGGTATTGTGGCTAAAAACAATAAAACACACCTTTTCTTTGTTTTATGCTCTGATAAAACATGGGCTTTTGAGTAATCAGAGCCCACACAGGGTCCTATCTATTGTAATGTCACATAAAATATTAACTAAACATAGTAAATCCCCACAAAACATTGCCGTTTGCCCAACGCTGAGTGACAAGTAACTAAAGAAGTGACTCTTTTGATCAGTAGAATTGTGACTGGAAAATTTTCTTGGTTTAAGAAATTGTTTATGTGTCTGTGAGGCTGTGTCATCTCAACTGACTCATTTAGCGAAGTGCCCAGCTTGCACAACATACCCTGCTTTTGTTTATTTTTTTTGCGAATGAGACGAACTAAATATAATACGATTAACAATTTTGAAAGTTGGTTATTAAAATCAATATGTTGATAACTACAGTAGCCCCTTTCTTAGAACTCCTTGGAAATTTTAAATAATTATTTAGTATAAACACTGTCCGTCGACTGGATAGGGTTTTGGAAGAAAATGTTCCATTGATGACTATGTACTCCTTGTGTTACCAATTGGATACAAATTATTATTGAGAACTAGCCATAAACAGGCCAATTTGTGTGTCATTCAGGCTAACCAGACACAGAGTACTGTTAGTAGTGCACTTTGATTAAAACAAAAACCATTTCTTCTAAGCAGCGAATAGCACTACTGGCATCTTGTGATGTGCAAAGGTTATAGCTTGAGAAGCACATGGTTGGCCTGTCTATGGTTAGACTGGGTTATTGCAATGGTAACACAATGTTAAAGGACGTATTTCTGACTGTGGTACACAGAATATTGTTGAAATTGATGTCTGGCTGCCACACATTAGACACAGGGTAAAATAAATGTAATACAATTTTTGAATGAAATAATTAAAAATGTATATAAGCATTTTATCCGTCAGGTAATTTAAAGAGTCTCATGAGAGGATGTTTTGTACACGATACGTGATTTGTTTGCATTGTGTAATGTTTAGAAATGTTTCTAGTTAGCTTTGAAGTAATTGCAAAAAATTGATCTTGTAGTGAAACATAGCAAGACATTTTTATCTCAGGACATTTTATGCTAAACACTGTACAATTTTCAGTGAACAAAAACCTCAAAATTTTGGAATAGCAATTGATGGGATAGTTTATCTTCAAACCTTTTTTGGTCATTGGTTTCTCACCAGGTAAACTGCCTTTGTGTGGTAGAAATAGATTGTCACAGATCTATTAAGATCTATAAATGTCTGTGCTTTGCACAACATTGTTTACATTCCATTTTTGTTTGGAAAGTCCATTCCAAGATTCCAGTTCCCGATTTTCCATTTCCTGTCAATGATGCAATGTGTAAAATATTCACTCATTGTCCTCGATCAAAATGGAAGCAGATGCCTTTCTTATGATTCAACGCAGAGTTCCTCATCTTTTGTCGAACTGGGTGGTAATATTCCATTCCTTTGCCTTCATTTGTGATTTATTTAAAAATGAAAAGATTGTGCTTTGATTGTGAAGATTGAGCCATGTCTTGATTCTATCAGTGGGTCAATATTGAAGTCACAACAGCATGCAATAACGAATGTTCAATAGGTTCTTGCTGATAAAAGATGTAAATGACCTGTGTTTTATTTTGATTGAATTGAACCACAGTTTACCAGTTGGTTATTTCGTGATTAAGATAATACAATCTAATCTGAATTTGTGTGGTGGTTAACAGAATTGAGAAATCAATCTATGTTGACTCATTTGTATAAATGTAATCATTACAAGTTAAAATTCTTGAGAGTCATGGCTTCCTTCCAAAATTGTTTCTTTATTTTATTTTCAACCCAATTTAGTTTTTGTTGTTTTGCTATTACCTACATGTATTTTGCTATTAGCTGTTTTGCTATAATTGTTGTTTTGTTATTAGCTCCATAGAAAATTATGAAAACATTTTATACTCTGTTTTCTGATGAAATTATGAAATAAGATATACACACGCTATATAAAGCTGTCTGCTTCAACGGGTTTTTCTTGTGTCAAAACCTGCCTGTTAGCTTTGTGTTCAGTCTAACTTTTGCCTGTTTATATACTGAAATAATGTGGCCAGCCTAGCAACGTGAAGGTTTAGTCAGAAATACATGTCATTATGATGTGTGATTGTGATTTTTATCCAATGTATGTTGAACCTTCAGTTCTTGTTCAGAAATTAGAGCAAGATACAGCATTCCCCAGCCAGACTGAAATTATTGCATTATAATACAACAGCAAAAAAAAATTACATGTATATGCATGTCTGTTTCGAGTGAATACGATCTTTGCTTGTTAATTTTAATCCTGAAATATTTTGAACGTGCTATATTTGTAATGTAAATGACTTACTTGTCATAATTAAATATTAGTTAAGTATTTGCATGGTTTCTGTGTAACATAAAAAGAAACATGTAGAAGCTTTAATTTTAACCTGTGTTTATATTAATCACAGAATGTGAATTGTTTTCATATTAATCACGAAGTTTTTGAGGTGTTAAAATTCTGTTCTTGGACATGTCAAGGGTAAAACTTGAATTAAGGAAATTATCTGAAAAATTTGTAAGTAGTGAAAATACCATACCAGACATTTAATCTAGTTGTCTCCCCCAGGGTCATCATGTGTGGATCACAGATTGTTATTTTCATATGTACTGAAGTTGTTTTTGATCACACAACTCTCAGCTTTAATTTTTTTCATAAATATCAATATGGCTTATAATAACATGACTTTTCTATAAAATCTAGAATTAAAATCTTGATTTGTTTGAATTGTGAGGTTGTAACTTGATTAAATCTTTAAATTGTTTGCTTCTGAAAGGTAAGTCAACCTGACAGGTTGCTAGTAAAGAGGCTGATCAGTCAGTCCATTTTTACCTGATGCCAGCCCTTAATAAAACCCTAGTAAACACTGTACCAGATGTGCTTTATGAGTAATTCAGATCTACTGCACCTCACCTAAATAAACACCAAAGGTCAGCCAAAGTTGTGTGATATGCAGTTGAGGCTTACCAGTAAGGTACAAACAGGTATATAATTCAATAATATTTGTTTTTATTTTATAGCACAGAGGTATTCCCTACTGTAATATACCATGCTACAGTTTGTTATTTGGCCCAGGTGGATATGGCAGAGGCGGTACAGAATCATATCAATATTTTGCAGATGATAAGCTTACACCAGCAGAACTAGATGCTATAAGGTATATAAATTAGTAAACAATAATTTTATATCATTATTATATCCAGGTAAAGTATTGCCTGAATATAACAATGATTTTGTTTTTAACTATAACATTGTAGTATAAATCCACTAGTGTTCTATCACAAATACCATCCTCTGATTAGCTACCTTACTTGAGTCCTAGCTATTCTGTGAGAGGTAGTGAGTAGCGTACCAGCGTGTGCTTGGGGCGCCGGTTTTGTGTTTTCAAAGTGTCTGTGAAGGGGATTTAGATGAAATCTTTGATCAACTAGTAGATTTATACTAAAACAATAAGATTATTTTTTCTCAATTAACTATCATGCAATAGAAATTTCGAGCTCATAATCTAATCGTCTAAGAGAAATTAACAAATTCGAATGTGGTTTGGTGTGGTGTGTGAAATTTTGTGTTTTTTATAATATCAATTACTCATTAACCTTGGATGCTCAATTTGTTCCTTTAAATCTCAAACCAAGACGTTGGCTTGTCGTATTCACTGAGCGATAACAAAGTCTAGATATGGCAAGGCAGAGGTTTGCTGTGTTTTTGCAGCGTGTGATGAGATTGTGTGCACCATGAAAGAATAATGCCCCAGAATTAGCCAAACAGAGTATGTGTTATTTCTGTTACCTGTCCAAACACAAGCCATATAAATTTATTAACTCGTACTGAAACAGCGTAGCCAAGTGGTTAGAGCACCGGATTTGAATCCCTGGGTCTGGGGTTCATTGTTCTCTAATATCTTGTTTTACTGCTTACTTTCAGAAATGAAATAATTCCAAAATTGAGGGAGTACAATATATTCTTTGAGGGAAGGAAAGCCCTGCAATTAACCAGCAAAGAGGTAATGTCTTACTCAAGTTGCAAGTATCCCTTTCTGTTTTATGTACTGAATATTTATTCAGAGATGTTTGGTAACCTTCAGCTTATGAATTTTTTTCTGTTAATCCTTGATATATTGTAATACTGGAGATTGAGAATTTGTCGATAGTCAAGAGTAGCTGCATTACTTGGATATTTCATAATGTTACGTTAAAACATTACCCTCAGAACCTTGACGCATTTGCAATAAAGAAACATGTCTTAAATTTATGAATTATGTGTCATGCATGGCTCTATAATAATTATGTGCTGACACATGACATGTTTAATCTGGGAGTTCAAACTGAAAAATTGAGGGTGATCGGATCATGTTTACTGTGGGTGGTCTTGACCGCTATGCTGGTCGATATATCAGTTGAGTATTGACCAACACTTGACTGATGTATCACCGACATAGCGGTTGATTAGTCGGTTGAGTGTCAGTCGATAGTGGGTCAACACTCGGGCAATAGTCGGTCAAAATGTCGGTCGAGATGTGCATCGGCCGATGTAGTTTTAACTACACGGATACCTTGCCGATACTTCACCGGCACTTCGCTGATACTTCACCGATGCTTCACCAACACTTCACTAGGATAACATCCCGCCTGATGGGCCACTTGGCTCGAACACAGACTAAACCAAGTGCACTGATACTTGGCCGATACTTGGCCGATACTTGGCGGATACTTGGCGGATACTTGGCCAATACTTTAATGACAGTCAATTGCTATATATTGGCCAATGGTCAACCGATACATTGGTCAGCTATCAACTGACTATCGACCAACTATTGGTAGACCTATCGGTAGACTATCAGTCGATACATTTGTATGTCGACGGATATATCAGGCGACTGTCTGTCGTGCGGTATATTGACCAAGACCACCTATAGTACACATGATCCCGATGATCTACGTGTATTCTTGCTCTTGTACTCATTCTGTTGTTTATTAAATTAATTCATTTCATTTTGACATAAAAATTATGGCTTCTCAAGCCCTTCTGAAGCTATTCTACGCCCTCTCTGATTTGAGGAAACCATGAGTGTTTCGCTTCATGTTTATAATAAACCTGTTTCAGTTACGTGTGTAGTGATGCAGCAGTGTGCAACCTGATGCGTGAAAACATTTCCAAGGTGCACATGCCATTTGCAATTGATGTGACATGTTTCAGCCAATTTCTGCGCTGTCTAGTATTTGTGAAGTCGTGGAAAGCAATTTAGAGAAAACATGTACCAGGTTTTTAGACTATGACATAACATTTTGGCTATCTTTGTCTCTGGTCAGTCAAGGCTGTAGCTAGGGTGTAGCTAAGCAAGGCTGTTTTAGAAAATTTCTCCAAGAAAAGGCATAGAAAAATTAGCATTTCAGAGAATTTCCTGGGGGAGCCTACCTAGAGACTTTGGCATTTGGCATCTCTTTGGCATTTGAATTAGTGTCATCCGTCTGCTTCACGAAACAGACCCTATACTCTCTGAATTAATGAGAACCCTGATCTCAGTGAAAGTAAACTTCAAGGTCTCCCTTCTCATGTCTCACTTTTTATATATTAATTAATAACTTTTTCAGGTTGGAGGAAGGCTCATTCTTGAAGGCGTTCTCAAGATATACTGGGGATTAAAGGTGCCTGTTACACTAGCAAGCCACAACCTTTCCTATTGGAGGAGACGCTCTCAAAAAGAGCAGAATGGTTATGCAAGAGTCTTAGCTGCTAAGAACAAAGATGGCATCGTGAGTACATTTGGATAAGAAACTGTTAGAGCCAACTGCTTGTCTAGCAGTGTTAGTGCTTCAAACGTGATTGGTTTTAGCATGAAGTTTCCAGCCGGGAGTATTGCTTCTCAATCCTTTGGAATTCAATGCTGTTCGTTCTTGTATTACTAGTAAACTGCCAGAACTTTTGTCAAGTCAGTCCAAACAGATTTGCTGGTCTGACAGTCAGTGTGGCGGATGCCATACAAATGAAGGGGTGCATTGAAGAAAGCACTAAGTGACTCTTGATCTCATGCCAAGCTCTCTTTTTTTCATAGAAGTAACTTGCTAGGAGAATCGTCTAGTCTATCAGATGTCACTCAGGGTCTTTCTTTTCATGCCCATGTAACTCTGCAAATAGTGTTCGAACTGCCATCACATCATAGTTTAGACAATAAGAGACTAAAAATGGCCCTCTACTGTAACTAACTCTAATAGGAATTTGCCATTTCTGGCAAGCATCATAACATTTCATTTCAAGTTCACATAGTAAGGAATGGCAGATCTAAACCCTAAAGGTTTGGCCACTGAGGGGCTCTGTGGACTGATCAAATCTGAATATTAATTGTTAAATAGCTGGTGTTTTTCCAACTATATGTACGCCCATTGATTGGTTAATTCATGGTCACATGGCGTCAAACAATGAAACTGTTCACCACCAAGTGCCATGAAGGCAGGTACACATGAGGGAGCTTGCTCCCGCAGCACGCTCCTGCAACATGCTCCTGGAGCAAAGCTCCCTCGTCTGCACCAACGATTTCTAGCGAAAAAATATGTTGCGCAACAAAACTTTTGCTCTTGAGTTTTGCTCCATCATATCAAACTGGTTTGATATGAGAGAGCAAGCTCCAGGGGCAAATCTGTTACACGAGTCTGTTTTAGGAACAAGCCCCCTCTTGTTCACTGAAATTTGCTTGCCGTGACATGACTTGTCTCCAGTTGGCCAATCAAATTGGCTTATTTTTTCAGTTCCCATGCTTCAATCGGGTTGTTTCATCATTCAGCACCTTCATTGTGTCCTTCGTGTGTACTGTTTGGGGTACTTACCTGGGAGCGTGTTTCTGAAGCGTGTTTCAGGAGCACACTCCCTTGTGTGTACCGGCCTTGGGCGGGCAACATTGCAAAAACTATGACATCAAAAGGGGAAACAGTTTACAGTTACATGTACCTGCAAAATGTTGACTGCTGTTGCTCATGATCAGAGCGTACAGTTGAGGGGTCACCAGAACCTTGGCATGTTTTTCAAAATTTGTTTTGTTTTGCTATATAACGAATCAATTAATGACTGGTCTCTTCGGGAACAGTGAATTATGTTTCCCTCGAATCTCAATCACAACCCCCCAGGGATTATGGACTAAAGTGAAGTAATTATCAAATGCTTTTCTTTAAAACAGAGACCAAGAACTAGTAGCTTGGAGAAGGTTCTTGCCAGGCGCCGTTCCTTACTAGTTAACAACAGAAATATCCCAGATGCAGGGGACCAGAGAACCATTCTGGATTTTACAGTTCAGGTGAGAGCTCTTGTACACTGTCACGCATAAGCTAGTGCATTGCAGAGTTACGCCCCAGCATTGAATTTGTTTGTACCCATTTATACACCTGGATAGAGAGAGGCAATGTAAGCTCTCGAGTAAGTTTCTAGCCCAAGAACACACCGGAATGTTTCCCAGGCAGGCTCGAACCTGGACAGCTCGATCAACTTGAATGGGAGTTGAACAAGCTAACCCTGAGGCACTGCACCTAGGCACACTAAGTGCTAATTTACATACAATTAATTTATTGCATACAGTACTGGTCAAATGTAAGTTGACAGTCTCGACTCGAAACTCGATCTCATTACTCAATGCTTTCGAGAATCTAGTTTCGAGGCTCAAGTTTCGAGTTTTGAGACGTTCGAAGAATTTTTCGAGAAAATGATCGAATGCGATTTATATCTCGAATTTGTAATAGAGATTTTATTTTAAAGTTGTTGTTTTTTTGTTGTTGAAAGTCACCTGAAGGCCGGACAACGTTTATTCCTCCGTATGGCACCTCAACAAATCTCCGAGTCACAAGCAGAACAAAAACAAGAGAAGTCATTAAAATGCTGATGACTAAATTCCAGGTTTGTTTGTTCTTATTTCCAATTTTGAATTATATTCCCTGCTTTGTTATATGCCTATCAGTAGGTGAGATGCACTACAATTTTCCTGTGCCGTGATAAGGTACCCCAAAGGGCAACTGATGGGACTACTTGAGCAATCAGTGTACAGTTATCTTGCTCGGGTTGATTATCTTGTTGCACAAAGAAAGGCCTTTTTTGGGCAATGCACAAAAATTCATTTATTTATGAGTATCATTTACTTTTGGTTCACCATAAATTTTTAAGTTGAAAATTTTCTGCCCTAAAAAAACTTTTTCTGATCTCAATCTGAGAGCTACAATGTCTTATAATTTCCTGGTAAACCTCTGTCTGTGTTTAATAAGCTAATGCTGAGCTTCTTACAGAGAGAAGCGTTGACAGCTTGTACAGAAAATTTGCTAGTTCTGTGTAGGCAGACTCTGGATCTTGTCAAGGAACATAGGCCTTTTCAAGGACGATGCCATTGTAATCATGTTTATGTGCAGGAAAAGAGCATCTCCCAAAGTCTTACTAGTACTTGTAATTAAGCTTGAGATGTCTTTTTCCTATTCAGATTACAGATGGGCCGCAAAAGTTCCACCTCTATGCTGTGTATGACAATGGCTGTAAGTAGTATATATAGTATGTCAAGGTTGTTCGTGATTTTTAACAACATCAGAAAAGTAATAATTATACCAGATAGTTTATCCCAAAACCAATTATGACAATAATTTATCAATAAACATATTAGGTAACAGCCCCTTAATATTTTGTATCTTGTTTAGCAATCAGACAACTACGAAACGAAGAGTTCCCACTTTACTGTCGACTTCTCCTAGGGCCTAGTGAGGTAAGACGAGATAAACATCTGTTTCTGATTGTGAAATAGTAACAGCAAATCCAAGAAAACGTTTGCCACAAGAATCAAGGCAGTACCATTCATCTTGAGACTTTGTTGTTGATTTATTTTTGTATTGCACCACATCAAAATCAACACTTTCACAGGATATGTTTTGGTCAGAATGTGGTCAGGAACGTTATCGTACTGTATGTTCTCTTGAATTTCTGTGCTGGTTAAGTAGCAATTTATGATTCTTTATAATACCCCCTTTCCATAAGCACCCCTTTGTAATAAGCACTCCTCATGCCTTTTGTTATTAAAGGAGCTACCTCACAGTTTGTGCATCAAGAAAAATTTGGCCTAAATTTTTCAACTTTTGAAACATCTTCTCCATCCTTAAAGGGGCTAGGTCACGCTATTTTCGGTAATTTTGTTTAATTTTGCTTATTGTGAGCCCTAAACGTCAAATTGGCGGACCAAAAGTCTTTCATTTGCAAAATCATGGCCACATAACAACTGAGAATGATTTTCTAGCTGAGTAAATGACATTTTGCTGCATGTATAAGCTCACATACCGTAAATTTGAAAAAAGGTGGGCCGACGTTTTTCAAATTTACCCAAATGCAATCCATTTCAATCCTCTGTGGATTTGTCCATCCATGTCCCTTCCTGGCTTTTCTGTGTTTTGCTAGAGTTCTTCTATAGTTTGGAGCCGTTATTTTGATATTTTAGATAATTCTATGACGATTTGATCGGTGCTGAAATTCCTTGAAATTGCCTAAAATTGTGTGACCTAGCCCCTTTAATCATCTGTGTTTCATTATAGTGCATGATTGTCTCTTTGGTGTTTTCTATCTTACGAAACTGCTATTTTAAAAATTCCTAGTAATCTAAGTATTGTTAGTATTGTAAAAAGTGTTAGTAGTGTACTAAGTTATGTTGGTATTGTATGTAATAGTCACTTAATATTATTGTTAGTGACGTCAGTAATGTCAAATAACACACTACAAGAACCTACTATTTTCAAGTTTTCTAAGTCTAAAGGTAATTTTGGTTGTGGCCAAAATAACTCAAATGCATGACTGAGCTCCAGTAAGCAACCAGGCTATTTCAGTAAATTGTCCCCTCTGTAAGCACCCCTGATGTTAAACAGACATATCATGCAGAGTTAGGCTGATTGGATTAGGACCAATTTCTTTCTGCTGGTTGGCAAAAAGACATAAAGTGAATCATAACATTTTTTTCTTAATTTGATCGTAACTGACAGTGAAAATTTGATGTTGTTTTGCAGGAAGCAGCCAAGATATTTGTTATGGAAGCTGATGACAGCAACAATATTTCTCATGAGGTTTGTTTACATGAGCTGCCTTAAAGACGACTCTTTTTTTGACCACCTACACGTACATGCAGAGGTTTCTCTCCTTGGAACTTTAAGATTATACTCTGTCAATGTCACCCAGTTCACCTTTCTAGTTACTGTTATTTTAAAAGGGTTAAAATGTGAAAGCTGAATGATTGTTTTCCAGGTAAATTCTGCAAATTCCTGACAGCTAAATGAGCCCTGGATGTATTTTACTTAAATTGGTGACCAGATTGTCAAGTGTTTTAACAAAAGAAACATGAACTGTAACAGTGTTTGGATTTCTAAGCTTTACGTAGATTTGTAAGATTTTATTGTTCTGTTTTTGCCTTCATTTTAGTTTTGATTGAGGAGTTCAGATAAATGAGACAGTATTTTACCACATATGTATAAAAATATTCCTCTCAATGCCATACTTTCAACGCTCTACTCAGTGTTTGGAAGTATGGTAAAAGACATCTACGTAACAGTGTCCTGTGTTTTCTGTTGCTTTGTTGTTAGGTTGCGCAGTACATTCACTTTGCCACACCTGTGTTACAAGCCTTCCTGGATAAATATCAAGAAGAGGAGGAGAAGGAGGTGGAGAGAGTAAAACAAAGGTACTGAGATGGGGTGTAGAAGTAAAGACTGAAGTTAATTAACTTATGGTGTAGTGCTGACTAACCCTGGAGGTGATAAATTTGAAATCCAATAGAAAACAAGGTGGACCTGAGGGTTTTAGTAGGAGTATTTTCGTTCGCTCTGATTTGACAATTGTGGGATAGATTGTGAGATGGCAGTTATCTTTGTCAGTACCTAAAATGTGTCTTCAAGTTTCAGTTTTTAATGTATCATAATTATTACTTGAATATATTGGCTTCACAGCTACTCTGTAAATTTCAAGCATAAATAAAGTATATGGGCCATAAGGGCCATAAGGGACACTACAGTCTTGTTTGTAATTATGCACCCTATTGAAATAAAGTTTGTCATTCATTCATTCATGCATGCATGCATGTATGTATGTATGTATGTATGTAATACTATGTAAATTGAGCTTATATGGTCACAAGCGAAGCCAAGATAGTGCTCTACTTGCAGTGAAGGAGCAGATTAAACAAGTAGTCGTACTGCACCCAAATTTGCAATTACCGGTAAATCAATAATCACATCTATGGTTCTGATATCCTGCAATCTCAGGTCACTGATTTCATCAATCTGGCCAAATTTTGGTACATCAAATGTGTAGTGTATATTTGAACTCGAGATGATTGTATTTTCTGGTAACTTAGACTCTATTTTTAATTGCATGCGTTGTTTTATTAGCGGTTTACTGAAAAACATCCAAAGAAATGCGACATTGCGACGTCACAATGACGTTTCTGACATCATTATCATGGTAAAAATGACAGTTTTGTGGATATAAAGCAGTGGAACTATTATTAAAATAGATATGATTGCTTGTTATCCCTGGTAGCCTTTGAATGTGCATACTGACTCTATTTTTGCGCACTAGTTTGCGAGACCACAAACATATGTCTGTTATACTAATTTCATTTATATTCACACTGTAATAGAACTGTCATTGTTACCTTCATTTAATGATGTCAGCAACATGGAAACATTGGACAACTTTAATTTTATTTTTATTGTTCTAACTTATTATTATTATTTATTATTTCCATTTTCAGCTATATGTTATATCGTCAGAAGTTGCAAGAGAGACTTGCAGAAATCTCCACTGCTGTTTGACAAAACACAACTACCTGTTGGGATTTCGTTTTTAACTTTTAAGTGCTATTTTAAAAGAGGCATATTTATTTGTTTAAACAGAATTAAACCTAAAAGTAACTTAACAAATATTATTATAGATTTTTTGTAGACTTCAAGTAGTTCCCTTCTTTTGCTTGGTCCGTTCAGAATGTCTGCAAGACATTTTTTTCTTGCACGTTTCTTTCGCGCCGTGCAGGACTGACTAAGGGAAAGTGGGACTCTACTCGTAGTCTAGATGTTTTGGGCACTTTTTTAAAAGAATTACGGGTCAAATGCCAAGAGTTCTTTTTGTAAAAAAAAAATAATTGTACATAGCTTCTTGTATGTTAACCATCAGAATCAGAAAATTGGGAACAGAAGACTTATTTGTGACAAGTTGTTATGTGGTACGGTTAAACCAATCAAATACAGGATCAAGCAAGAATGAAAGCCACCTGTAATTGTATCTAGAGGCTTGGCCTACCATTGGATTTGTTGTGATACGTTTGCTGAAAATTGGTGTGTTTTCAGAGCCATATCACACAAAAAGTATTTACATAATCAGCCAGGCTAAAATTTCTTGTGACATTGTGTCACACCCTCGCTTAATCAAACGCTGAGGATTTTCCCTTCACTCATTAACTATCAGCTATTTCGAGCTCCCTCTACTTCACACAATTTTCTGTTCCCAGCGGGTTCGAAATAGCAGGGTTCACAACTGTAGTACTTTAATATGAGTGCTTTCTTATTATGGCATCCTCTTTGTTTTTTATAAGAACATGTTTTATGTATCAGGCTGAATAATGGTTCTTATATTTATGGTGCTTTGTTTGCAAAGTTTCAACCTGATGTTCTTACCCCACTTGTTCTTATATGCGGGTGATTCATTTCCTGGCCCTAGTAATTCGGGTAGTTTTTGTCTCGGCTGTGGTTTACGGGAGGCACTCAGGGCAAAAACTTGATAGCAGTCTGTCCTTTGGCCCAAGTCAACAAACTGCAAGACGGGTGAAATTTGATTTCTCCTTACTGACTTGTGCATTGTCATGCAGTTGGTGTTGAGAATAAGGGATATGATCAAAACCAAAAGTTCTCAAAACTTACACCAAGAGAATAACGGCAATCAGTAAGGACAAATAAAATTTTGATCTTGGGACCGATCCTTGACAACCAGTCTTTTAATTTGTAGATTACAAAAAAGGAGTAATTGTAGAAGAAGTCGACACTGGTCTCTTTGTAGCAAGGACTCTCAAACCATGAACTCTTGAGATTTCTTGTACAAATTTTTGGGATTAAATTATGGAAGGAAAGCTTGTCATATCGATGTACAAGATTACAATTTTGCATGGCGTCAAATGATAAATACTGTTGGTAATA
>Ga0126343_10000153_pt1 | contig 21663 bp, 12 predicted proteins | sample Cyp2metagenome_FD_92531 | JGI IMG/M metagenome (GOLD analysis project Ga0126343, IMG submission 92531) | Coral microbial communities from Lord Howe Island, Old Settlement Bay, Australia - Cyphastrea 2 metagenome | ecosystem: Host-associated > Invertebrates > Cnidaria > Coral ...
TACATTAATTGTTATTATAATTTCAACCCGAGCGGTATTTTTGAGAAAATGACGTCATTTTCTCCAATTCTCAACCCAGACTTGGAACAAGGAAAATTAATGGCGGCCGTAAATTCTCGGAAAAAAAGGTTAAAAAAACATGAGTTCTGTTGTTCGTAATAGATTGAAATTTGGCAAGAAATCTTGGACACACCTATTGTGTATGAAAATGTAAAAAAAAGGGATATGGAGAATTTGATCATAGTAGCACTTTAAATAGATAGTGATTTTAAGTACGAATCTTGCCGTAGTTCACGTTCTCCACACATCACAGAATTTGGTCATCAAATGCACTAAGAACTGTTCGCCCGGATTATTGCTCGAAACGTTTTATTCACACCATGACAAAAGAAAAGGTTCAAAACAAAACATGGCGGTTCACAACCCGAAATAAAAAACCTCCTGCTCACTAAAAAAAACCGACTGCGCATGCGCGCACAACGATTACATCATAATACTTCGGAACAAGAACTATAACTGACGTGCAGCAGCCATTGTACTGCTCTTTATGCCTTTTGTATAATCAGTGACGTTCCCGTTGGTGTTGCTGTTGTGGTTTTCTTAAACTCCCCAATTTTCATCTCCAGTATTACATGAATGTACTTCATTTAACTCGCATTAATCTGTCCTGTCAGCTCCGTGCTCCAAATCAGTTTGCCCTTCAGACCAAGACTGTTCGGTGGAACAGGGTAAAGCTGTCTGTAGGTGTCCTGATTTCTGTCCCAGTTTGGGCGAACCCGTGTGTGGCAGTGATGGCAAAACGTACGAAAATAGATGCAAAGCGAGGAAGGAATCATGCGAGAAGAACAAACGGCTCTTTCTTAAACCTGGTAGTTGTGGTGAGTAATCATTTTACAGATTTAGGGTTACAGGTGTTTGATGGTCATAGATCATGATCAGAAGACAGAAGCTGGGTAGAGTTTCTCAGGTGAGTTATCAACCTTCAAGTTTTGATAAACCTACAGAAGATAAAAAGTACAATACCTTTTAAATTAATTTAAACTTCAAAAACTCACCTTGAAATTGGAATGTTATCCTCTACTAATATTCATGTCCCTTGAATATCTGTTAATTGAGTCGCTTTCTCGTCCTTGTGGTAGAGAGTGTGCAAGGCGCATGCGTTTGCTTTATACCAATCGCGTGTTTGTCATTTTCAGGATTGGTGGTCACTCCATGTTCACTGAAGAGTTGTATCAACCACGCCTTGTGTGCCAGTAAGTCTGGTTCAGTTGAATGCCGCTGTCCAGATGTGCGCGACTGTTCCGCTGTGAAGATCCCTGTATGTGGTAGCGATGGAACCACTCATAAAGTGTATACCAACATGTGCTTTATGAAGGTTGACTCCTGTAAGATGGGCAAGAGAATCAGCCCAGTCGTTACTGAAAAATGCGGTAAGCATCGGTTAAGGTCCGTGCATTCAGTTTTTATAACTCTGTCAGTTCCAAAATTCGGATAATCGGTGCAAAGGTTATCGAGTCCGGGAGCCTGGGGCTAGAGGAAATTGTGATTGCGCTGGGGGACTCTATCCTGTTGATAAATAAGTATTTGTTGAACGGTAACTATCAAAAAAGGTGTTTAATAATCAACACATGTTCAAAATTACTACACTACTCGTTCCTAAGCCGAGACCTGGACGTGAATATTGTCTTGTTCGCGCTTATATATTAATCAGTTATAAATTAGTTCTTTCGATTCTTGCGCATATCCAACACTCGCGATTCCATATAACAATTTTCACAGTGTCTATTGCACCATTAGCTTAATTTCGATCGCTGATGATTATTGTTAATTGTCACTACAGCTCCTTGTGAGACCGCCAACTGCGACAGCCAAGCCACATGTGAAGTGAAGGACAACAAAGCAAAGTGTGTGTGTCCGTCCGAGGCTGACTGTCCTTGGAATGTAGACTTGATCTGCGGTTCTGATGGACGGAGCTACTTGAACGACTGTGTTATGAAGGCCAAGTCTTGTAAAGCAGGAAGGAAAGTCACACTCAAAAGGAGGGGTTATTGTGGTGAGTAGTCAGTGCGTATGTTTTTCACTGATTGACGGACTGTATGGCTCTCTGTCTTTCAGACTGACTGACTGACTGGCTGACTGGCTGACTGACTGACTGACTGACTGACTGACGACTGACTGACTGACTGACTGACTGACTGACTGACTGACCGACTGACCGACTGACTGACTGACTGACTGACGACTGACTGACTGACTGACTGACGACTGACTGACTGACTGACTGACTGACTGACTGGCTGGCTGACTGGCTGACTGACTGACTGACTGACTGACGACTGACTGACTGACTGACTCACTGACTCACTGACTGGCTGACTGGCTGACTGACTGACTGACTGACTGACTGACTGGCTGACTGACTGACTGACGACTGACTGACTGACTGACTGACTGGCTGACTGACTGACTGACGACTGACTGACTGACTGGCTGACTGACGGACTGACTGACTGACTGACTGACTGACGACTGACTGACTGACTGTCTGTCTGTCTGAATGACTGAATGACTGACGGACTGACAGACCGACGATTGGACTTATGAAGGGGAGGTTCGACTGAATTTCATTTGCTGATTCAGTGTTTTTACCTTCTACAGTTATCTGTGATTTGGTGAAGTGCTTAGCTCCAAACTCCCAATGTTTCGTCAAAGCCAACGGTCTCCACGAGTGTCGCTGCCCCAGGGAGGATGAATGTCCATCATCCGGCGAGAAGGTCTGCGGAAGCGATGGCAAAACTTACGATAATGAATGCAAACTTAAGGCAGAGGCGTGCAAAGGGTCCGGAGGACCTGTGGTCACTAAGCAAGACAGATGTGGTAAGACCTATAGTATAACCTTGTATGAATTGATTGTTTTTGTTTGTTAGCTGTGGGCTGAAGTCAGAAATAACACGTGATCAGGAAAGAAGGCGGCAAGGAGAGTGAGAAGTGTTCCCAAAGGGACTTTCTAACCTAGGGAAAAGAAGTGATGGCGTTTTGTACCTTGTTTTTCTTACAGAACGTCATTACGAACTTTCGATAGGTAGTGTCTCCGTTCAGCGATTTGAAATAAAATGAAGTGATACATGCGTCTCTATTGCCAACCTATTCACCTTCATATGAAGAACACATTTTCAAAAACTGCGAGATTTCTATCCAATATGAGTACCTGCCCCTTACTGCTTTCTCGTTTTAGCCCAAACAAACCCTCCCTCATTTTTCAATTTGAGAGTCCCATGTGTACTAGTACATACTAATGATACGCCGCCAAAATATCTGTTCACTTGAGTTAGATTAGGTCGTCTCTTTGGTAGCCGTGGTTCCATTTGAATATAATATTTTTTTTTTCTTGTTGTGGTTCCGCTTCAGATACTTGCAACGGAATGAAATGCCGCGCGAATCAAGTCTGTAAACTGGTGAAAGGCAAGGCAACATGTCAGTGCCCGAATGTCCACGACTGCAGTTACTCTCCGGAGCCGGTCTGCGGCTCAGATGGAAACGAGTATCCTAATGAATGCAATCTCCTTGTCAAATCTTGCCTCGCTGCTTTGGAGAACAAGCCATTGACCCTGTCACACAAAGGCAAATGTGGTAAGTCAATTGTGTCTTTTAAAAAAGTTCAGTACTTGCGTTATTTACGTCATATCGTTTTATTAGCGTCTCGGGCGCCGAACCAAAACCAATAGTCATCTGGCTTTCGTTTTGTTATTGGACCTTTCCTACAATTGCATGTTTTTCCGCGCTTGATCCTGATTGGTCAGTTCTTTGCGCTGTGTAGACTTGGATTCAGATTGACTTCGTTTTGTTATAGTTATGACGGTTATGCCTAAACTGACGTAGTCCCAGTTAATGAAATAAAGCATCGCTTTACCATATAATTACAGTCACTGTACTAGCCGAATCACAGATAAGGAGTGAGGAAAAAACAAACTATTTCGTACCTGTGTTTAGTGTTTCCTTAAGGGAGCTCAGTCACGCCATTTTGAGTTATTTTGCTCGTACAAAAACACCTTTCAATTGCGGGGAACCTGAAAATAATAGTTTAGTAAGATAGAAAAACTCTTAAAGAGATACTAATAAACCATAAAGATACAAAGATGGTCAAGGATGGAGAAGATTGGTAGAGATATCAAACGACGAACTTGTAAAATTTTGAGCTAAAATTTTCATTATGCGTAAGCCGTGACAAAGCTCCTTAAGTTGGCGGTGAAAAAATGAATGTTCTCTCCTGTCAGGTTTATGATCAGAAGGTTTACTCTTTTGAACACTGTTCTTTTTTTCAGTTGGCGGATGCAACATTATAAAATGTCCAAAGTATGCGGTGTGTCATAACGCCCCTGACGGAACGCCCACATGTGTGTGTCCAAAGAAAGACGACTGTGCGCCCGTGTTGAAACCAGTGTGTGGCACTGATGGTAAAACTTACATCAACGAGTGTCTTATGAAGGTTATCGCTTGTGAAAAGAGAAACGACACGGACAAGAGAAAAGACGGAGTCTGTGGTAAGCTAAGAGCACGGTAAACGCATCTCCGGAAAGGCTGGTTCGATTTCCATGTGTGATATCATTGAAGGAGTTTTTAGATTTTGGCTGTTTTACCTGCTGTAGTGGAGCACACTATATTACTTCAGCTAATTCACAAATTGCCGTGGCAGCAAGAAGGATTATCTCCAAACAAGGTTTCGATATTCCACGAGGTTTTCATTAGTGATGGTATATAAACCCCCACGGGGAGGAAGATTTGTTTGAAAACCAGTCCTGCACTGCCGCGGATATGGAAGTGCCTTGCAATTTCGTAAAATTAAAAACCCGATTTTCCATGTTACGTTTCAAGTTTGTCTTGGATAACAATTTAACTTTTCAAACCTGTTTTTGACATTCGGATCTTGCCCTACACAACTGAGTTAAAATTCAAATTATTGATAGGCCATAACTGAAGGGACCGTTCGGCTTAAGTAAATAAACATCCTCCAAAATAATCATCATGAGCCTGTTTTATTCCAGAGCCATGTAAATTCATCGCATGCGGAAATCGAACCAAGTGTGAAGTTCAACCTGACGGTGGCACGCGCTGCGTTTGCCAGTCAAGAGCTGAATGTCCGGATACAGAGGAACCCGTATGTGGAAGTGACGGCATCACGTATGACAACGAATGCTACTTTAATGCTACTACCTGCGGACGTAAGATAGAAATGAAACAAGGGAAATGCGGTGAGTGAAGACGATTGTGTTAGCAAAGAAAAGTGTTGCCGTCACCCTTGGGTTTTGTGCTCAGTGTAAAATAACCCAAGATTAGTAAAGAAAACAGATACCTTCGGTTACATGACGCGTTTTTCTCGTTAATCTATTTTGTCATTGAACAAAATGTTGTGAAATAATTATCGCACTTATGTTATTAAAAATGACAATGGCAATATCTCAAACAAAGCGCCGCGGATGAAGTTAGCGTTCACAGATAGATTCTGTTTGCAGGTCCTCGTAGATTTCCCATAGTACTAGTTATCATTGTTTGGGCTTCGAAAGAGTTGGTACTTGATAAGTTTGTAATAAGCGTATTTATTATCCACCTGCACTTCGTACAAATAACGCCTAAAACGAGTACAGCTATCACACGGTATTTGTACTCTAGAGGACCGGTTAGACAGGTTTCCTGCTGTTGACCAATCAGTTAGCTGGATTTCACGCGCCAATTCCGTTTCGCTTCGTTTACCTCTGTCACACATTTCCCGTAAATAAGTATCCGCGAAATTCGCTCACACACACATAACAATTTGGCGTGTTGGATAAAAAATCTCTTATTACACGTTTAGTTGTGTAGTATCGATGAGAATTTTTACTCGTTGTTTGTATTTTGACTCGCCCCACGGGCTCGTCAAAATACGGCACAACTCGTAAAAATACTCAGCGATACTACACAACAAAACACCTAATAAGATATATGTAGACTCATCTGTTGATTTTTTTATTTAGATCCATGCTCATTCCATGTATGCGAGTCGTACCAGGATTGTGTTGTTGTTGACAACAAAGCCAAGTGCCAGTGCCCTAGATGTGCTTCTGGAGACGAGCGTGTGTGTGCTGACAACGGAAGATCTTACCCCAGCAAGTGTTATATGAGACTCAAAGCATGCAAAATCAAACGACCTCTCAAAGTGGTTAAAAAAGGAGAATGCGGTACTGAATTGAAATCTGTGTATTATTCTGTTTTATTTTGCTTTCAGGGTTTGTGCAGAGTCCTGGATTCCAGACAAAAAAATATGGAAATCTACAATCATAAAACAGTGTGAAACATGCAGATAAAATCTGGAAAAGCTGAAACAAAAATGTCTGGAGTTTTCACCAAGCGGCAGCTATGTAATGCTTGTATTCTGAGAGAAATGCATGTAAGGCGGTCAAACTTAGCCAAAATGTCCGATCGTTGCAAACTAAGCCAAAATGTTCAATCGCGGAATCGAAAGAACTCTCTTTACCTTCTACCCCGACATTACTCTGTTTTGTCTACATTGCCTTGCGGTTTCTGTACTTTGGCGATGCATCATGGTTAAAGTTTGGAGCTTTCTTTTATCGAGCTTTGTATTCCAGTTGTTGACTCATAACTCTGAGTCTACAATAGGAAATATTGGTTTGGAAAACGTACGGATAAAGTGAAAACTCTGTAAAAAGCTCCAGTGCCATGTAAAACGAGCCCCCCTCCTTGCTTATTTTTTCTTTCTTGTATTTAACAGATGCTTGCGCTTTTAAGCGCTGTGATGAATACCAACGTTGCGTTATTGATAGTAACAAACAGGCAAGATGTGTATGTCCATCTCCACTCCAGTGCCTGCGCGAACAGGCAGCCCTGCCCGTGTGTGGTAGTGACGGGAAGACGTATTCCAGTGAGTGTGCATTGAGAGCAGAGAACTGTGGGAAAAATCCGAAGGCTCTTCTTCAGTTTAGGGGGGAGTGCGGTTAGTATTTATTCTTGAAATAGATAACTTAAAGATTAAGGGAAAGCTTACGAATAACCGACTTTTTTTGCTTCAATGTTTCGTTTTTTCTGCATCAGACGATTTGGCATGGACTTTTTTGATAATATGAACCTATATTGCTCAGATATCTTTGCTAACCTGGGTAACGAGCTACCTTGAAGTTGGCAAATCTTGAAAAAGTCGGCCTAAATGTTTCATGTTAGTCGTTTGCAGTAAGTCTCGCACTTCTTCAGACTTAAGCCTTCTTTTGTGTGCAGTTTTATGATCATTTGTCGTGTTTTTTTACCTTACTACAGAATTATTCTGATGGTCCATCAACTCAAAGTAAAACGTTTTCTACTTCACCAAAAAACATGACTAATATGTTCAAGAATCACACAACATATCCTGTCCCAACGCTTTCAAACATTTTGACTTGTTTGTATTGCAGGCCTAGTTGTGCTTCCTTGCTCTAGTATGTCATGTAGGTATGGCGCGAGGTGTCACTTTACAAGAGGTTACCCAGAGTGCACCTGTCCTGTGGAAAGTGATTGTCCTGTTGATGTGAAAGCCGTGTGTGGTAGTGACGGAAGGAACTATCCCAACGAGTGTGTGATGTCGGCTAGAGCTTGTCTGATGAGAAAAGATGTTTCAGTCGCATATGACGGAATTTGTGGTACGAGAACATTAGAACAATTTATCAGCTAAGAAAAGACAACATTGATTTCGCTGCTGTTTCAACGGCACCTACGCATATCTTACATTCTCTGTCATACACTCCCTCGGAAAGCATTTATTTCAGCTGTCATTGTCACTCTGAGAGGAGGAAGTTATACAAAACAATTTACTTTCACAGTGCTTCTGTTGAACAGGATTTGAAAATGCTACTAGATAACTAACTGCAACTGACCTGACCGAATTCTGAGATGACAACTTCCCAAAAACCTGTTAGGGCCCTAAGAGGGAGACACGCTCCGATTTGCTTCAGAAGTGACTTTTTACTATTCTGTTTGAGCAATAGAGGACTTTCTCCGTGTTTACATAGCCTCATCTAAACACGAGGAGGGCTGGGAGAATTCGAGACATAACTTTCGAGAATTCTCCCAGCTCCCGAGTGTGAAGATGAGGTTATGTAAACACCGAAAAGTGCTCTATTGCTTTTATGAAATAATGTTCAAAAGTACGTGCGAATCTAAAACTTAACGCGTAGCAGCTCTGTTATGTTATAAATTTAAAAAGGGGCGCTTATTGTGAAAGGTGGTTGACGGTTTACAGTTAAGGGGAGATTAGAAATTCATTTTAACATTTTTTCAGAAGTTCAGTAAAAGTGATCTGAGAAGTAAATATTATAAATTTGTTTGTTTCTTTTGTCCTAAAAAAATGTATAAAAAGGAACAACGAAACACAACATGACACTGGCGTCTCTACATTGGTTGGGAAAGAGGCAACCAAATCATACCATCTTTGTTGAACTCATAGAAAGAAGAAAACTAGTAATCGGAGCTTGGAATTACGCAATGAACCTAACACATTTTCTTCATCGTTGTATTCACAGTTGCATGTCGTCTGGCAAACTGTGAGAGGTTCTTTGCCAGATGCGAGATAACGGAGACGGGACTGGCTCAATGTGTGTGCCCTAAGGTAGAAGACTGCCCTAAAGAAGATGACGAAGTTTGTGCTAGTAACGATAAGACGTACGCCACAGAATGCCACATGAGAGTAGAGGCCTGTGCTTCCGGTACCCCGCTGCCTGTCGTGAAAAAGGGACCCTGTGGTATGTGTTCTGACGGAGAGTTTGTTTATACGAAACGAAAATGTTTGAGTGTTCTTTTTTTACCTGACTATCGAATGTAAGTCGTATTTTCTTGGTTTTGTATGGCTGTTCAAAAACTCGCGTAGCTCGACTACATATATTTGCTTTGGGTTCTCATTGCTCTTTGTGTTTGGTCAGAGTGAGTTTTTTTGTCTCACCACGTTCACACATTCAGTTGAAGACCTCTCTAAGAATGGCGTCCATCTAGATCCAATCAGCTTCTTTCTCATGTTCCTGTTTTTCAGTGAATTTACTTAGAATTCTTTAAAACAGTGAAAGTTCGATTACAATTGTGATTATGTAAGACCGGTTTTATTGTGTCCTTAGCACCATGTGCGGACATCGTGTGTGCTAACTACGCCAGGTGTGTCACCATTGACCGGCAATCCAAATGTCAATGCCCCAAGAATAGCAGCTGTACCAGTACCAGTACCAGTACTTCCGTCTGTGGGTCGGACGGCACGGAATACGGCAATGAGTGTTACATGCAGGTAGCCTCGTGTGAAGCAGGACAGCTGATCACCAAGAAGAACTACGGAATCTGTCGTATGTTGAATGATCAACTTCACTTATCAAAGCAAAACTAAACGAATCACACAATACCAGTCACAACGAACGCAAGCATTGAAAGTTTGCCGCATAATTGAACCTACTTTCGGGCAAGTAACTCCTTAAACAAGGACAAAATTAGACGCAGTGCTCAAATTAGGCTCAGTGGTCTCAAGTTTTGCAAGCGCCCATATTCACCACATGCAGGGTGCGGTTTCCTTGTTAGCTCTGCATGGGCATGACGGAGAGGAACGTGGTATCTAACTTAAGTAGCGCCCCTTTATTGTAGTTTTGTTCATTGCTAGGCAGACTTATTTGGATCATTTTCCCAACGTTAAATCTCCATTTTTCCCTTGCTAGCAGCAAAATCTATTTGTTAATTGTTGCTTTTTTTTTAATTATTAGCCTTCATACTAACTCAAGTATTTTTTTCCCTTTTTTCTTATTTCATGACATTGGTGGATTTCACTTTTCGTGGTTCAGCTCAAGGTAAGCTAAGACAAGATTTAAAAGTTCTTACGAATTTCAGGATTCAAATAAGGAAAAAAAAAACAGGAAGAATTCCATCCTCAGTTGGTTTTCTCGTCAAAGGCCTAGAATTACTCGATGACGTGTACATTGGTCGATCGTCAAATTATTATTATTATTACTTATGGTCAAATTTTCATTATTACTCATGGTCAAATTATTTCCAGTCCGGTATCTTTGTCCAGTAAGTAAAAGGTTAATTCTGCATACAAACCAATTGGCCCAAGAGGCCAATCAGCAACCTGAAACGAGGTTAACTACCAACTATAAAGAGTTCTTACCGGAAATCATCCACATCTTACCGGAAATCATCCACAGCGAGAAGTTCTCGTCATAAATCTACATGAGGCAATGTCTATGTGGGAAACTGGACCCCTCGTGCGATAAAAACCTGTAAAAAACAACGTGAAGTCAGTTTTTCTCAGTTGGAACCAGATGTTGAGTAACCAGACATTGTTGTTATGGAGACAGTTTAAGTGGATTGAACAAACACAATAACAATATGTTAGACAGCTTTCGTCGTCGCTCTTTCCATGATGATGATTGATCTTTTTTATCCTCGTTTTGTAAGACAACTATTCTTATTGGAACTAATTCTAGAAGTCGATTAACTCACTGATCGATATGACTGGCGCTCGACGTTAATCACCTTTGCACTACATGTATTATGGAACAGGAACATTCAGTCAGTCAAGTAATATTGGGAATCCTAGCTCTTCCTTTGCGAAAACTCCTTCCGACTGTCTTTCCTTACCTTTACGAGATAAGCCTTATGTGTTATATTAACACAAATTTACATGTCCTTCAACAATCTTTATTCTCTATTTTCCAATTGCCCATAATGCACTCTGTTTGCCCCCCAAATTTTGCATATACTATAGTTGTGGAATGCTCTTGGGAATATGCAGAGCTCCCAAGAAAATTTCACAACAATAGTTCATGCAAAATTTGGGGAGCAAATAGAGTGCAGTATGGGCCATTGGAAAATAGAGAATTCGCAGTTCATATTTTGACACTGGTCTTCTTCTAAGTTCTGCTAAACCATGCTCATATTTCCACACTCTTCAGCTCCGCTTTACTTCTTTGTCCTTCCCACACAGAAGATCCTTGCTCAACCAAGCAATGTCCTTTCTACTCTGAATGCACTTTAGACGAGAACAGCGAGGCACAGTGCACATGCGTACAGCGATGCTCTTTCGTCCTTAATCCTGTATGTGCCAGCGATGGTGAAACTTACCCCAACGAGTGCGTATTTAAAATAACAGCGTGCACTCTGAATGGGAACTTAACTCTTTTGCATCCTGGCCAATGCAGTGAGTGTCTGTGTCTTTTCTCTTCCACTTCTTTATTTTATTTCTCTTTCAATTTATTTCTATTGCACAGATTCATGCGACATTCTGAACACCAAAACTTTGAGGCGTTTTCTACTATCTTTTGTTTGCGCTTTTGTTTCTGGGTCTCGATTTTTCTTTTAAGCTATTACCATACTAATCCCACTAGTCTAGTTCTGTCCCTCTCTCTGTCACGAACGTAGTGTCCCGTGACAGAGACGGGCTGTCCCATCTGTTATCTTAACAAACTTGTTTCAAGATTTCCACCTGAAACTGTACCTTTCCTCGCCCACTACACTCAGTTTGGTTGTTTTAGATGTTTATTTCCTTTCTCTAACCTCCACATTAGTGTTTTTCTTCTGTCATTTTAGGCCCCTTTTTAAGGAACCAGGTTCAGTGTCCATTCCTTTTTACTGTAAAAATGTCTTTCCCTCCGGGATAGCGTAGAGTATTAACACTGATCCTTGCAGTTTATCTTTAACTAACCTCTATATGCAACCCTTAATCAACTTCTGGTGTATATTAACGTATCAACTCTTCTTCGTATTTTCCATTATTTGTTATGGAACAAGTGAGAAGACTTTATTTGAGTATCAGGCAAGTACCTTAGTCGGCGGTCGCTTCCTTTTCAAAATTCGTATTCTTTATTTGACGCATAGTTTGAAAACAGGTTAGCTCGCACGTGATTAGCACGTGCACGGTTTGTGAGGAAGATTTCCTGTTTACGATTCTCCGTGGGCTAGTATCTTTTCTCTTTCCGTCTTTCACGTTTTCCTTCAGCTCCTTGTTCCACGGTACGTTGTCAGCGTTATGCTGAGTGTGTGTCTACTGATAATGCTACCGGGGTGTGTGTTTGTCCTCGTGAGTGTCCGTACCTGCGCAGCCCTGTGTGTGGCAGTGATGGAAAAACGTATATCAATGACTGTCATCTTAAAGTTACTTCGTGTAGGCGAAAAGCAAACGTGTCTGTTCGCTACGCTGGAGAATGCAGTAAGTGGTGGCGTCTTTTCACATTAATCATTGTATTAATTTACCAATTATTGTATTTAAGTATTAATTTACCAATTAATTTCTCGTCCAGAGATCGAGACATCAAAGCCTTTAGCCATCTGCTCTTAATCTTCCAATTTTCAGTTCTGATTTTAAATAGCTTAGCATGAGAGCAAATCACTACGCTCCACACTTAGTTGTTGAAATTTGTCCAATAACGAAATTCGTTACGCGTGTAGTAATTGTTTATTTGTTTGTCTACAAATCTTCCAATTCTTCTGATTTTATTTTTTTTGCATGATAGCAAGCTATAACCCGCCTCTCAAAGTTGTTGAGATTTGTGCAACAAAGAAACTCGGTGTTCTTGTGGTAAAATATTCATTTGTTTGGCTTCAAATCTGGGTCTGTTTGCTTCTGTTTCCATTTGCCCTCAGCGCAAACTAAAGCACTATATGCATCTCTCTCTGTGAGTATCAATTCTTTGTTCAACATCTCTCTCTCTCTGTTCTCTTTACTTCCTAAAATTCTTTGGGACGTCGCAGATCCTTGCCACTCCAAGAGGTGTCCACCTTACGCTCTGTGTGTGCCTCAGTCAAGGACCTTCGCAGTGTGTGTGTGTCCGAGCAAATGTCCACTGGTGTATGACCCAACATGTGGCACAGATCGCAAAAGCTACTTCAATCTATGCGCTCTTCAACTGGCAGCCTGTCAATCAAACTCGACTGTGACAGCTGCTTACAAGGGAACGTGTGGTATGAAGATTGACATTTTGACCTTTTTTTCTTAGTTTGCCGATGCTAATAAAGACTCTGGGTTTTCGTGCTTTTAGCCGAATAAGGTTAACATAAATCAACTACTGCTTTCCTACTCTTCCTATTTCTTCTTAGTCTCTTTCTGCGGTCTTTCTTCCTTTCAGACAGTCCCACAACTCCTTGCGCTCGCAAGGCTTGTCCTCCACACGCCATGTGTGTTGTATCTAATGGTTCAGCCGAGTGCGCGTGCGCTAAATCCTGCTCGCCATCCATTAACTTCGTTTGCGGGAGTAATGGGAAAACGTACAGTAACACTTGTGAATTGGAGAAGGACGCTTGTGATAGTAACAGAGTTATTACGGTCGCGCGCAAGGGCTTTTGCAAGAGTAAGTGAAAATGATATTCACTTAACGCAGTCAGTGAATCATGGTTTTTCTAAACAAAAGTTTTTCAGCTCTAATATCATCCCTTACCCATAAGAAACTTTAAAAGATGAACGATGGAAAAAATGTTCCTGCGCCTACCAAAAGGCAAATCCCTGTCCCCCACAGACATTTCTGGATCTCCCTGGATGTCCCATGTTGTATAATGGTTCTATTTTCAGTGATGGATTTTCTGATCACATACATCAACTCATTTCTGTTTTTAATGAGCTGATTTACTTAGAGTAATAATCAATGCAGACAAATTTTCAAAGCAATAGCTATTTCATGGTGTAGTGGCTGCTGGAGGTCGGATAGTTTTCTACGTGTTCTGTGCAGCACTGGTAAGGTTATTTCACAACCGCAGAAAAATCTCACAGAAGATCAGACCTAAGTTGTGAGTTGTTCAATGTTTGAGAAGTTTTGCTCTCCTGTCATTTTCCTTTATCGTGATATACTGGCCAATTTCTGTAGAAATAAGTTCCCCTCAAGTTCTAGTGTTCGGGATGTTAACTAATAATGTAATACTTAAGTACTAATCCATCTTTAATATTGTTTAACTTTCTTTCAAGCTCCATGTTACGAAGGAAAATGCAAATATGGTGGATTTTGTGAGCGTGTTACCAACACAACAGCTCGCTGTAGATGCAGGTTGTGTCACTTTAGATACAAACCTGTGTGTGGTAGTGATGGAAGGTCTTATCTAAACCAATGTTTGCTTAGACGTCACGCCTGTCTTACCCAGTCTCTCATTTCTGTGGTGCGACTCGGGCGATGTTGTAAGTCGATATATGTGCCTTGAATTCTTTTCCTAATCAGGGCCACAGTAATCAACTTGAGTGCTCTTTAACATATTCACCGTTTTAAAATTGCACTTTTTGAGTCACTGACACTGCATGTCCTACATTCAATGATGTCTTCATGTTCTTATTTGTGAACCTCCTTGTCCAAGAATTTGATCGTTTTTTAATCTTTGATGAGGACATAAAAGTTTTGCTTTTTCTTGTTTTTACTATACTCGCTCCTCACTTTCTTTTTGTGTTCAAATATTTGCACTGAAAAAGTCTTCTTATCTTGCTTTGTTTTGTCCTAAAAACGGGAAAGTATTTCATCTTCAAACTTTTTTTTCTTCATGCAGTTTTCATCATATAATGTGTCACAATTGCTAACTCTTCCTAGCATGCACTCGCACTACTTGTCAGTTTGGCGCCAAATGTGTGCTCCAGGAAGATGGATCCGAGTCGTGCCAGTGTCCGCTCAGCTGCCCTCTATCTTACGAACCCGTATGTGCGAACAACAAGAAAACATACGTGAACCGCTGCGCTCTTGATCTGGACACCTGTCTGACTAATGGATCAGTTCTACTAGCACATGAAGGAAAATGTTGTAAGAAAACTAGATCTTCTTCTGTCTTACTACTCTTTTTTAATTTATTGGTGCGCTTATGTCTTAATTTGGTGGGTTTGGGTTGTATAAGTCACTGAGTGTGATATCTTCAGTTGACCGAAAGAGTCCACAACTTACGCATCAAATGCGAGACAATTTACAACGAAGAAGCCCCTTAAAATGAAAATAAACTAAAATAGCAAGGGATGTTGAGTGTTCTCCGTTTTCTCTGTCAAGTAATATTGGTCAACTGCGCAACTTTATAACTATATAGCTAACTGTACTTGTCTCAATTTCGTGCGGAAAAAATCCCCCATTGACATCGTAATCTATTCAAAACAAATCTTTCTTTATTCTCCAGCTCTCAAACATGTAATTTTCCTCCAAGTTTCTTCGTTCGTATGACGCGTCTTTACACGTTACTCTGCTGTCTTTCACCATCTCTACATCTTTTAGTCCTGGGCTGCGTTGAAACTAAATGCCATTTCTATTCCGCGTGTGAGGAGCGACCGAACGGACAGGCGGCGTGTTTGTGTACTGAGAAGTGTACTCTTAAGTTCGAACCAGTTTGTGGCAGCAACGGCAAAACGTATATCAACGAATGCCTCATGCGTGCTGATGCCTGCAAACAACGAAAGAGCTTAGTTGTGTTGCAGAAAGGAGCATGTAGTAAGTCATGTTTGTCTTGTCTTTTTGAGTGATTTTTTCCCCTTTTGCTTTGCCTGTACAGCCATGCGGTCATTTGAATATTTTGGTTTTTACTTTTGCGTTAGCAAGCATGTGTAACTGTTTTGGGGTGGTAAGAAGTGACTAACACTTTTCTTGTGTAAAGGTTCGCCTCGTCGAAGAATTTTATTTTAATGCAACCCTCTCTCTCTATGATTTGTTCTTTTCGGTAGACCCTGTGGCTTGTTAATGTCTTTCCGCTTTTCGTTTTGAAAGTAGATTTCTCGTTCTCCTTAATTTTAGCTGATGATTTAACTTTCTGTCTTCATGAAAGAGAGAATAGTCTAGCTTGACTCGAGGATGGAACGAAATAGAAGAGGTTACCTTCTTTCTTTTCTTTTCGTCGTCTATTTCTTTCTCAGCTCCTTGCGTCCTTCTCAAGTGTGATTTCTACGCTCAGTGTGAGGCACAGCTGGATGGGTCTCTTGAATGTGTCTGTCCAAAACAGTGCCCACTGTCCTTTGATCCTGTGTGTGGTAGTGACGTAAAGTCGTATCCCAACAAGTGTACTCTTCAAGTGGAATCCTGCAGAACCAAAACTCGCATCACCGTTGCTAAACGAGGACAATGTGGTGCGTATTCCGTCGACATCCGGGAATGGGCTCTCATTCATCCGGGAACAAACTCATTACCATCCGGACCCAGTCTTTTATTCCTAGCAACAAGGTCTCGCTTACTGGGAACAGTCTCTTGTCCATCCGGGAACAATCTCTTGCCCATATAAGACCCTACACAACCTTGCCTTTCTTTTCTTGTTCTCTCAGGTAACCGTAAGATGTTACAGATTATGATGGTTGTGCCAATAACGAACTTCTTGTCTTCCCACTGCTTTCAAACGTTTTATTTTCAAAAACAACAGTCATTAAGTACAGATTATAAATGTTGACCTTCTATGAAATCCTTGAAGGTGTTTCGCAAGAGTACTTTTCTCTGTTCACTTTCTTTGCTGTCTGTCTGCATGTGTATATTCCTTGGTGCTCTCCTCAGTCTGTACCGGTGGCAACTGTCCTGCTAGCAGATCTGGAAGAGCAATAAACAGCAGCCCAGTTACCAGGAATTCCAGTCTGTGGCTCTCTGTAGAGAAGCCACTGAGACTTCGTAAGTTCTTTAACTACTTGTGTTTGGAAATTTTCTTTCGGATTTTTTCTTTTTTCCTGCCTCAGGTGTGAAGCAGTTTGCTCGTTCAAGTCGATAGTGTTTTTGCCACTCTGCCATGCTCAGTGGTTCTCTTGTATTATATCTAGCAACATCTTAGTCGTTTATGGAATATCTTTTTTCCTTTCTTTGTATTGTGTTGATTCAACGTTTATTTTGTACTGCTGGATTATTTTACACAGATTGGGTCTTCACGCATTAACTTAAAAATCAACTGTAATAGAGAAGAGAGAGAGTTTTTTTTTTTCAAGTGGAGCATTTCTCTAAAAGCCGCAATAGTCTTTGTTTTGGTCAGGAGAGAACAGTTAGTTTTTTCAACGGACTCCGTGTCCCGGGTTGGATTCCCGAACCCGGCGTCATATGAGAGTTAAGTTTTTTGTTGGCTATCGTCCTTGCTCCGAGATTTTTTCTCCGGGTTCTCCTGTTTTCCTCCCTCCTCAAAAATCAACATTTCTAAATTCCAGTTCGATCGGGAATTCGAGGGCCACGGGTTTGTCAGTTGTAGACTGTTATGCGTAACCCTCGTTAAACCAGTCCTACGTATAGCGGAACTTCTTAAAAACGGACACAAAAGAGACAGAGACGAGGGTCCATTTTAATTTCCCAAATTTGGCAAAAAATCACATGCCCTTTATTTATTAACCGCCTAGTTGTTATCGTATTTTATTTCCTGTTAGACTATTCTGTCGGCTTCAAAGGTGATGGCTACATGCAGTTCAAATCTTTGTCACAAGGGGGGAACAGAGAAACAGATATTAAAATGACCTTCCGACCTATCAGTCGATCTGGCGTCATGCTAAGTAACAAAGACTCAAAGCGCAATGATTTCATCTTTATCGTCTTGAAACGCGGAAGAGTAATTTTCAGGTAAGTCAACACCTGAAAGGAAATTCTCCGCCATCGCAATGCCTTGTTTCTGCCAGTTATGCGAAATGTGGTATTTTTTTTCGCGCCCAACCTCACCATAGTTGATTTCTCTCATCAGGCGTGCCAATTGCATTCACTTATTCAGACTGTTTGGTCTCGCGTCGTATCGCATCGCATCGTATATCACTGTGCTTTCTCTTTGATTTCCGAACGGTTTTTCTTTTCTAAAGAACCAATCCATTACCTTTTCGACGGAGAAGATTTTTTCCGTAAAAGGCAAACACTCCCAGTCGGGCAGAAAAGAGTTTCCACTAGCCTCAAATCACTCGGTACGCTGTACGTGCCTATAGTTTCTCATGTCAATTTTATCTCTTCAGCTATGACCTGGGCGCAGGTCCAGCAAGGATTGTTAGCGACCTAAAGGTTGAAATGAATCAGTGGTACCAGCTGCAGGTGCACATACAAGGCATTAACGGCTACCTGGTGCTGAATGGGGAGCGCGTGAATGGCTTGTCCAAAAAAGGCGCAACGCAGTTGAATTTAAATACTAACATGTACCTTGGAGGAGGAGTCCAAGACGTTTCTGTAAAGTAAGGAAGAAGAATCCTATGCTCTAAATGTTAATTCTCAGTACCATTTTTTTGCCATTTATTGAAAACTAGTTGTGAGAGTTAGGTTTCACATCACATGTGGTCGCAGCTATTGGTTTTTTTTTTCAATTTCAACTGAGCGTCAAAAGTGATGTATAATTTAGTGGGTCTTGTTTAGCTTACGTTTTTGAAGCTGGATTTATGACTCTTAGGAAGCGTTCTTTTTAATCAAGTGTAATTCGGATTTTGCTTGCGGAATAAGATTTCCCGTTCCCTTTATGTCCAGACAAATCTTAGACTCAAGTGCAATCCACACATTTAACGTCCTAAGACGGGTGGTTCAAATTGGAAGCATAAGTTTTAGATATTCGTTCCCTTTGAGTGAACTTGTTGCTCACTCCATCTTTGTTTGATATAGTCATCCCCAAGCCCATTTTAGTTTAGCTCGATCATTGTGTCGATCATCGGCTTGATTATTTCTTAGATTTTTGTCCCAGCTTCCATGAACAATCGAACAATCTGGATTGACTAAATCCGGAACTGGATGGGTTAAAAGGAACGCATAATCGCAATATGCCAAGTCAATTTTTCGGCGCAGAGATCTCAATTTCTTTATCATAGTTGGCATACCCCGGGAAGGTTGTAATAAACCAAAAACAAACAGGTTAGGGCGAACTTGACAAATTTAGCCTCTTTTTAGATGTACCATCAGTCCATTAAGATCATTTCTCCAATGGCTTTATCTCTTTATAAACTCACTTGCAATAATTTTCCAACCCCAAAATTTTGTTGTCGATGTAGGTATGCAAACTTGCTGGGCACCAGGGCTGGGTTTTACGGATCCATCAAGAATCTGATCATCAACGGCGTATATTATGACCTTGGGGATCCTGGCGACGCCATTGTGCAGTGGAACGTAGTTCAGAACAGCAGTTTCGATCCTTGTATGATGACCCCGTGTGAACATAGAGGAGCATGCTCAGTGGATGGCGATGAGATCAAGTGTGACTGCCCGAATGGATTCCTGGGTGATCGCTGTGAAATAAGAGGTACGTAGTGTGGCATTGAACATTTTTTGTATTTCCTTTAGAAAAAAAAGTAAGTTAGTTTCAATCTAAAAATATGAGAATCCGTAACACCTAAGAACGATAAAAAAGACTTCCGAAAGTGTTCCTTTTTGTCTGAGAACGCATATTTAATTACTCAGTAATTTTGTTTGATTGTAATTTAAAAGCAAGAGCAGTTTTCAATTGAGTGTCGAAATTAATCAGGCAGTTACTTTGGTTTTGGTTGGACTAGGGTTTGAGATTGGCCGTGAAATCGAATCGGTAAGTAATTGGTTTGGTTTTGGTCTTAAGACACTCAATTGAAAATCGCTCTTCAATCACTTCTCAGTCGGTGTATTGTTCTTCGATTTAGTGGTCTGAGTTGGGCTTTGTGTCCGTGTAGTTTTTCTTGGGCAAGACACTTAAATCTCATGGTGCTTCTTTCCACTCGGGTGTTTTAATGGCAAAAATATTTAAGCGGAACCTGAAAATATTCTGGGAATAGCCCGAGATAAAATCCCATCAAGGGGGATTGGCAATATCCCTGGTTGCTTCTTCTTAAGCGCCGTCATTGTAAGCCAAGGAATACACTTGACATGTTCATATGTTTCCAGTGGTAACATGCACGACAGTGGGTTCCCAGTACCACTCGAGAACCTTTGATTCGTTCTTGTTAATCTGCTCCTCTTTTGTTCTTCGGGCATTGTTTGTGTTGTATACCTATTGTGTCGTGAGGCAAATTAAAAAGAACCTCATAAACGGTGATGGTCGCCCTGAGACAGACATTTTGTGTTGCCAGTAATGAAAATGATGATGATGACGATGATGACGATGATGTTCACGAAGGTGATGACGATGATGATGATATTGATGATGATGATACTGATACTGATACTGATAATTGTAATGATGATATTTAATGAGGAAAGCCAACTCGCCATATAATCATTCTGAATTGAAGGATTATAGCCATCAGATCTTAATAACCCGATGGTTTCTTCACCTCTCTTTTAGCCAATGTGCCTTATTTCCAAGGCGGCGCAATTGATGCTTCGTACATGGAGATATCTCAGGGGTTGATGATTGCACAAAAAGCTGAATTCGCTGCTATTTTTGACATGCGTCCAGAACAGGCGTCTGGGCTCATAATGTACTCAGAATTTGCCAAGGATGAGGATTTTATCTCTTTAGCCATGATTGGAGGATATGTGGAGTTTAGGTAGGCAAGGAAACAACCGTATACCTTTGTTGTTCTTTTATCAAGGTAGAGTGTCATCCTTTGATGGCGCCCTTCTCTTTGGAGCTGTAGCCACTGGTTGGTAGGTTATTCTCCAGTCCTCATCCTCGGAGTACTGTGTCGTTGTTCAATCCGTCTTCTCGTCCGCAGCACTGAAAGTATTTCAGATGCAAAATGATCAATAATGATCGCGATTTCCATCTATCTTTTGCTATTTTCTAGTACACAGGGTTCATACAGGTCATGGAAAACCTGGAAAGTCATGGAATTTATTGTTTCAATTTTCAGACCTGGAAAGTCGTGGAATTTAGGTGAAAGTCATGGAAAGCGATATGCTTCCTGAGAATAAAAAGGCAAAAAGATAAAAAGTCCAAAAAAATAACAGACGAGTCTGAAACAGGCTACAATTTCAGTACATGAAAGTGAAGAATGATCATCGCAGTAAATTTTCCAATTTGAGCAATTGGAAAGAAGACGCTTGAAAAAATCAGGGCTTCAACGGGACTCGAACCCGTGAACTCCACGTCACGGGTTCGAATCCCGTTGAAGCCCTAATTTTTTCGGGCTTCTTCTTTCCAATTGCTTAAATTGGAAAATTTACTGCGATGATTATTCTTCGCTTTCATCTACTACCGCAGTACACAAATAACACAAGCAGGCATTTTATCCATTATAATGCTGGGAAATATGTTAAATAAGAGATTGTTTTGATACTACTGCGAGAATAGCTACTTAACTTTGGTGATGGAAAACTCAGAAAAGTCATGAAATAAGTTATGGGAAATCATGGAAAAGAGTACGAACCCTGGTACATCACCCGCACTTTATTTAAATTGCTATACGCAACATGCAAATTCGTGAAGTAGGGCCGGATAACACTCTGATAGAAAATCAACTTTAAAGACGCTTCTAAACCCAGCATTTTATATCTGAAAAGAGATAGTTTGTCGACCTTTCCTTCATCGAGGGAACATATTCTGAGAGTATAGAACTTCAAGGACCCTCCACGATTTCAATAAACGTCTTTCGAGAAATACATAAGTAAATAAGTTCTTTAATAAAGTTTCAACTTAATTGTTAAGACGGATTCCGCTCAAAGTTCGAGCAATAAGTGCAAAAATTATTTACTAAAAATCTACTCACAGCACATTAACTTTTTAAACACTATTTGAAACTTCTCACTGTAGTTCATTTCTCCAGGTGACCCCGCGATGAAAATCCCAAGCATTCTCGAGAAATTTAATGTCAAACCTCGGAAGAATGCTTCATGCCTGTGTTTTCAACTA
>Ga0126343_10000154_pt1 | contig 21660 bp, 9 predicted proteins | sample Cyp2metagenome_FD_92531 | JGI IMG/M metagenome (GOLD analysis project Ga0126343, IMG submission 92531) | Coral microbial communities from Lord Howe Island, Old Settlement Bay, Australia - Cyphastrea 2 metagenome | ecosystem: Host-associated > Invertebrates > Cnidaria > Coral ...
AACCAGTATTGTTAGCGTAACCCATGACCTTGCAAGTCAAAGTTTCTTCATCTGTATCCCAACTTCTGGTGCAAAGCTTTTGCCAGCTACCGTTTTTGTAGATTTCCATTATGCCATGAGATGGACTCTGCACTGACTGAAAGCGTAGTGGAAATGCTGATGAAAGAAAATAATAGAATATGTACATTTCTAGTCTAATTGATTCTCTTCCTTGTGGCAAATTCCATTCACATGATGAATTTTCATCTTTGTCTACCTTCATGGCAGCTGGACATGTTACTACACTCCCTCACGACTGCTCTGGGTCCATTGCATTTCTTTCCACCATGAGCTGGTTCTGGATTAGCACATTCTCTTGTCCTTGTTTGTATGCCACTGACTTTCTTTGTACAGGTACTCCATTGGCTCCATTTGCTCCAGCCACCGTCAACTGACAAACAAGAGTTATCAAAACATACAGAATCCTTTTCAACATACGTGCATCTACTGTATTTGTGACATACTAACATAAAGTTATAACTTACACATACCAAGGTTAAAATTTTCCACAACCAGTCAGTCAGTAAATTTTAAATACAAGAATGGAACTCTACTAATTGTTAAAAAACAAAGTCATCATATTTAGGTATAGAAATGATGTCATCCAGTAGTTGCACCGATGGAAAAAACATTCTTAGCCTAAATCAAAAACCATCAAAGTTCCCTTGATAATAATTCGATCCTTGTTCTCTAAAATGGATACAGCAAAACTTATTGCGATTCAGAATGAACTTCTCAATGCCCTGGATAAACCTGTGTTACTTCATAGTATATAAGCAAAATTTGGCCACTGGAACTATCATCGTACAAAACAAATTTTGATAAAAGTACAATTCAACAAGTTTATATCACATGTTAAATGTCCTTCAGTATGCCGTACGTGTACTTTGGGTGGCGCCCTTTAAGCACCAACATAGAGGCATCAATTTTCACCTACTGGCAAAGATTGAACAATTCATCTTAAAATATTTTGTTACATGAAACATTTCAATATGCAACAAGATATACCATTGTACACCATTCTTTGACATCCTACACAAAGAACAAATCAATAAAAGGTGTATAGTAAAGGAACCAGCCACACATCAAGGTTGTACAATCAGCTAGTTATGTAAAGAAAACCCTCAGGAATCAATATTTTCAGAATGGGCTTGAAACTCAAAATAGATCATCAACAAGTTCAAGAGAGACATTTCCGCAAAAGGGAGTTAAAAATAAGAATTAATTTGAAACTGCAAACCCAGCACACTAAATTAACCTGAAAAGGCTTTCATTAGGATGTCATGCATTACGAATACAAACTGCAAAACTATGAAAATAGAGGAACATTCCTGTATAAGAGCAAACATGCTTAGTGTAAAAAGGGCCATAAATCAATTTCAAATGCAGATGCTTGTTATGCCAGTTTGATAATAAGATCACTCAGTATTTAGTCAGAGCATTTTACTGAGAACAGAAAGACAGTCGGACGAAAAAACAGAACGACGGACAGGCCCTCAGATCATCGATTACCGGTATCCATATCTACAACCCTGGTCAAAACATCATGGAACAGTTATGGAAATTAAGAGCGGAAATTCACTTTTTCTATTAAACTCTTAATCCACCTCTTAAAAAAGGTTGGCAATGTTGTTTTAGTAAGCCATTACTTTTGCCCCCCCCCCCCTTACCCCAAGCAATTTTGAGTCTACCGAAAATTACTTGAATGCCTAACATCAACATTGCATCGGGGGGAGGGGGAGGGAGGAAATACGTTAATTTTACGGGTTATTGCCTTTATGTCCCAAGAGTTCTAGCCAGGGTTGTAGTTTAAATGTTTGTTTTCTTATCATACCTTACATGGCCAACCACTATTTTACATGACTGGCCGATTACCTCAATGGCAACACTAGTGCGTGTAGTGTCTAAGCCATATCCCATGTAGGCACCGTTCCTAATAAGCGGAGGAGTCAGTTAACTATGGATTTTATCGCACCATGTAACGTTGATGTATCACAATTTATATCATTGGCGAGTTTGTTGAAAACTCTTCATTCATTCATGTTCATGGCTATAGAAAAGAACTTCATAAACATTTTACTACTGATGGTGTTCCAGTTTGACAATTGGTATAACTACTTCATAACTAACAGAGCATTCCTCCATTAAAACTCAGTGCCGGCAGTTCAATTTCGGAATCCCCAACTCAAATTGGCAAAAACATTGGTTGTTATTAGTGAATTTCTAGCTCATAGATTACATTTTAATGCATGATATGCATGCATGTATAGGGAGGCTAGGTCTGCATACAAACCAAGTGGCCCACCAAGCTAGTGCTTATCCCAGTGTCCCAGCACAGAGCGACTAGGAGTATTTCTCCTCCTCTTTTTTTATGGGATGCTAGTCCATCAGAGGCTTACCCCCCGGCAATACGTTTGCAGTTACTGATTTTTACACCTGGGCCCGGTTGTTCAAAACCCCGATTAGCGGTAAGCCCTGATTGAATATACTAATCAGAGATTAAAATTTAGTTTTCGTTTAGATTGCATTGCTCAAAGCCCGAATAATGCTAATCTGACTCTAATCAATGAATTAAACTACATACACCTCCGAAGGAAGGTTAAATGGCTAATCGGCTGATGAATATTGAAATAAAATGGCCGACAAAGACGAGCAGGAATTTATCGATTTAACTATAGCATACTAATTAACAGCAATCAAAAGCCTCGCATTCGTTACAGATTTGGCAGAGCCTCAATTGAATAAAATACAAACCTCATGGAGGCAGACTTACAGAGGAAAACGAATGATTATCACGTTTTGAAACCAACCGACCAAGTGGTGATAGCACTACAATCTTATGTGCGTGTTGGCTTACACGAGTCCACCATTTCACTGGCAGTCCATAGCCGCTCTGTCACTCACGGGAAATTGCATTATGGGATACTAACTGTCGATTAGCGAGACAATATAAACCTCGTCCAATGCTGTCGAAGAGATACGACCCGTAATGGCTTGACAATACTCGTACGACTCGTTTGACCCGTACAGGTCGTGAAACAAAGATTTACGAGTCGTACAGGCCGTGCAACAATGGTGATATGCTTATCATTAGTAAGACAGCACTTAAACCTCGACAGTACGACCTGTACGACCCGTACGAGTCGTACAGGTCGTGAAACAATGGTTTACCAGTCGTAGAGTTGGTAAACCCTATTCTCACTGAATAATTAACTAGTGCATCATAAAACATTCTTCTAATTTACACCGTGGCCCTGGGGAATTCATTGGTGCATCGCGGGCTCTCTGTATTGATAAGCTAGGCCACGCAGCTTCGATTTCATTTAGTTACAGCGCCGTCCGCCAAAACGAAGGGCCGAGGTTCGTTTCTAGTCGGTCAACCAACACCAGCACGTTTCATTTGTGGTTTCTTTCTTCATGGCGGGACCAGCGGGTGACTTACCTCCATTGCCTCCAGCACCAGAACCGCTTGTCCCAGAACCTCCGGCGGAACCTGTGCCAGGACCGGCAGCAGAACCCGTGATGGAGCCTAATCTGCTTTTCCGCTTGTGGTGCGTGTTTTGGTTTGTTTCGTGTACTAGTCTTCTGTTGTAGGCCGTCCTTTCGTAGTTTTCTTTGGCGGTTTAGGTTAGTTTTGCTTTGTTTTGTTTTTGTTTTCGTCGGTTTAGTTATCTTGGGTGGTTTTTCCGTGCCACGTGTCCTTTGGGTGTGCTCGTTTGTCACTGTTTTCCTTTGCATTGTTTCGTTTGTTTTTCTCTGGTATTATTTCTTATAGTTTAGGGCCTTTTATGTTCACGGGTTTTTATCTTTAGTAATCGCCTTTTATTTTGGGCAGTTCGGGTTCGTTTCAGCTCTAGGATCCCATACCTTCTTCTGTCGTTTCGAAACCGTTTTTCGTCAGTTGCACGTATTAGGTTTTTAGCTCCGGGAGCCAGTTTTCAAAGAAGAGTGTTATTAACCGTCCGGGACCGTTTTAACTCCGGGAGCCAGTTTTTAAGAGATGGGGGAAAAGTGTTATTAACGGTCCGAGACCGTTTTTGGCTCCGAGAGCCAGGTTTAAAGAAGAGTGTTTTGGCTCCGGGAGCCAGGTTTTAAAGAACATTGTTATTAACCGTCTGGAGTCGTTTTGGCTCCGGGAGTCAGTTTTGAGAGGAGTTTGTTATCAACGGTCCTGAACCGTTTTGGACTCCGGGAGCCAAGGTTTTAAAGTAGAGTGTTTTGTTTTCCGGGAGCCAGTTTTTGAAAGAAGAGTGCTATTAACGGTCCGGGACCGTTTGTTGGCTCCGGGAGCCGCGTTTGAAGAAGAGTATTATTAACGGTCCGAACCGTTTTGGCTCCGTTAGACCGTTAGATCGGTTACGAGGAATTATAGTTTAACGCTTGCGTTAGTTTATCTGGCTGGCAAGTGTGTCGGGTGGTTTATTAGTGTTTGCCTGGGCCCAGGTTTGACCTTGGGTGTTCCTTTTTGATCTCTCTTAGGCTGATGATCGCATTACACTCCTGGATGAAAAGCTTAAAGCTCTGGAGGAGAAACAGGTTGTTAACACCGTCACGGCCGCCCCTTCATCTGTACGTAATGCCCTTCAGAAGCCAGGAACTGTTTATGATCCTTGGGAGGCGTCCGCCCACGGGGAGGCCCTGGTGCGAGCGGCCAGGTCTATCGCCCATGAGAAAGCAGACTACTATGCCGCAATTCTAGACGAGTTAAAGGGGCTATCCAGCTCTCTCTCCTCTTCTGCGCACCAGAGATTACTCTTGGGCCTTTTGGGTGATCCCACCAGAGCAAAGGTGGCCAAGGAGTCGTCAGTGCTCCTTAAAGCTATACAGCGTGAGGAGCCTTCGCAATTTAGCCGTTCCAGCTCTCGCCAGCTCAGGCGCCAACACCCTTATGCCCCCAGTCAGCCTCTTTGCTACAGATGCGGCTTGCCCGGTCATTTTGCGAGGGCTTGTAATCGCAGATGTGGTCGTGGGAATTATAAGCGTTAAGGAGTAACTGTAAATCGCGATTCTTTTGTGTATTGTTATCTTTAAGTTTTTGAGGTGCTTGTAAACTCGTTCGTTTGTTTTCTTCTTGGTCGGGGATGTTTTAGGTCATCTATCCCTTGGCTGTATTTGACATTTTGAACGATGACGTTTTTTCTTGCAGTTTTGTCGCTGTGTCTATTTTTTCTTGTTTATTTGCTTAATAAAGCCTTGCGCTAATGTTATTTGTCTCCCGGTCGTTTTGGCCTCTGTTGCCTCACTTCCTCCTCGACCCTGGGGGTATTTCTAAGTGCCTTATTCTGGTCTTTGATCAGAGCTGGGGTCAACGAAGGATAAGGGGTCTTTCTCCCTTCTCCTTTCTCAACGTTTTATTTGCGTTCTCCGTTTGTTTCAGGAATTTGAGGCTGCATTGCAAGACATCCTTGCACTCACGTGGTGTGACATAAACGGGGAACCCTTATTTTTCGTTGGCCCCACCGTGTTACCTCAGCTTGTGGTCAGCGCTCCTTCCCTCGCAAACTTGGCACAGTTGGGTTTTAGAAACCCGGACTCATTCCACGCAGGCAATTTCCATAACCAAGTGGATTTTTGGGAGAACCTCATTTCTTCTACCGGATACTCGTGCCCTAAAGTTAGCTTGCTTCAGATTATCCAAGAGGGAGTGAAAGTTTACGATTTCTTCCGACATTTTAAGGGAGACTTTAAATGATGACCCTTTGATTCTGCTGTTCCGCCGGTTTCCGTATTTCCGAACTCCCCATGTTGTCGTCAGTTTTGCGACTTTATTGACTCTACGGTTTTGGATTGGGTTTCTCAGGATTTTATCAAAGTTCATGGCGTGGTCGGGATTTGCTCCTCTCCGCACTTAGTCCTTCCTTTGACAGTCGAGCCGACTAAGCCCCGTCTTTGTCATGACGAACGCTGCTGTTCAAATTCGGGGACTTTTACGGCAAGAGCTTCAAGAATGGGCTTTTCCGGACGACTGGTGTGGTCATTTGCCTTGGCGATCGGAACATCACATCTCTGTTACTTTATTCACCGACGCCTCTCAGGAGGCCTAATGAGCAGTTCTCGTAAGGGATCGTGCGAGCCAACAAATCCGCGATTATTGGTTGGATCATGGGCGTGACATCAATGTCCTTGAGGCTAGAGCGCTTTACAACGCTTTGAGTTCCTTCTTCCCTTCAATTAGAAACGTACGAATCGATGTCTGGATGGACAATGTTACACTCCAGGCGGCTTGGGAAAATGGCGGCTGTAGGAATTCACTAGTTAATCAAGAAATGAAGAGGGTGGAAGAAATGTCTCGCGCTGGAAATTTTTCTCTACACTTGAAGTATGTCCCATCTACCTGAAATGTTGCTGACGCGCCCTCTCGTGCTCTGTCTGATATTGTCTTTTCTTTGTCCTCGGTTGCGTGGGATCGAGCTCAGTCGAATTTCGGCCCGCACACGTTTGATCTTATGTCTTTGGACAGCAACTGTTGCAGAGGCAGGGATGGAAATTGCTTGCCTCACTACTCGCCTTGGCCGACCCCTAATTCTTCAGGAACAAATGTTTTCGCACAGCCGATACCTAGTGGCCACAACATCTACGTTTCCCCCCCTTTCGTCCTTGTGGGTCCGCTCTGGCGTTATTTCTTGGATCATTGCCAGCGTTTCGCTTTTACTATTATTGTCCCTCGTTTATATCCTTGTCGCTATTGGTAAGCAATTCTTCAACCCTGTCCTCGGAAGCAAGGGCAATCCGTCTGTATTACAGATTCCTTCCAGCTCCTCCCCGGTTTTTACTGCTAGACCTCTGCCATGGGATCTAAGGGCTTTTCGCTGTATCTGTTCTGGATAAAGCTGTTCCTTTTCCTGTCTTTATAGATTGAACGTCCGTGGAAGCCTGCCCAAAGGTGTTCTGCCTGTTCGTACCCGAACGACAACGACGCTAATTTCTGTCAGGCCTGTGGTTCTTCTACTTCATGTGAAGAAAAACGTGGAGCCCGCCCCAATGTGGACATGTCTTTGATTAACAAGCGCTTTACAGACTTTCGACAGACTTATAGGAACAAACCTTATGAACTCCAGAACTGAACTCGTTAGAAGCTCAGTTCTCAAGTTTCCTTTCCTCCCTGGTGCCATCTAAGAAGCTATCTGCTGCTACTGCAGAGGATATCGTCAAGTTCTTGATTAGCAAAGATTCGGCAGGAAAACGGAAACTCCATTTACCCTCGTGCTCTAGAAAGATCTGTTATTGCCCAAAGCGTCTAGCAGCTGGGACTGTGGACTCATATATAGGAAAGCTTTGGTCGATCTTCAATAAGTTAGGCCGCACAGGGATGTCCAACCCCTTATCACATCCTACCGTCAAGGAATATCTCAAATTTGTAAGAGAGAAGCAAGCCCAGCAGCCTTTGCGACCTCGTCCAGCTGTCCCTTTGTTTTAGGACAAATTTGTTCGTTTAATCACCTATCTTCGCGGCCTTATTGCAGGAAGCTCTGAGCTTTCTCCTCTCAATAAGTATATCCTAGTCAGAGATTGAACCTTTTTTGTCGTTGATTTTTACACTGGTGATAGAGCCTCCGATTTGGGACGTTTGCAAGCAGATCAAGTTTTTCGCGTTAAGGACAGGGAGGGGTTTCTTTTAAACTTCACATATGGCAAAACAATTCGCGCTGGTTTATCGCGCCCCTTTGTTTTGTTGCGTATTCCGAATGTGCCTGTCTGTCCAGTTTTGTGGTTGAATTATTATATTGCGGCTTGTAAAGCGTTATCTGTCCCTCTTCTCGGCGAGTATCTTTTTAGGTCTTCGGTGCATAAGAAGGCGGTATCTCATTGCCCTTTGGGTGGCTCAGCCGTCTCCGCACGACTTCATAAATTCCTTAAGGCCGGTGCTATCGACGACGGAGAGACTCCTCACAGTTTCCGGGTGGGATTATCCTATACCCTTAAGGGTTTGGGTTGTACCCCTGATCAAATCGCCCAGTATGTGGGTTGGCGGATTTGTTAGAACGGGTTACCTTTGGTCTGGCTTCTGTTAGCTCTAAAGCTGCTCCGTCCCTCGCTGATCAAAGGAATTTGCAGACGATTTTTTGCTAAGTTATACGTTTTCGTCTTTAGGAAGGTTTTGCCTCGTTGTTTTAGTGCTCTTTTCGTCTCTCGGTCCTATTAGTTTTTGTTAGTTATTAAATCTTTGGAATTGTGAATCCTTGGAGTATTGGAGTTTTGAGTATTTGAGTAATGGTTTTTTTTTAAGTATTGCATATTTTGGGTTTTTTGGATGTGGTGTGTATAAGGGAATGCAGGGGTTTCGGCTACAGCGGTCTTCCTCGGGGATGACAAGAGGCGGATCTCTTTCCCATAACTTAGTTTCATGATGTGGTAAGTAATAGACATTGAGGATATAGTACTATACATATTTACATTCTAATGATAAACAATACTGTCGAACACATACGACCCGTGAATGGCTCGAGAGATAAACATGCCAAGAACAATGTATGTTCTTCGTTCCAAAAACTCACGTCAAAGGCCCAAAGCGTAAAACACTGTGAATATTCTTCGTTCTCAAACCGCGAGAGCCAAAAGTCCAAAAGTCCAAAAGTCCAAAAGCGCTAATTATAATGAATGATCCTCGTTCTAAAATCGTGAACACTCGAAAGCACAAAACACAATGGATATTCTTCGTTCTCAAAGCGTGAGAGCCCAAGAGCCTTATTTTGCGAAGATAGATAAACGCTCATTCTCAGACTTCTTTCGGTGAAAGAAAGGTTGAAAGAAAAATCACGTAGCAACAGTATTTTTTTTGGCGCATCGGCGATATTTCATGATCAGTGTCGCGCAGTCACATCGTGCTCTCATTATGGAGTGAATTTTTGCGGGAACTTTGTTTTTGCAGTAACTGTTTTGCGAATCGTGGAAAAACAAACGCAAAAATCGTAAAAGTTAGGTCTCGCACAAACTCTCTGGCTACACAATGGGGTTGTTCAGCAATTTTACTCTGACTGGGAAAAATCACCCCACCGTTCGAATATTCAGCTGGCTGGGAGTGGTATCTTGCTCTCTAAATCCTTTTTAGTCTTTTTCTGAAATCAAACAAATTCGCGGTACCATCAGCCGAGCAAAGGAATGTCACTTGACAGCGTTTCTATTTTAACTCATTGCTGTGAAAGAAAAAGAGATTACACATACTTTTGTGCGAGGCACTAACTAGCTGTGACTGTTCAGAAACTCACGAAATATTAGAAAAGTCCGAGCAATTAGGAAAAGTTGACAACAAAGCCGAAAAATAATCACACTCACTTTTCACGGGCCACTTCAATATTGTAAACTGACTTCTCGCTTTGGCAAAAATGCACTCACACACACAAGTATCATTTCAAGTTAAAGATGAAGTTATAATTATTCGTGTAGGCGAATCGACCTGTAGGCGAATCTTAAGTTACTTATGCCAGTAAAAATAAGTTTTAATTACTGTTTTAAATTGGTCATGTGTTAAAATTTACTTATATAGCGCAGTTATGGGGCACCCATTTTAAACAAGGCCACAAAATACAACCACTTTAACATTATGTTATGGGTACACGTTAACCAGACAAAACTCCAGAAAGCAATCAATGGTCTCACATTAGATGCGCAACATCACAAAATTATGTCAATTCTGCATTGCAATAACCTATTTCAACAACCTGACCCTACCAAAACTGATTAGTAATAATGATCAGACCCAATGGAGTGCACTTCAGCATTAAACCTACACATCTCACCCTACAAGTAATTTCCGACCTCCATGCTCCTTAGGCAATTTAATGTAACATCAAAAAAGTACAACTAAAGAGACCCAACCAAATAAACATCAATGTATTAACAGAGATTTCTTAAAACATAAAACTGTAAAAACGAATGACAAAATCCGACGTTACCGACTAGTCATGACTCGATTATCAAGGAAAATATAAATAAAATTATGCAAATGACAGCATTAAAGCATTATTTTGGCGTGAAGAGTTAACATAAGAGGGTGCAAAGATTATAAAAAAAAAACTTTTGCTCGAATGGAGTCTGACTGCACGTTGAGATTTGGCTTTAACGCTCTTACCAAAAGCATTTCGTACACTAAGCAGTCACATTTGTCTGTGCATTTCTTACCACCGTTTTCGTTGACACGCGGCTTTGGAAAACAAAACATCGGGACTCTGTAAAGTGCAGATGCGGACGGCAGACAGTGGATGCGGACGGCGGACGGCGGGTGCAAATTGCGAGCGGGGGACGGGGCAATTGAAAAAAAAAATGAAATAATAATAAAATGAAAGTAAAATAATTAATATCACTTCTCGGGAAATCATCTTAAATGTTAAATGTTGTAACGTCAGCTTGAAAGTTTTTAGCAGATAAGAAATGACCGAAGTTTCAGCTCCTTTAATTTACGTACAATTGCATGCAAGTTACCTCTGTGCGGGCTAGTTTCAATGCAAAAGTGACAAGTACCAAAACATCTTGACCTGAAAGGTCGCCTCAGTGTCTGGGACATTATGCAAAACAAGTCTCAAAACGCAGACCGCTTGCAACTTTGTTAATGCGCCATGTTATCGGCCGAGGTTTCTTCTTGCTCTTAAAAGACCAAAGTGTCCTTGTCCTTGCGTAGAATAACACTGTGTTTCCAACGCTAGCAATGTAAGAACTCTGTCATCGCGTCACTCCAGTACCTTGTTGCGCTGGGATAAATTGTTCATCCAATTACGCCATCCAAAACTAAAAACTAGATGGTTGATATATAAACAACCTTGTTGCCAAGATTCATTGACTCGACACTCACACGAAAATGTGTTTCATCCAAATTTCAAAGAGCTTTGTATGGATACGAGTTGCGGCCGTTAAGTAGGAGAAACAGTTCTGATATTGAAACGAAATATTATTACTTGAGAGCTCCGACACATTAAAAGCTGCGTATTCAAAATGTGTTTCATCCAAATTTCACAGAGCTTTGTATGGAGACGAATTGCGGCGCACAATATAGAATGCAAGTAAGCAATGACCTATAAAAATTTGCAACAGCACATTTTAATTACGGCTCAACTCTACTTGCAATTCATGCTTATTACAGAACATGAAGTGCCCTTCATGAACACAAGTAAAGCGATGGCGGACGGCGCACAGCGGACAAAAGACAAGGAAACTATAATAATAATAAAAAAATGATATTGAAAATAAATTAAAAAGTATAAAATGATGTCCCAGACGCTGAGGTGACCTTTTAGGTCAAGATGTTCTAGTACATGTCCCTTCTGCATTAAAATTATCCCATATGGAGGTAAGTTGCACGCAATTGTACGTAAATTAAAGGAGCTGAAACTTCGTTCATTTCTTATCTGGTAAAAACTTTGAAGCTGACGTTACAACATTTAAAATTTAAGATGATTCCCTGAAAAGTGATATTAAATATTTTATTTTCATTTTATTACTAGTTCATTATTTTTTTCAATTGCCCCGTCCGCCGTCCGCCGTCCGCCGTCCGCATCCTCACTTTAAAGAGTCCCTAAAACACCCGAGGAAACGTTTCCAAAATTTCCGTCAGTTACACGTGTTGTCGACAGATCGGATCGAAATTCGCCAATCACAGCCCCTAGCGTGACCTTCTGACCTTTTCTACGTCATGCTAGCGGGTTGTGATTGGTGGATTTCGATCTGACTTGTCGGTGACATATAAGATTGACGGAAATTTTGGAAATGTTTCTGTGTGTGTTTTGTTTTTAAAAGTCGCGTATTAACAAAAACGGTGGTAAGCAATTCGAAATGCTTTATTTAGCATGTCCTGAGGCATTGTTCCGTGCAATGTCGTGTATCCTCTACATAATATTACACAAACCATTTACAGCGAATGACATCTCGTTGCTCTCGTGTATTTTTTCCATGATAACAGACAGAAGCATAGCGCTATAAATTACCGTTTAATCGTCGAACAACATAACGAAAACTTTCAGCAGCACATACGATCATTGAACTAAAATTATTGCTTCCAAATCCAAGAGAATTGAGATAACTACTTTCGCAATTACTAACGACACCTCAGGACTTATTTCCTTAATTCCTTAAAATCCATCTTCAGGATCTTTCAAATCACTTTAAATTTGCTCTGCGATCTCCGCCATGTGCGCAATATTCGAGTGCTTACCCAGAGCACTTTGTGCCCCAACAATTCACCAACCCAACGAGTCGTAAACCATTGTTGCACGACCTGTACGAGTCGCACGAGTCGTACGGGTCGTGGACTTGTTGTACACTTTAAGTCCCTCAAATTAAGAAACTCGAACTGAACGACTCGTAAACCATTGTTTCACGACCCGCACGAGTCGTACAAGTCGTGCGGGTCGTGGAATAGTATGTACAAAATTAAATCCCTCTAATGATATACAGTTCACAAACTGAACGACTCGTGAACCGTTGTTTCACGACCTGTACGAGTTGGGTCGTGGACTTCACTGTACATTCCAAGTCTCTCTAATGATATACAGTTCACCAACTGCTCGACCCGTAAAACATCGTTTAACGACCCGTTCGACTGGTACAAGGCGTGCAAAAAGGAACATACCCCGATACGGGTCGTATCAGTTCTTGTATATTGGAAAACCCCTCAATATAAGGTTTACACCACGCACTAACCGTTAATCAGCGATTAACTAATCTGCCCTCTAATCGGGCTTAGAACAACGTTCTCAATTCCTCCGATTAGCTAACCCAGAGTTGGCCGGTGGTTTTAATCGGTGATTAGGCTTAATCGGAGCTTAGTTTAATCGGGGTTTTGAACAACCGGGCCCTGAGTGGAGAGAAGCACTGTGAGAGTAAAATATCTTGCCCAAGAACCCAGTGAAATGTCCCTGGCCGAGGCTTGATCTGTAGTTGAGGACACTAACAACAAGGCCACCGTGCCTCCCGAAAGGGCAAGATCAGATGAACATTCCAAGATTACTCACAAATGAAACAATAAAGGAACCTATGAAACCTACTATGTAATTTCGAGCAATTCTTTTGATGGCATGATTTGAGGGACTAGTATCACTGATCCCAAGGGAATACACCCTTAGATCAACACTTATGCTTAAGGCATGAAGGACTTCTTACTTGGACAACTGTTTGTGTTGCATAACTCGGACTCAGAGGACATTCCTTGACAATCATCACCATCCCCTACTGGAGGAGGATTGGTATATGACCGCTGTCGAGTTTGAATTCCACTTCCACATGTCCTAGTGCACCTGCCCCATGCTCCCCAGAATGACCAGCCACCATTAGCTAGAATATTAATATTTTACAGAGATTATTAACAGGACAAAACAATTTAGTCAAGAAAACAAAAACAGAAGGCAACTTTACATCAAGTAGATTGGCTCAAAACAAATTAATTTGATAACCTGATCTGGATATAACTATAAAAAATGATAATTTATCAAAGAAAGATAACACAGGACCATGCCACTAGGTAACTCTCCCAATATCCACAAGGTGGATGACACATAAAAATTCATTATTGTGTTGTTTCAGATAAAAAACAGTTTTTAAATGAAGAAATGCGAACGGTAAAACTTTCCCAAATTGGTTTTGGTTACTTTTCTCGTATCCCTTAAAACGATCAAAAGGAAAAATATCTCCTTTTCACAAAGAATACGTCCGGGTGAAAGCCGGTCGTTTCGCACGCGTAGGAACTCGATTGAGTGCGCGTGAACAACTTCGCGCATGCGTAAAGTGGGATCTAATCGTCCGTGACTTTTTCATATTTTCCAACTTTGTACGCCAATATTTCCGCTTCCGGTCGGTGAATTTTTGTCAAATTTTTGGTGACAACTAAGATCAATCGTATATATACCAAATTTTAAAAAATTCTGTAGGTGGGAAAAAATCAAAAAAGCAGTAGTCGAAAAGTAAGTTTTTCCTTTAATCTTCCCTACAGTATTTTTTTAAACTTACATATTTTGATGATCATTCCTAATAACATGTAATACAAAAGTTTGAGAAGATTTCACCGACCTGTTCTCTTAATAACACGGAAGCTTTCGAATTTGGGGGTGCAACTGAATGCAGATAATCTCTTTTACTTTTAAAAGTTTATTTAAAAATGTACCAGATAACTAGCTAGGCAACTTTACACTTGAATGTAACATATCTTTGTTCAGAAGAAACTAACGTGATAAATTGAAAAGTCAAAAGACTGGACTTAGAACTGAATTGTTCCCCAAAATCCACATGCAAAAAATGGAAGTTGGAAAGACTGGTTATCAACAGGAATTTAAAATATTTTATCATTTCAGATTCAAAACGGTTTTTAAATGAAAGGTATTTGTTGTCCTTCTCAGGAATTTATCAAAAAAAAAAGTAGTAAGAAGAATTAAATAATATGCAATTCTGTTATTTCAGATAAAAATTCTTTTTAAACAAAAGATAACCTTTATTCTCCTTTTATAAAAATGTTTTAACAAAAAAGACAAAATCACTAGCTGGGAAACTTTATATTTTAAAGTAAGAAAAACAGGTTCAAAAGAAAGCGAGAAGATGAATTGAAGTTTAAAAAAATGGTACTTTCTAGCTGATTTGTTCCCCAACATCCACATGGGGGAGTAAATTAAATATGAAAATAAATTAATATTAAGAGGAACTAATTAATTAATATGTTATTGTTTTTTTTCAGATTAAAAACTGCTTTAAAAAGATGCTCTACATTCTCCTTTAAAGAAATATATTTAAAAAAAAGAAACACAAGACCAGTAGCTAAAAAAACTTTACACTTTACTGACTGTAAGGAATATAGGTTCAAAAGAGACTGACAAGATGAATTGAAAAGTCAAAAGAATGGTAATTACCACCTGATTTGTTCCCCAACATCCATATGGCAAGGAAAATATGGTAAACAATTATTAAGAGGAACTCATTAATATGTTATTGTGTTATTTGAGATTAAAAAAGTTTTTTAAGCTAATGATAATCTTTATTCTAATTGTAACAAATTACTTCAAAAAAGGGAAACACAAGACCACTAGCTAGGCAACTGTACACTTTAGTTTAAGAAAAATATTAAAAGAAACGCACAAAATGAATTGAAAAGTAAAAAAAATGGTACTTACCACCTGATTTGTTCCCCAACATCGCCATGCAGTAAGGAAAATATGAAAATTAATTCTTAATTTATATTCTGCTCCTTATATGGGATAGCTCAAAAAAGTAAGCAGCAAGAAAATACCAAGACTCTGGTTAGCTAGTTAGCTAGTAAAACGATACTTAAGGCTTGTTGGGTTTCCTAATAGCGAGAATGAATGTGAAGCATGAAATAATTAAATGACTAACAGAAAATTATAACAATATTTTATGAATAGAAATTAGCATTTTAACGTGTTATTTAACACAACATACTGCATTTCATGAAAGATGATGTTTATTTCCTTCGAAGAGATTTTATGCCTCAATCCACCCACAAATTTGCAAACCTTGCTCAGAATGAAAATTAATATGTGCTGTGTGCTCTGTTTGGAAACGCAATACAAACAACATGATGGAGAAAAAATGGCTACGTGAAATTTTGCAAATAGCCGGTTTATTAAACTCTGAAAATCCATTACAAATACAACTAGTTTTACTTGTGTTCCTTTTCAAAAACTAATTACAAGAAGAAAGACAAGACCAGTACTAAACTTCACATTAAAGGGGCTAGGTCACGCTATTTTAAGTAATTTTGTTTAATTTTGCTTATTGTGAGCTCTAAACGTCAAATTGGCAGACCAAGAGTCTTTTACTTGAAAAAAATAATGGCCACATAACAACTGAGAATGATTTTCCAGCTGTGTTAATGAACGTTTGATACCTGTATAAACAGACATACCGTAAGTTTGAACAAAGGTGGGCTGACGTTTTTCAAATTTATCCAAATGCAATCTACTTCAATCCTCTCCAGTTTTGTCCATCCACGTCCCTCCTTGTCTTTTCTGTGTTTTGTTCGAGTTCTTCTATAGCTTTGAGCGGTTATTTTGATATTTAGGTGAGTTCTATGACAATTTGGTCAGTGCTGAAATTGCCTAAAATAGCGTGAACTAGCCCCTTTAACTACAAAAAAAATTGACATGAAAAAATGAAAAATAAAACGAATGGTACTTACACTCTGATTTGTTCCCCAACATCCACATTTATATGAAAAAAATATATAGAAAGTAATCATTAAGATATTTCTTTTATTTAATGTTTCTTTTAAGAAATCACTCAAAAAAGTAAGGAAGAGAAAAACTACCAAGCAACTTGAAATTAGTTAGGAGGTAAAAAGATGCTTATAGCCTGATGCATTCCCTAATATCAATAAAAAAATGTAAGGATAAAAATAAATGATTAACAGATTATTATTTCAGACTCAAACTGTTTTTAAATGAAAGAAAGAAGACAAGACCACCTTAAGTACAAAAGAAACTGACAATATTAATTGAAAGGTAAAAAGAATGATACTTACGAGCTGATTTGTTTCCCATCATCCACATGGAGGAGTAAACATGAAAATAAATTAATATTAAGAGGAATTAATTAATTTGTTGTCGTGTTATTCATTTGCCGTTCGAACGGACTGGCACGCCGTTCGAATGCCTTGATCTATCCGGTCTAAAAAATCCATCATCCGTCCGAACGACTCGAGCTATCCATTAGAGAAATCCATCAGCCGTTCGAATGGCTCAAGCTATCCATTCAAGGGAGAGACAAGTTTTTTTGGCAGCTGTTCCAACAAGACAAGACGAGACTTTATTACAAATCACCACGCTTTGTTAAATGACGCATGCCATCATGTTTACATTACACAAACAGTCATCACGTTTCTGTTCTTTGTTTACCATCGCTTAAATGACACTCAGTTACGCAATATCGTTTGATTCACGAGCTCCTATTAAATTGAAAGCCTTACCGTCCTTACGTGTTCGTGGCAGATAAAAAAACGTCGCGCTTTTGCCTTGCATTGCAAGGAAATGCCATAGCTTCCAGAGAGGTCCGTATCTTCCCAAATAATCATTTTTGTTTGAGATTATTTAGCCTGTTCCAGGCTCTCCGTAGTAGAAACAGAGAATTAACTAAGAGGTGTAAAGTAAAGTGGTAATTGAACCCATGAATAACCCACTGGGCGTTAGCCCTAGTGAATGGAATCAGGGAACCACACGAGGTAAAGAAAAATATTTTGACCTCGGTGGGCCGGGAATCGAACCCACGACGTCCACATTAGATCTACCGTTACTCTGCCGACTGAGTTACGAGGGCCCCGACCCAACTACGAGTCGGTCCCCGACTTTCTCTGCCCGACCCAATTCGAGTTATCGTCGAGAAACACCAGCTGAATGCCATTATTCCCGAATGCTCTCTGCTCCGCAGAGGTTCGAACGATCGTTTTATAAATGCGCTGTACCATTCGAGTGCAGGCGCAAAGTCGAATTTATTGATCATGCGCTTTCCGCTGTTGCCGATTACTCAGTGGATCTTCCCGAAAGACAATTTTAAAGTCTCTGCGCGGAGGAGAGAGTCCCGAATGCGAAACTTCAACCAAGGGCGCCGCGCAACCGGAAAGAGAGAAGGAAGACCTGTCCACTGTCGATTACAACACCCTGAATGATCTGTGCAAGGAAAGCCAAACTACTGAGACAGAAGAAACCGTTCCCCAGGAAGTCGGCGAGGAATTGATCACCCCAACCAGAGTGAAGACAATTCAGCACGTCCTAGCACAGGCAGACGCGAAACGACGCCTGTGTGCCTTGAGACTGCTAACTCACTTCTTTTCTAAAGAGGAACTAGCAGAAAGCAATACCGACGGCGGTCAAGACAAAAGAGTCTTGGACAGTGGCAAATTAAATTCGCTCAAAATATTAGTCTTTGGTAAGTTTCCAGCCAGCAACAGGGCATAAAAGGCCTGGAGGATTATGAAGGGAAAAATTAATTCTAAGTGTCGAGTTCCCGCAAATCTTTAAAATTGCCCGATTCTACTTCCCCACGCTCATTGTAATAAGTTTGAAAAAATTGAAAAATAGTTTTGTAAGTCCAGCTGATGACTTAGGTATTTGCATTTACTTTGTTTCATAATATAAGCGATGTTCTTAGTGAGGGAAATAGACTGCAACAATTACACACGAACTTCATTTTGGTTGTGTTAAAAAAAATTAAACAGTGGCAGTCAAAGCCGTTTTAAAGTGCTGCTCATCATTTCCTTCTCTTTATAATTATTTGGCGCGCACGCAAAAAATCAAGAAAAAAATTCGACCGAGTATTTCTACTTTGAAACGACTAAGAATGCTTTGCTTCTTGTAACAATAGCGTTCTTTCCTTCTTTGTAATTTTGCGGCGCCGGCAAAAGATCAAGAAAAAAAATTGGTCGGAGTGATTTTACTTTCAAATGACTGTGGATTGCTTTGCAGTTTGTACATTTAACAATAGCGTTCTTTCCTTCTTTATAATTTTCGGCGCGCGTAAAAGATCAAGAAAAAAAATCAGACCAAGTATTTTTACTTAAAAATGACTTTAAAATTCTTTGCAGTTTGTAACAATAGCGTTCTTTCCTTCTTTATAATTTTGCAGCGCAGGCAAAAGATCAAGAACGAAATCGGACCAAGTGTTTTTACTTTGAAATAACTGTGGATTGCTTTGCAATTTGCAACAATAGCGTTCTTTGCCTGTTCATAATTTTGCGGCACAGGGAAAAGACCAAGAGAAAAATCGGACCAAGTAATTTTATATTGAAATGACCAGGTGGAGGGGGCCGTAGGGTAAGCAGCGAGGCTTGGGACCGAGTTTCTATGATCACCCCGGTTAAGAAATGTGGCCGAGCGAGACTAAGTACTGGTTTGTGAGAAACAAGCAATGGCTGACTTCCGTGAACAGGATGCGTTTGTAAAAAAAAAAGTTCCAGTTGTCCTACATCTAGATCTAGGACATTTTGAGGCATCGGGGATAAATGTTCCAACGTAAACCTGCCAGTGGGAACTCCACAGTATGAACTAGATTACAGGCATGAATATTTCATTCGAGCAAATTTTGTAGCAGTGTCCTATCAACGGATTAAACTGGGTTACTTCGTTATTTCCGACCTCCATGATGGTATAAGGGTTGCCATTTGTTAATAGCATGAAAACTATGTGACCCTTTTTGTTTGCGCTTAACTGACAGGGTTGGATCAGGGTTCTTAGCGAGTGCGAAGGGTACGGCGCTTTTCTTTTACACTACTAAAAGAGGTCTATTTCAGTTTCAGGCAAACATCTGGCATTATTTATGAAAGTGAACACTGGATAGGTCCTTCGGCAGAATTGAGAATCTCTTTGGTTACAACACAATAGTTGTGGCGTTGATCGTTGATTGTTTGTTTTTCTTCGTAATCATACTTATACTTTAGTTTTGATATTGTTGAACAACTTGTAATGGGTCTAATCAGGTCGTTGAGAAGGTGAGTGTGCAGGAAGTTTCACTTTGTTGCTCTTTCTGTAGCCCTTTCCTTGGCACTAATTTTTTATGCCGTCTCTCAATGAGTTTTCAAAGGGTTCATGATCCTCTCTTGCTCTAAGAATTGTCATTTGAGACAAGCACTATTAAAGACCTCAGTCATCCGACTTTATATTAGTCTTTCTCAGTCTTATTTTGCTATCCTTCCAATGCAGGTCAATACAGGAACAAGCTACACAAAATAAACAGTTTAGGCCAAATTTAATATATTAACATCCTTACTCATCTGTCTGCTTTAGAGGAATAAAAACCAGATCCTTTAATTACCAGTCATTTGATTAGCCCCCATGCAGCCGGTTAGCCCCCAATCACAAGTCGATTAGCTTATTACTCATGAGAAATATACAGCTTTTTAAATTCCTTGTTGGGGGTTAATCGACTTCTGGTTGGGGTTTAAATGGTTAGGGGCTAATAGCCTTGAGGGCTAAATGACTGTTACCTATCCCGTCGCCTGATGCCTTTTCTTGTTATTCTCGAGAGCCTTAAAGCTAAGTCTCAAAATTTCAAATGTTGTAAAGGTTCTGTTGACTCGGGTCGCCCAAGTGAAAGTTAGTTCTCTGGATGGATGACCATTTTACCTGCCCACCTTATTACTAGCACTCAACTACAGGTAACATGGCCCTTTGCCTTGCCTGGGTCTATTTCATAAATTATCTCCCTCAGCAGATGAGTATACCGCAGCCTTATTCTGATATCCAGGGCTGGGTTGTTTAAGGCCCAATTAAGCTAGCCCAGGATTAGCGAGAATTTTAATTTCATTTTTGTAGCTTTTCAGATAGGTGTTCAGTTTGTAATTTTTGCTCTCCAGTCTTGAGCATACATGTAAGTATTCCCAAACTACACAAAACATAGTGCTGGATAACATTTTATAGAAGAAAAATTGTTACCCGGGTTAGCTTTTAATCCTTGGTTAGCGGTCACTGGCTTTTGAACAACCCGGCCCAGAAGTATTACATATCATTGTTTTCTCCCACCACACAAATAAAACTAATGCTTATCACCAGTACAAATTATGCCAAAGCATGTGAGCAGAAGCTGCTTTCTTTATTTTCATAGGTCAATAACTTTCTAAATGAAAAACCCCTACTTATTAGAGGTTCACATTAAGTCTCTGCCTAGCAACTAGTCCATTTTGGTCATTCCCATATGCAGAAGCAGAAAAATTGTTTCAAATTTGCGAGTTCACATTCAGAGTACTGAACAGTAAGGGACGGAGGTTTAAAAACGTCTATATTTAATCACTGTATTAACAATGCAAGACAAGCAAACCTTTAGCTATTTTCAATGTTGTTGACTTATCTGCGACTGCCTTTTCATGATTTAAATTACTCGAAAGGAAGTCTTCAGATTCAACATAATACAGGAAAGTCATAAAGTAAATGCAGTTCTTTCACAAGACAGTAAGTTAGGACGGGAAAAAACCATGGACAGAAAGGCTTGTTTAATGTAAAGCTCAAGTTTAAATGTACAATTCGCACGCGATTGGAACAGTTAAGAAATATTTCAAAGACTTACGTTACTAGGCTTCGCGATATATTATGGCAGACACGAAACAGTTCGACATCGCTATTTTCCATAGCAATTAGAGAAGAATAATTGGTCGGTGTGAAAATGGTAGGTAAGTGTTTACCTACCATTCACGGAAAAGATACTGTTTGCGATCCCGGCTCAACCCTATTGGAATTACTTTGGCTGGAAGACGTGAGGCCGGAGGAAGGATTGCAGGATTCTTCAGAAGCATCAGCGACTGTTCCGGAGCGACTGTCACTTTCTTTGAATTAAATGCTACCAGGCTCATCTTTGTTGAATCGAAAATGGTGGTAGCTTTTGATGTTAGGCAGCCTTTTAAAGTAATGTTCAAGATATGAACACCAGTCACACATAGGAGCAATGACTTTTCCATCATGCGTTCGAACAAGTTGTGCCTTGTTGCCCTCAGTACTCGACAATTCCACAATGCATCGGGCAGAATGGCTATTGTTCTCGCGACATTTATACTTGCAGCTCAAGAGATTCTAGATCTGTTATAATTGCCGTTATTATTCATGAGCGATCAAACAGAACTCAACCCATTGGTTGCTAAGAATGCATGCTATGCTCCACAGGGAATATCACACAGCTCATTAACAATAAATCGCGCTCGCTTGAGTTTCTTTC
>Ga0126343_10000155_pt1 | contig 21657 bp, 17 predicted proteins | sample Cyp2metagenome_FD_92531 | JGI IMG/M metagenome (GOLD analysis project Ga0126343, IMG submission 92531) | Coral microbial communities from Lord Howe Island, Old Settlement Bay, Australia - Cyphastrea 2 metagenome | ecosystem: Host-associated > Invertebrates > Cnidaria > Coral ...
AACGGCTCTTCCTTCATTAGTGTTCGATTTGGAAGTATGAGGTCCAGGCTGGGGATGAATATCACCACATTGCAGAATTGTATCCACTCCAGTAACTTGTTTAATCTCCGGCAGAGTGATGACCACGCTACCATGTTTAGACCACTTCACAATTGGGACTTTCACTCGATTGGCGCAAGACCGGCGCTCAATGGCCCAAGAAGACGACAGCATTATATAAGTATTAGCTTTAGGGTGACCTTGATCTCTATCAATGCTTCTGGAACCCAGTACGAACATAGAGAACACCATACAAATCAGGAGCCGCGCATAAGCGTGACCGCCCGCCATCTTCCCAAACCCGAATATCCATTGCGCTGCGATGACCTATATCAGACCTTTAACATGGTTCACTGCCTGGTTGTTGGCCTCAGCAACACGTACCAAAACGTCAAAAACGCTTTTTGTATCACTGCTGTTGGCATCTGCTTCTGCCATCTTCCTATTCTTGTCTAATCTGGCGTTATAGCCCCGCTTGCATTTTAGGAACAAAAGATGGCCGCCTACGGTAGCAAAATGACGATTTCATTGATCGACCTGATTATTTTCATCAGAACTGATCACAGAGCAGATCATTTGCTATTTTCATTCTGGGGAATATTTTTCCAAACCCTAGATTCTGTTCAAAAGGTAGCATTGAACAGAAGGGAGCTTTTTTACATGACGTTATGGCGCAACAAAGCAATGAAACTGCGGCTAAATTTGTATTCCACACAATCCTTTTGGAGTTATTACTTTGTATACGGTTTGTTTTCTTTCAAGAAATTTTCATGGTTGCTGAATCATTATGATACATTTTAATAATTACCGTTTCCAATAAAAAAAAAAAACTGTCAGCGTTTAAAGATGCATTTGTCTGGTTATATCACTTCTGGACGCCTGTATATGTAGAAGATACAGATAATGGTGTTAATGTCGTAGTCGGTAGTGTTTCTTTCTACTTACACTGTTTACTATTCCTGACGCACATTTGTAAATGCATTTGACGTCAACCAACATTTAGTCAATTTCTGAGCAAATTATGGAATAAATTCTGAACTGAGTCTTTACAGTATGAAGTCATTTTCCAGAGAAATAAATTTGATATATTTTAGTTCAGAATGGAGTCATTTTTTCCAGAGAAATCAATTTGATATATTTAACTTTTTTTAGTGTAATTTGGCAAATAAGTGAAATTTTTCCTTTTATCGATCAGTAAATATCCTCTCTTGCTGTATGGCTTATACAGACAGCAAAAACAAATAGACAGACGCTGAGCTCGGGAAATTCGAGTACACGATGTACATAAGAACGAGAAATTTACCTTACAAATTACCGTATACATTGTGTACTTGTGCTTAAACACGTTTTGGAGTGAGACTGCAGAAAATTTCAATTAACAGCAAACGAAAAAAAGGCGGAAAAAGTTAAAAGTATATTTGGTGTTTTCTTACACTGTAAGAAAACACCAAATATACTTTTAACTAATAATTCTAAACTCATGCAGATAGCTTCTTCCAATAGCTTCGGGATATTCATCCTAGTTAACAATAAAACAAGGGCGGAAGAATTCTCAAATAGACGTGCGTGTCTGATCGCACGATCTAACTCTGTTTTTGTTTAAACCAGACGTTTTGCTTAAATGACACGATTGTCACAACTATGCATTTTCTTGAAGCTTGAAAGTTGCTATTGACATATTGAGGTATAGGTGCTTGTTAATTTTGGAACTTTTAAGAATTTAGGATTTCGTTGGTTTGAAATTTACCAAGCTAGAAATACAGCACTCTACAAAGCCCCAGCCTTCAATTCAAAATCAATTGAACTGATATGGTGTCGAAAGAAGGAGTGTGCCTATATATATTATATATATTAAATTTTAACTTTTTAAGTAGAAGTGCCACTTAAAACGTTTAGCCGCCACCAATGCCACACTCCATTATGTAGATAAACAGCTCTTTCGCGAAATTATAATTTACTTGTTTTCAGAAATTGTTAAAGAAAATCAACATTAACATGAACCACTGTGGATTGCGATATTTATCTTAGCAAGGAAATCCATTAACATATCTCATTGCGCGCTCTATGTTAAAACGCCTACATAAACTGTCTGTGTCACGTTTGATCTAAAGCGTCGTTTTCTCCATTCGCCAGGTTGATTTTAAAATTCTGGAGTGAAATTACAGCATGAAAACTTGAAAATAAAATAATCCAGAAACTAGAGAGAATTAAGAAAAGGAAAAGACGTATAGTTCCTCTTCGAATTCAGCCCAATATTGTTAGTGTTATGTAAATTATCAGGATCCTGTTTTAAAACAGTCCGATTGCCAGTGTAATTAATTTTTACTTGACTGACAAGTACACCTGTATTCGCAAGAATAGAAGACTAAAGACCCTTTAAATTTAACTCCACACTAGAAGTCCTTCGTAAAAAAAAATCGCCTCTGAATTCTAATATAAAGAGATCATTATATATGTGAAGGTCAGTTTTAAGTAGCCTTTTGTCACTCCTCCTAAATTTACCCTGGCGTGCAAAAACTGTCACGTTTTGGACAAATACAGTACTAGTTGCAAACACTTTGGAAACCAGCTGCCCTAAAAAAATATATTTAATTCTGTCCTCTATATGAAAATTGGTTAGAAGGTGTCTCGGCGTGCCACTCGTTCCCTGCGGACAAGTAAAACTGAAGCTTTGTTTTCTCACAGTTGTTCGACGAAGCTAAGGATTTGACATGGCAGAAATGAAACACACCGGGCCATTCGAAAGCGATAATAATTCAAATACGGACGACCACTCTAACAATGAGGCTATGGTCATCATCAACTGTGTTCTCAATGTTCCACTGATTGTCACAGCCATTCTAGGAAACGCTTTGGTATTGACCACCATTTTAACTACTCCCTCAATTCGCTCACTATCCATGATAATGCTCTGCAATCTCGCTGTCGCAGACTTTCTTGTGGGACTCGTTACTCAGCCATTTTATATTGTAAAGGAACTCACTGAAAACCGTCTTTTGGACATTCTATGGGATACGATAGCCTATTCCTTTTGTGGAGTTTCGCTGCTGATCATTACAGCTATAAGTGTGGACCGTTTTTTGGCTCTTCACTATCACATGCGATATTCTACGTTAGTGACTATTTCCCGTGTCAGATATGTCATATCTCTTCTATGGTGCATCAACTTTCTTTCATCGGCTGTTTACTTTTCGAATGACTTTATCTATCACTTTGCAATAGCAGTCATTACAGGAATTTGTCTCATAGTTTCTACCTTTTCGTACATGGGAATTTATCGAATTGTTCGTCGGCATCGGCTACAGATTCACGCTCAGCGAGAAGCAGTGCAAGGCGCCACTTCTGAAGATGACTTACATTATGTGCGAATGAAGCAAAGTGCCCTTAACACTTTCATATTTTACCTAATTTTAGTTATGTGCTATCTTCCAATGTACATTTTGCTGACTCTTCATGGACTCTCACAGAAACCCTGGCCAACTGAGTGGAATTTTGCCACAACTTTGGTGTTTGCGAATTCTTCTATTAACCCATTTTTGTTCTGCTGGCGTTTAAGGGAGCTTCGAGAGGCAGCTGTGAAGACAGCGAAAAAGATTTTCCGCGTACAAATGGAATCAGAGTAAAAGAGTAACTAATCTTGGTTTGCATGTGTTTTCATTGCAGTTAAGTTAGGTGTCATTAAAGGAACGGGGCATATATTTTTTTAATGATTTCGTGTCACTTTCTTCCTGTTAATTTTATCGAAAGTAGATGCAATATAGTAGTTTGGTTGTACATGTTCACGCAATGTCATTCGTACACGAAAGTTTCAATTAAGTGTAATTCTGGCTGTCATTATAAACGATAAAAAGACTTGCTTTTAATCAAGTTTATGAAGGATAAAAGAACAATATAAAATTTTACTAGTTTGTCACATTGAATTCGGCATCGACTACAATTATCTCCGCATGAAATTTCTAAGGTCGTCACGAAAGAAATTAAAATGCATGTGAATATCATCGTTGTTATGTACACACCTTGACCAAATGTTAAAATAAAACCTTTACCTGGAAAGGAAACAAACACTTGATCTTTATTTTCACAAATGCCTAACTTGTGTATATAACTGTTATGAATTCCACGCCCTAAAGATCTTTCTTCCATTTGAAAATATGATCTCTCAGATATTGAGGTGCCGCGCGAGGTAACAAAGGGTCTTTTGGCTGGATTAAGTAATGTGATAAGTAAATTAATTGCCATGGCAACGTCTCTTGTATCGGAGATCTAGACAGTGACCATTGAAGAAGGTACGGAATCAAAAGCAGCGGCAGGAAACCTGACTATACGCGAAAGAACACAAGTCACTAGGTGAGGGTTTTTGGGCAGTAGTGTGACGAAAATAGCCTTGAGAAAAACCTGGAGATGATTCTTCCTGAGAAGTTAGATAAAGTACTCGAGCTTTTTTATGCCTAAACAAGAAGGAACCGATTACGAACCTATCTGAAAGTGGTGCAAACAGCACTTGACACAGGCCATTCGAAAGGAAAAGGTTGCACTCTTTCAGTTATAAAGGACGGAAACAAAATTTCAATTCCCGAAAAGTTCTTGAGCCGGGGAAAGGCGCGTAAGGAAAAGAAAAATTGCCAAATACATGGGGAGTCAAGAAGCCTAACCAGAGAGGAAGAAGAAGCTTTGTGGAAAAGTGATCAGCTTGGTAACTCATCTCCGTGGTCACTCCTGAATACAATCTATAGGGTGGCTGCTCTCACAGCATTTCGGCCTGCGTGACTGTCAAGAGCATTGCACAATATGAAGGTGGAGGCTTTCAGGCTCAATAAAGACGACAACAACGTAACCAGTTTGAAACCTTCGCAGAAAGCCCGACAAAAACACGACGAGGAGGTCTACGAGTTCTGCCGAGGTCTGCAATATCCAAAACTTTCGCAAGTGGTGAATCGCGATTTCATGTGGCTCTTTTTACGAGGTACGTACTTGTCCAAGAGTCCATGAAGATAGTTGCATTGGTCCTTTCTACTTAGCGTGCATCGACAATCCAGCACAACAGACGTATGATACAGAAAGAGCGCAATGGGTAAAAACACCATCCGTAAAATCATAAAATGCATGAAAGAGAACTTACCGTTACAAGATATGTGTTCTAAGGAAAGATTATCCAGGCAACCACTCAGTCCGGAAAATGGTGGTCAGAAAGCTGAAGGCCACGGGAGTTCCAAAATCAGAAATAATAACAATAACTTGGCATCGTCAAGACGAGCAGCGACAACTGTCTAACATCATCATTGATGGCAAGGAAATCCATTTAACTAGTGGAACCGTTCGAGTTCCTCTTCACCCGCTAATCCAGTCCACCGCAGCGGTGAGCAGTGGCCACGTTTATAATTTCTACAAATGTAATGTGGTGATAAACCAAGCACATGCCCGAAAGGCTCACGTACAACAATCCCGGTGTGATGTAGATCTGTAAGTAGCCATGCTCCTTGCACACTCTGAAAGTTTTTCAACTTTGTGCATTTTCGCTTGACGTTTCTTTCATCATAAAGTAAATTTTTGGTGATAATTTAACTACAAAAGAAACTGATTCTTATTATATGGCCTCGTGTAAAATTTTAGTTTCAGCGCATTTCAACGGACACCGTTCAGTTCAGGCTGAATTAGAACCAGTCATTTAAGAGAGATTTGACAGTACATTGCGGTATTTTGAAACATTGTGAACAAGCACGAAGAATTCGAAAGGTACTCTAGAATCGTACAAACTATAGCAATAATGTATGCCTTAAGCTATAACTATCTCTTCTTGGTGTTCTCGGTTTTCGACAGAATAGACCAGTAAAAAAAGATACGGTTGAGGGCGTAATTTGTCAACCACGATTTCAAAAGATTATCAAGAGGTTTTCTCGTGAAACTCGAAAAAAAAAATTTACTTGAGTTTTGTCAAAATTCTGATAATTTTATCAGAATTTTGACAAAACGCAAGTGAAATTATTTCCTAATTTTACGGCAAAATTACTGTATCTTGATTGGCTGAGACAGAGGGCATTTTTTCTCAATCACGAGGACACTTTTGGTAATCAAAAGGGGACGATTACTTGATGCTGATTGGCTTACCAAGCCTGCATCAGTTGCTTTCCCGCCTCAAACGGATTTTGAAAAGGAATTCCGGAAACGCGTCGCCTCTGAGTTTGCTAAACGTTTAGATTCATCCGCTTAATTTAAAGTGAAAGAAGATCGACACGCAGCAAAGTGCAGTATTTTGGTGGAAAAGCAAAATTATTTTACCATCCAAAAATCTGAAACATGTATTGATTTGAAGCCTGAAAAAAAAAAGGCTTGTATGAGGACGGCTGGTGTCACATGAAGTAAAGAGTTACAGAATGTTTTGCTTCGGGTCGCTTTATTAGTATCACAGGTCAACTTATCGGCGTAAAAAACATCCTAAATTTTGTTGGTACGTTAAGTTTTCTTGCTTGGAGAGGAGCGTTTTGGATTCAAGAAGTTATTAGAGCTCGTTTGGACACACCGTTGCAAGCTTCGCCAAAAAGGTGCATAAAATTAAGTTGCTTGAAGTTTTATTTAATTTGTAACAAAATTGCCCACAGTGAATTGAACTTGCTGTGGTTTTGTTTGCTGTCATAGTGGGTTTTCCTCTTTCTACTGCTAGCCCGTTCTTATTATCACCCGGCAAACCTGTTTACGTGACGACAAGACCTGGAACGTTTTCCTTTGAAGAGAATATGATGCCTTTTATGTGATAGACAAATATTTGCAAGTGCGTCGGGTTAAGGATTACTCGTACTTGTATTTTCAAAGTTTTCCAAATTTCCCTCGTCCCTTCTCCTCACCACTCGGGCAATTTTGTGAAAACTTTGAAAATATGTGGGAAATTAATCCTTAATTGCCCTGGGGCCCATGCGGATCTCGACAAAACTCAAATGTTATCATCAAGACCAATTGTGGGCAACACTCTGGTATATTCTCAAAGCCGCCATGATAAGAAGCCGTCTATTGTCCGGCTTCATTAATTACTATGCTTTTACAGGATTTTTCGACGGTGACCTAGCTCAGCCGTTTTTATTGTCCAGAAATTCACCAAAGACGTGGATTATTTGTTCTTCCACTCCGTATTAGGGTCTGTTTTCAAGAACGGGTTACCCTAGCAAGCGGGTTAACCTTAGTTTGGAGGCAAAAGATAGGCCCGGTTTACAAGCAAACTTTCACAGGCAGGGAAACCCTACAACCTGGGACAGCTCAATACGTGGTCACACTAAAAGGGTCTGGAAACAATAGAAAGTTAACCCAGGTAGAAGGGTTAACCTTCCCTACCCTCCCTGGAGGGAAAACGTTCAAGCACGAAACTCGAATCTTAAGGTATTGTAAGTACTGTTAATGTAACTTTAAAACCCGTTTTCTCGAAACCAGATATTTTCGCCTTCGAATTCTAGAAAAGATATCTTGCGAATGATTTATTCAATTGAGCGGTTACAAATTTCAGAGTTTGTATAAGAATCCGATGGCAAATAACGTTTTGCAAAATCGAGTTTTATACACTTGTAAATCGCAATATCAAAAGACTGGCTGGAAGATTGCATTCATCAAGCTTGAAGGATGAAGCCTAGCTAGACGACGCTTAGTTGATATTTCTAATTTTGCACACAGTTGTCTGTAAATTTGGGTGGGCAAACTCGGTTCGCAGGGAAAAAATAAAGACAAATGAATGGAAAATTAGAAAAAGCTGTAATATTGAGAAGGGAAAAATAAAGACAAATGAATGAAAAATTAGAAAAAGCTGTAATATTGAGACTGTTATTATTTCATAACATATTGCCCTAGTTGAGCCTTCGGTGGTAAATAAAAGAGGTATTGCCGTCTTCCCGTCGGGGCTTTTATCGCTTATCTCAGAATCAGTCACCAACACAAACCCACGCACAGAACACAAAGGCTTTTATCGCAGGTCAGAATAAATTTTTAGCTCTATATTATCATCAAACCTAAAAATCAGAAATATATCCGTTACCGGCATCTTTCCTGTCGCTTCTTAACAAACAACGTTTAATATAAGAAAGCTTAGCCGAGAGCGTGCTTAAGGAAAGAGGTGACAACGGGTCAGTTTCGGGTTCTTCCACTATTGAAGTTTTGTTATTGCTTTCATCGCAGAAACGTTTTCCTTAAACTCTGATTATAAGACTTGTTATGTGTTGTGTTCCATCTTGGGATTTGGGTTTGGTCTGTGTTATTAATAGGCCCACTTATATCGCAGTCATTTTAAATCATGTCTATTTCCTTAGAATAAGCTTGCTTTGGCTATATTCCATTAAGTTAAAATGGAAATAGGGATAACTTTTATGCGTTGTTTTAAAACTTATCATTCCATTTTGGTGGAAGTGATTGAACTTCGGAGGCGCAATTTAGGCATTTCCGGATCGAAAAATAAGTTTATTAGTCCAAAACCCTGTTTTTTTGGATTTAGGTTGGAAGGTTTTTTTTTTGCACCCTTTTACTTCTAACTTTGAACAGCGACATAGAAACGGCCGGTTTGAATTTGCAATTTCGATGAAATTAAATTGCGCGAGCTTTATTTCTTAAATGATTTGCTCCAATACAAAAATTACATCCGACTTTCTCTTATGAAACAGTAAATTATCGTCATTTATCTCAGTGTAATATGCCATAGTGACAACTGACGGATATACGCCCTCCTATATTTCTATAGATATCATCCGCTCCTTCGAAAGAAGACATATTACGTATGTTATTTTCCGAGAATTAAAATTTCTTGTTTGAACAAAACTAGGCCACACGTCTGGGCTTATATATTTGCAGACAAAATTGCCCTTGACTAATGTATTTAACTTCAACAACGGTTTTCAAAAAGGTCTGCGAAAGAGACTGCGATTGAAAAACAGCTACACAGTTCGGTTTTTGAAGTGTTATATTTCAGTTTGCAATTGGTAATCGAAAACAATTCACCTTTAATTTGAACATAACAGGGCTGCAGTATTTTTTGCAACAAGTCTTGTCAGTAAAATATCGATCTGGCCTTTCATTTGCGAATGCAATTTTACTTGAGGAATCTATCAGACATCGCCGGCGGTGGTTCTTAAAAAGTACTGTCTAAGAGGTTCAGCCAAGAAAACACTTAACTCAGTTGATTTCTGAAGTATTGCAAATTGCCACAATGGACAGAGACACATTAACCGAGAATAATTCAGTACTCTATTACTCAAGCTCTGGAGAAATTTCTCGTTCCAAGTCAATTTTTCTCGTAAACAGTGTTCTGAATCCTTTGATGATCACATCCATCATTGCTAATACTTTGGTGCTGACCGCCATTTTGAGAACGCCTACACTTCGCTCACCGTCCATAACTTTGCTCTTTAGCTTGGCGGTGTCAGATTTCCTAGTCGGAATTGTCGTACAACCACTTTATATCGTTAACCAGATTGCAAAAGCGTTTGTATATCCCACGTTACGGATAAGCGAAATAATTCAATCTTGGTTATGAGGAGTTTCTCTTTGCACAATAACCATCATAAGCTTGGATAGGTTTGCCGCCCTTCACTATCACATGAGATATGCTGCTATAGTTACCGTGCGTCGTGCTACCTCTGCGTTAATAGTAACGTGGATTACTACGTTTACATTATTGGGATTTTACCTTTGGAACAAGAACATATTTTTTGCTGGCACATGCGTGGCCATTTGTGTTTGTCTCTTGATATCCGCATTTTCTTACATCCGAATTTTTAGAATCGTTCGACAGCATCAGTTACGGATTGGCTTTCAACATCAAGCAATACAAAGATCAGATGGCAGTAAATTTAACATGGTGCGATTAAGGGGAAGTGCTATAAACTCATTTATATTTTACGTCTTTATCATTCTGTGTTATCTGCCGCTGTTGATTTCCTTGTCAGTGTATACCATTTCAAGGGATGACTCAGGGAGTAGACGACCATTTGGAATTTTGCTGACACTGTGCTCTTTATGAACTCAACTATGAATTGTTGGGGTCTTAGAAAACTTCAAATTGCAGTATTAATGGCAGCTAAGCAAGCTCAGCAAGTATTTTGTATAAAAACACAAGGCGAGATAAGTAGATGTTGAATTGTTTTATGAAAGGAAATAAAGTGTCCAAAAACTGTTCAGATACATCGAATGTATGGTAAAGCAAGGATGGAACAAGGAAGGGCAAGGGGATGTTGACTAGAGACATTGCAGCAGGAATATGAAAGGCGAGAGCAGCTTTCATCTGTCCAGTATATATGGAGATACGTATGCATTCATCTGACGTTCATGCATACAACACGCGTTTCTCGTGTGCAGATAACCTTTTTGTACAGAAATCGCGATTACATATGAAGCTTAAGTCTTTTCCTGCGTTTGGTACGAGATTATGGGACTGTTTACCCCCTGATTGGCATAAGCTCACGAAAAGAGCATTCAAAAGAAAAATTCATAAGTTGCTTCAAACTGTACTTGAAATTGTGGACTATTATGTTGATGCTCATTCTCTAATATTGAATTTGAACACAAGTAATTATTATAATTATACCTTATAGTTATCAATTTCGCATGAGTCGTACTTTAATTATTCTTTAAACTTTTCAATTTGCTTTTACCCTTGGCAGCCATATTAAAATCACTTTTTGCTCTGTAAACAAGAATGTAAGTAGTACAACCCGCCCAGATTAGCTCTGCTATAAGCGGGTTTGTAACTTTTAAAATGTAAAATTCAAATAATGGTCATAAATGGTTCATTTTAGTTAAAAAAAAGATCAAAACTGATAGGCAGAAAGACTGACATTCACATCTTTAACACAAATGTCAAAACAATACTCTTAAATCCAGAGAGCGATAAAGGACACTTCAAGAAAGATCCAGACTTTCGTAAACGAAGGAATTCTAAACAGTTATTGGCCAGCTAAAATCTCGAACAAAGACTTATGGGGAAAGAAGAATTGCAGACGCTCGCTGGGGTTGGCTGGGTCCGGCACACTGTGCGCAAACCAAACACCTCCAACATCACTAAGCAGGCCTTAAGATGGAACCCACAGGGAAAGCGGAAAAGAGAGAGGCCAAGGAACAGCTGGTAATTATAACGATCAGTGGAGGGGGAGATCTAGCTGAAAGAGGCAGGCCTCAACTGGCAATAGTTGGGGTGACAGTTCCAAGACAGACAGAGATGGAGGACCTTAAGGACCTATGCCCCCACGGGGTTTGCTTCTAAGTTGAAATTAAACGAGCATCACGTAATGGTTTAACCAAAAATGCGTGCAATTCGTGTATTGGCCCAAAGCTTGCTCGTTAGAGACTTAGACTATGCACAATTATGGAGAAAGCAGAAATTCTTGGGGAAAAAATCGTGTTTTCATTAAGACTGATCCAAACACAGGTTAAGTAGTCAAAAGCCTTTCTTACTTAGAATGGAAGTTTGTTTTTCTTATGCCTAACGTTTGCGCTACGACATCGAGACCTCTAGTTTAAATTTATAATTTGGATAAAATTTAATTGCTCGAGCTTCAATTCTAAAGTCATTTGTTCCAATAAAAAATAATTACATCCGACCATGTGATATGAAACAATACCTTATTGTCATTTATCTTAGTGTAGGTAATATGCTGTAGTGACAACTAGTACCAGTGGATATAGGCCACACTGTATTTCTATAGATATCATTTTAGTTCTTCACAAGGATGGCACGTTAATTTCCGGTAACTAAACGTTCCATGTTTGAACACAACTGAGCCACAGTAATTTCCTGTCAAACACATTGTCAGTAAATCGTTTTTTTTGGCCTTTTTTGTGCTCGCAGGTAAATTTACACTTGTGCATAATCTATCTGGATCCACTGTTAAGGTTCCTCAGAAAGAGCTGTCAGAGAGGTTCAGTTCGGAAAACAACAACACAGTTGGATTTCTGAAGTTCGGTATTTCAGTTTGGAATTGGTTATCGATACAACTTCTACTTTGAACAGAACTGGGCTGCAGTATTTTTTGCAAGATAAATTCTCAGTCAAAGTCGATCTGGCCTTTTATATTTGCAGTGTCCAATCCATAATCCGTCGAACACCGTGAACGGCTCGTAAAAAGCTCTGTCTAAGAGGTTTAGCCGAGAAAACACCAAGCTCTTCGATTTCTGAAGTTTGGATGATTGCCAGGATGGACAGAAACACGTCAAGCGAGAATGATTCAGCAAGTTATTACTCAAACTCTGAAGACATTTCTCATCCTAACGTAATTGCCATCATAAACAGTGTCCTGAATGCTCCATTGATGATCACGTCTATTATTGGTAATGCATTGGTTTTGGCTGCAATTTTGAGAACACCTTCGCTGCGTTCGCCTTCCCTAACCCTTCTATGCAGCCTGGCCGTTTCAGATTTCCTAGTCGGGATTCTCGTACAACCGCTTTATATTGCTACCGAGATTACAAGAGTACGTATACAGGCCAGATTGAGAATATCCGAACTAATTCAATTTTTGTTATGCGGAGTTTCTCTTTGCACAATAACAACCATCAGCTTGGATAGGTTGGCTGCTCTTCACTATCACATGAGATATGCTGTTATAGTTACCGTGCGTCGTGTTGGCTATGTGTTGGTAATAATGTGGATTGCCGTGTTGACACTGTCCGGGTTTTACTTTTTGAACAAGATCATCTTTTTTGCCGGCACATGCGTGGCCATATGCGTTTGTCTCTTGATATCCTCACTCTCTTATATTCGAATTTTTGGAATCGTTAAGCAGCACCAGGCAAGAATTCACTTTCAACGCCAAGCAATACAAACATCAGAAGAAAACAAATTCGTCATGGTGCGATTAAAGAGAAGCGCTATAAACTCGTTTATATTTTGCGTTTTTATCGTTCTGTGTTATCTGCCAGTGTTGATTTCCTTGTCACTGTATACCATCTCAAGAGAAAATTGGACGACCCTTTGGAACTTTGCTGACACTGTGCTGTTCATGAACTCATCTATCAATCCTTTTTTGTATTGTTGGCGTCTTAGAGAACTTCGAGCTGCAGTTTTGAAGGCAGCTAGGCAACTGCTTTGTAGAAAAACACAAAACTAATTTTTTATCAGTGGCAAAAAAACGTACCTGAAGTAGACAAGCTAGATAGATTAGAAATGCTAATTCAAAATTTTGTATTTTAAGTGTTTTATTGAATGGAAATAAAGTAAGTGTAAAAAAGTAAGCCCTAAGACTTCTTTACCCAATTTATTCCTTTCTTTTTTTAATTTTTCGTAATACAACTCACCATGAGTCTTGTAAAACTTAATGGTTAACTACTCCTGAAAGAAATAGTTAGAATTCTAGTAGTATATACTACTGCAAATCGTAAAATCTGATCGGCTGAGCTTCTTGTACGCTATCAGCGCGATGTTTTTTAGTGTCTCCGGCGATGTAGATTTAGAAACATCGCAAGAAGATTTAGAAATATCGCAGGATAATGAAATTCTCAAGAGCACTCAACAAAGGAAATTGACCATCATGAAAACCCTTAAAACTGTCGAGGAACTTATGATCATGTGTAAACAGCTAGCTGTAAGCTTCAAAAACAACAGTTAGATGGTCATTGTTGATTCACCTTTCGTCCTCATCAACTATCGTATCAGAGAAATCTGGAGCTTGCAATGAAATTGTTAATAAGCGCGCATAACCCGAGTTCAACTCGACGTGGGATTGGGGGTGTCAAAAATTAACTGATAGCACTAGATGGACTCTAACGACAATAGTCTCTAACATAAAAAAAAAGAGATAGATTTGTGGTTTATGGTTTATGCTAAACCATTCAGACGCTCGTACAATGGTTCAATCGAAATTAATCATTGGTTTGCTAAATGTAACCAGGCAAATTATCATTTAGCCAAATGACAAGAACACTCACTGACAGCTGCTATTGCAAAAGAGCACTCCTTTCATGGCGAAACGCATTTGTTGAGGACTAAAGAAACAGCTGTCTTAAGCTGTTGGAAGACATTTGATTAACGTACGAAGGCTTTAAATTCTTAACACCTTGTCTCCGGCGATGTTTCAAGGAACATTTAGAAACATCGCAGGACTATTAAATTCCCAAATTCTATCGACAAAAGTCTCTAAAAGTAAACTGAAAATAATAAAATAGAAATGAGATAGATTTATTTTTTGATTTGTGGCTTATGCTCAACCAATCAGACGCTGGCACTAGGGTTCACTCGAAATTGATAGTTCATGGCTTGCAAGATATAACGTTTATTTACTGTAGTCAAATCAGACAAAATTCAAACACTCAGATACTATTGCAAGAGAACACTCCTTCCATGGGGAGATACTTTTGTGAGGACCCAAGAAACAACTGCCTTTAGCTATTTGAAGACATTTGATTAAATTAAAAATACATTTTCAATATACGAAAGAGAGAAGCTTTGAACTGCTATTTAAGGTTTTGAGAGAAGAAAATTTCTTAGAGGTTCCTTTGATACAGCCATTATCTCGCTCATTGAAAAGGATATGAGAGTTTTTGGATACGTGAACACTCAAGAAACATTTTCATCTCTTTGTTGCCATAGTTTGAAGTATCCCGTTTTTGTGATCAACTTTAATATATTTTGTAGAATTTAACCCTGCTATAATGGCATACTCGACGGTAAAATACAAAAGGCTCCTATGATCACTTATATTGGCGTGTCTGTTGAAGCAACGCCCAACTGCCATATTGGGCTGTCAACTGTATATTGAAATGAAGAACATAATACAGAAATCGACGCAATGTAGGATGATATTTTCAAGGTGTACTATATTTTGCCTGGCCAAACCAGACATCTTCAGGTGCACTGAGGGGTGTACATTGAATTGGGACGTGTTTTTCTGGAACAAGATATATTTTTGTACTACAGAAAATACGTAACACTCATTGCCAGTGTAAAATAAAGATAAGTACGTGCACATGGTAAAATAAAATAATGAAATAAGACAGGAGAAGGAAACAACATGTTCGCGGATGTTCAGACCATCGGAATCAATTGCTCTGCCTTTTTGAATTTAAAAAAAAGTTTCCCTGGGATATAGAACTACTCAATTATTCCAGATGACGGCTTTTTCAAAGAAACTTAATTAGGTTTCTGAGGAACGGGAATCAGTGTTCCTCCGTTTGCCCGTAAATCGTTTCTCTCAGGGTGTTTACGACAGCAGCTCGCAGGTCTCGAAGACGCCAGCAGTACAAAGCTGGGTTTAAGCTTGAGTTCAGGAATATTAAGGTATCAGCAAAGATCCAAGCTGTTTTGTCGTGTTTGTAGGGATCACTTGAACTGAAAGGTACAGAGATAAACCTTGGAAGATAACACAGAATTGTACAGATGTAAAACACAAACGTGTTCAAAGCGCTCTTATGCAAGCGCTTCTGATTCAACCCAAACGCATTTGGGGTCTCTGGGCTGTATTCTTGATGGCGGATCTCCACTTGGTGTCTTCGGACAACCTGGAAAATTTTGATGTAAAAGTAAGCTGAAATTATAAGATAAGCGACGATTAAGATGGCTATAATGGCCAGGAAAATTGAAGGATTCCAGAATATAACGCAAGATAAGAGAAGGGTTGTCATCCATGTAGCAATTAATGCCAATATTGCACGGGATGACGTCATTATGGCCGTGTATCGCATGTGATAATGGAGAGCTAGGTATCGGTCAACACTTATAGCGGCCATTGTACCGAGGGAAATACCGCAAGCAGCGAAGGCTGCCATGGACGAAAGAATTTTTAAACGGCGAACTTTCATTAGCAAATTTGCAATGTACAGAGGCTGCACTATCAAGCCCACAAGGAGGTCGGAGACAGCGAGGCTACAGATAAACATCATGGAAGGAGTTCGAAGAGACACAGTTCTCCAGATGGCGATGAATACCAAACAGTTTCCAATAATGGACATAAGCATCAAAGGCGTATTTACAACGCAGTTTATGATGACGATAGTTCCAAGAGTCTTGTTGGCATGTAGCCGACTTTCCATTTGCTCAAGACTGACACGTCTGTTGGTGCTAAAGTTGTAGAGGTTCATCCTTCTGTTAATCCTTGATTAAACTGTCTTGTCAGTTCAGTTAGGTTCCATATTTGTCGATGGCGTAATAGTGTTTTCGTTACGCTGATAAAGTTGTACCTGACGATCTTATCTCATAGACTGCTGTTTTTAAAACCTTTTCCGTGGTACGTAAGTGATTTTTGTATGTGTCCAGCCTGTAAAATTTGCTCTTTTTCGATGCGTACTCAAAATATGTTTGCTAATTGCCTTTGGTTAAAACTAAAATTTCTAAACTTGTACAATCCAAACCCAGATTAAAACCCGTTCTAGCTGCTTGCTACACAGAAATACGAATTGAACGGTTGACCTTACTTTAGTGTAATGAGTGCCGGAGACATTTATTTCAGCCGGCGGGCCGTGTACGTCAACTTGTAATTATTGAAATTCGCTAAACACTTCCAAAACATAGAGAAGATAGCCATCTGTCACTGATACCGACCTTTTTCTGGTGAAGTTCTAGTCGCTCATGAACAAATTTATCATAAAAAAATACTTTCATGGAAAAATTAAAAATATATATATACCTATCGAAAAAGTGGAACTTTGCAGAAAAAAGTTAAGCTCTGATTAAAGCTGCCCCGTGTTTAAGTGAAGGATGCATGTGTTGTTAAAATGTGTGTGCGAAATGAAAAAGTTAATTAAAATTTTCATAGCGGAGAGGGAAATTCATTTTAAGTAATGTCCATTAACTAAAACAGGGAGCTATTGACAGAAAGGAAATTACTTGCTATTAGTAAGTTGAATGGTTCAATTTAACACTAGCGAGAAATGGTTGAAATTGGCCAGCATGCAAGCTGCCAATACTGCGTAAATTGCTGTCACTCCCGTCTTCAAACGGCGAAAATTTCAATGGGTTGAACTTTTAAACACATTGCTCGCTTTTCGCTTCGGACGTTGATTTTCCTGAGCTTTGTTTAGGTTTTATCCTAATATCAGATGACTCTGCGCTGAAAAGGCATCAATGCTAGGGACAGATTGTCTCTTTACACTCTCAAAGGGCATGATACTTAGAAATTGGTGATGTTATTACCAGCCTTCGGGTAAAATACTGAAGGAGACATTGTATTTAAAAAAACCCGACAAATTTCTGAATTGCAAAAGCTGGTTTAATAAACTTGGGGTTTTTAAAAGACTTCATACTTAAATAAGAAAAATAAATCGTGAATAGCACGGGTTCAAATTGCGTGGGGGAGTTAATCTTGCCATGCCATTTCAATATTCAGAGCTGAGATTTTCGTACTTCAATCAAAAACTGAATCTCTTGTGCTGATGGAGTAATTATTTTACAAAAAGATTCTGACAGTGGTAAATTTTGCCATAAAATGCTGTATTTTCTCTTAGGGCAATTTCCTGACAATATCCACATACTCTCAAGCCATCCTAGTCTGCTGGCAGCCGGTGTGTTCTCTAAGGCTCACTAGGACGAGCGTTTAGTCATAGCGAACACAAATGGCGTTGGCCGTGTAGAGAGGAAGGCGAGACAGGGTGGTATGGCCGAGTGGGGAAGAAGGCGAGACGTCTCGCCTCATAACCCCCACCGATTATTTCGAGAGAAAAACAGACTGCCAGCAGTCTACAGCCATTCATTCTTACCCGGAGCCCATGACCATGGTCATGGGCTCCTGTTCTTACTGAATTTGTTTTCTTACTGATTTTGTTTTCATAGTTTTTGTACGTTTTTCCAAGAGGTCTAGTTTAAAGAGGCAGTCTCACCAAATTTAGTGCTTCTTAAAAACCCATTGAATGTGTCGGTATTACTTGGAAATCAACTAGTAGTTGCCTAACCTTGCTAAAATGCACCGTACTAGTCACCAAAGTTACTTACCGCATGTTGTGGTTATGTACGAGTAGGAAAGAAGTGGTCTAAAAATTGAAAACGTCGGGCGATGTTTTCAAGTTTGACAATGTTACTTGGACGAAAATCACTGAAATGATCGATCTTTTAGAGATTGATTTTATTGTGTCTTTTTTGTGCTCTTAAGGTTATTTTGTCGATCAGTGAGTGCACCGTTATGATTTTAGCATAGTTTGCACAAAACGTTCGTGATACTGTCCCTTTAAAGACATGCTTAGTTGGTATTTCTTAAAGCCTTTATGCCCTGGGAGAAGACCCCGGCGGTGTTCTACGTACAATCGACATGGCTAATTCCGAAAGAGCACGAGCAGTATTTAATTAGAGGCAATCTCTACAAAGATTTTGCTAAACTCAAGGGAAAACTCAGCTCTTGAATCTAGCGCAATCGCCTAAACAAACTGCAATTTTCTTTCCTTTCATTTCCATCTATGTACTTTAGTCAATACGTTGGTGCCGTTTTAACCAGAAATGCAGTGAAAATTCTGCTGATGGTGCACCTTTATACAAACTTACTAGCTATCCGCGTTAGCGTTCTCAGCCAACGCGAGAATATGATCTTTTTGGTCACATTTTGCTAAATTAGTTTTCCTGGTGAAAATTGCAGTGCTACCATGTGCTACGGTATAAATTCATGGGAGTTATTGGTTCAAGTGATAAGAGCCCAGCACTAGCCGAAACATCATTCCCCTAACAACTTAAAAACAGTACTACTAACTTTCAATTACATTGTCTTCGCGTTGGAAGCTATCAACTTTAACTACACACGCCACGCGCCCACGCTCGTAGGAGAGTAAGCCTGCGGTATCTCGAGATAATAGATGTGATACTACTCTAGATAACTAGTTTTACCGCAAAGACCGTCGCCATTTACACGAGAGGCTTACGCTTAAGACACTCCCACGCGGGTGATAGGGGGCGTGAGAATTTTCCATGGTTCGTTACGAGTTGCTTAATATCCACGTATGGTTTAATGAGATTAATTTCAACATGGTTATGATAGAGATAACCAAAAGATAGCAAGAAATGCAAAGTATATTATGTAGCGGTTTCATATCTATAATTAATATAGTTTGGGAGCGTTAGTGACTTTATCTAGTTCTTCCTTCAGACAAATATTGGATTAAACTGGAGAATAGCGTTTTTTTATTCATCACGTTGAATATGCTGAACCTCGAATTTGTTTGAATTTTATTACGTTTTAAACAAACACGCAACTGGGCTGTTTCCGGTCAACAAATTATCCAAAATGACTACAATTCTGTTGCCTCGTAAAGTACACCTTGATGACAAGGATAATTTGTTGGAAACTATTGTTAACCCCTCGAATTTTATTTGTTAAATTTGTGGAGAATTTTGTCGGTTGGCTCGGTTGGAGTAGTCACACTGTAATTCCCGAATTCACGTCACGAGAAAGAAAAAAAGACAGTATATCTTTTGAATTTAAATACAATATAGAATTATGTAAGTCTTGGAGGAAAACACGTTTGTGGTGATAGCAGCATATGCAAGCTTTAAAAATAAAACCAAATTGTTATTTTGGACTGATTTTGTTATACAGAGATTTATAGTTTAAAAATAGCCTGTCAATATTTCAGACAGACGCAAAGCGTCTAAATTGTCATCAGTATCGTATTTTCAACATTGCAAGTTCTATTTTAATGGCGATATTTCCTGTAGTGCCGATATAACACCGTCGCTGTGAAACCCCCAAACCGGCAACTGCCAGTTAATCGATAGAGTGAAATCATTATATTATGCTTTTAGCTTTAAAATTATTTCACTCCTCAGTCTTTGAAAAACAACAGCCTGGAGACACAAAAGTTTTCATTAAACTGACAAAACGCCCTGATATATTAACATACTGTTTTTTCCGGAGATTAAAAGACACTTTAACTTCTATGACATCAAACGAAACTACATCAGACATTTGACAAAGTGGCCGGAAGAAGAACTTTAGGCGAAAATTATTGATGAATGCAATATTGCCAACTCATTCTCTACGGCCCAAATTTTGATCTTTATACTTGATAAGTTTTTGCTTTGTTTTTTTTTATGTTTACAGTTAGAACAATTGTCAAATATCTTTAGATTTACATGTAAAAGGGGTAGTTTCCTTTCTGATTACTGTTAGTTATGTACTAACTGAATTAAAAATCAGGAAAAATTGTTTTCATCTCCTTATGCCACGGTTAACCCACTTAATGCAGGCATTCGTCTAACAAAATGACGCAGACAGTCATGAATACGTAGTGTATTGTCTCCTACTTATGATTGTTTAGACAACATCTTCTTCACCATCTTCACGACTACTTTTCGTAGCTTCCCAAGTCTCCAGCAATACAAAAATGGATTTATGGACGAGTTCATAAAGACTGCCGTAGTTGTAAAGCTCCATGCATGTTCCCACTCATCGGTTATGAGATAAAATGCCATTGCAACAGACATTGGTGCATAAAATAGCACCATTACTATGAAAAATAGAAAAGAGTTCAACGCACTTCTCTTTAACTTTCTCATCTTAGAAACGTAGACAGTGCTGGCTTGTACAGCCTGTTGTTGAGTGTGAATCTGTAATTGCTGATGCCGAACGACACGAAAAATCCCAATGTAAGCCACGATTGAAATCAACAGGCATAAACCAACTCCGAGAGCTACAACAAGAAAATAGACATTCGGATTCAAACAGTATATTCCCGATAGAATGCAAATGAAAATCCACATTAGTGCCAATGTCAGAATGGCGCGCGACTTGGTCACCAAGGTGGAGTAGCGCATGTGATAATGGAGAGCCAGAAATCGGTCCACACTGATCGCAGTTATTGAACAAAGAGAAATCCCGCATGTGGCAAATGACACCAGGAACCACAAATTGTCTAGAACATTGATTCTTGTAAATACACTGGCGATGTAAAGTGGTTGAACGACGAAGCCAACGAGAAGGTCAGAGACAGCCAGACTACAGAGGAAAAACATGGAAGGTGTCCGAAGAGAAGGGCTCCTCGTAATGGCAGCTAGCACCAAACAGTTTCCCACAATGGATATGAGCATCAGCGGAACATTTAGAGCACAGTTTATGATTATGATAACTTCAGGCGTAAAACAAATCTTGGCACTTCGTGAACCGTTCTTTACTGTGGAGTTAATGGTACCGGTTTCGTTGAAATTATTCCACATGTTCACAGCCGCGGAGTTGCGAACCTTTCTCGCAGCTGTCCCGCAGTTTATAAAATCAAGTCAACTCCGAAAAAATCTTATTACTTTCTCCTATTTGAATAAAGATGTCAATTCAAAGTGGTCAATTCAATCTGAAGTGTAATCTTATATTAATCAGGTACAAAATATTTGACTGCTATTTTTAGGACAAAAAATAACAAGGTCAATATGAAAGGAAAGTGCAAATTGTTCAATCAAAGACATACGCATTTTTGGGTTTTAAGTGCTTTTCTGAAACTTTCGTTGCTGAGAATGCTTGACTAAATTATTTATCGTTTTTGAAATTGCGTTTGTTCTTTCGCAACTTCCGTGAATTGTATTAGAGTACATTGATAACTTGTCAGTTTTCTGTCTGCGAAATGACATGACGCCGCTATATGGCAGCAACATAAATGAATCAGAGAAAACCGGGGGGGGGGGGGGGATCCCCCATAAAAAAAAAAAAAGGGGCCGGGGTTGGTTTTGAAATTTTTAAAAAAAAAATCAATAAAGAGAAA
>Ga0126343_10000156_pt1 | contig 21620 bp, 11 predicted proteins | sample Cyp2metagenome_FD_92531 | JGI IMG/M metagenome (GOLD analysis project Ga0126343, IMG submission 92531) | Coral microbial communities from Lord Howe Island, Old Settlement Bay, Australia - Cyphastrea 2 metagenome | ecosystem: Host-associated > Invertebrates > Cnidaria > Coral ...
CGTGTGGGCTTTTGGCGCCTGATATGGCTCTTCTTTAGTCTCACGAGTGTGTTGGTGATCCTTCGCCACAATACGGTGAGTAATCTGAGTAAAATACGCTTTGTGTAGCCCTGAATAATTTAACTCCACGAAATGGTGTGAATGCTAAATGCTGAAGTTGCGTATGGTTTTAATACGCAAATGCATACGGGAGTGATATTCTGCACGATTTATCGAGCACGTCTATAATTTACCATCTTCCGGGGAACAATCTTGTAATTGGAACGAGTGCATCCCTAGGAAAATTTCCAATCGGGTTTGGACGCGTCCCATTTACTACAACCGTCGACCGACCGGTTTTTCCGAGGAAATGGTAAACAGCCACTTTAATCTTCCCAATCATTCTAAACAACATATTGCAGTCTGAGGCCTTTCCCTGCATCAGGGGAGCACGGAAAGACGCAAAACTCTAGACCAAAAACTTATTGGTCAAATCGAAACTCTGAATCCTCGCGGTATCGATTAACTAATTTATTAATCTGTTTCTTTTTTTTTTTTTTTTCATGTTACTATACACCAACCAATAGCGAAGCTCCTTATCTCTATACGTAAACCACACACAACTCACAATTTTTCGATTCGCTCCGATGAAGGGCTAACACTCGAAACGTCACCTTTCAAATTTCCTTACCGTTGTCCCGTTTAGTCACGAGAGCAGTCATGTAAAAATTTGCGTGTTGTGATTGGTTAAGGAGAGCCAGTGGAGAAGGTAGTAAGTATTCTAGATCGAAGCAGTAGTGTTATTCATTTCTTTTTATTTTATTGTTTTTTAAAAAAAACAAACTTTTTGATTTTCCGCGAAGTATAACCCCTTTCAATGCTCATTTTCGCGGGCTTTCCTTGAAAGGTGTGTGACATGTGATTGCGTTACGTACAAACAATACATGTTTCAAACATGTTAGCACGGGACTCGGTAATTTTACTCGTTTCCACCTCTAAGATTTTTAGAATTTTCTTGTTTACAAGTTCACTTGTACATTATAGAAGGATAGAAACTAAAAAATGCTTGATACTATCAAGAATTGTGATGCTTCTACAAGAGCCATTGAGGTGTTCAAATTGGTTACTCGTTCGGTAAACACTGTTGAACAGACGATTTCGAAGACGATTATTTTGAACACAAATAGGAATAAGACCCCATCTACAGCCACTGAATTTGCAAGGTTAGCTAATCAGTACTGATTTTTGTTTTATAGGATGCTAAGAACTAAGATTTACATTTAATTTTGGGGTCAACAGCAAAGACTTAAATTAGATTATTCGTAGTTGTTGACATCTCGAGGTAGCAACTTTCGCGAAACTAAGCGTGCAGTAAAAGACCCAAGCTGATATTTATGTCCTTAAAACGAAGAACATTTCCATTAATCACAACTTAAATCTCGCGTGATTCGAAGTTATACCGCATAGGAAAAACATGTCTTGAAAAAATGCTCCAAATTTAGAATTTGAAACCATGAAATATCAGTGGTTCTTAAACAATCGCTGTAAATTCAAATTTAGCGGAAAAATCCTGGTTTTCGGTTTAAATGATTTACCAGTACCTCCCATACGAATACACAAACAGAAGAAGAGCGAACATGCTTTTGCACCTTTCAGGAGTAAAGTTCTTCTTTTGATACCCGAAGCACTTATGTCTGCCCAATAGACCATGATCTGACTCATCTTATTTTCTCTTGCTCTGCAATATTTGAAGTGGTCCACATCTTGTACATTCTTTTGCGAATTTTCTGAAAAACAAAACAGATCTAGGCGAAAAAGTTATACCACGTTCATTAACTTATCATAGGGTATCTTTGAGCAAAATATGAGGGTAGTCATTTTTTTGAACCATGTGCCATCTTCTCACTCGGTCACGAAAAAAAGGGCGCTCTTAAATGTAAAGCGAGTGAGCGAATGATTCAGTTGTGGTCTAAGCAATAAACACAAACAGTCACTATGGCAGTAAACTGGCGCGTAGACTACGGTCTGGTGCAAGAAAAATTACGTGGTTCTACATGCTGCGAAAATGAAATTTTGCAAGACTAGTGTATAACATAGTGATTAGGCAAAATGGCATTCATCTATCAAAACTGTGGTGTTTTGGGGTTTTGGATTAAGTCAACAATTTAGCGGTTTTTTTTTTCTGAAATAACCAGGTTAGTTTCGTAGCTAACATTGTGTTCAGCTGCAATGCCATTTTGGCAGATTAATGGCTTCTTTTGTACTCAAAGATTGGAAAGGTTATCTATTTATTTCTCTCAGTGAGCTGTGTTTTTGAAACTGCTCTTGGCCTATTGATAAACAATAGATCGAGGTTTTGGGATGAGTAAATTATTATTTGACAAATCGCACCAACCTTTCGGTAGGAGTGAATTATCGCTCGAGAATTCGCAGGAATCATCGTGCAATGCGGATTATCGTTCAACAACTCGCACGGATTAAAACAATTGGTGCCACGAAAATGCTCAAAAACTTCGTCGAAATATCGCTGCAAGTGAAATTTCGGTAAAAGGCCCCCAAAAGCTAGGATTTTTGTCGAAATTTGTTCAAGTTACTTTTGCACAATACTGTAAAAAAGAGTATGTTTTGTTTAAAAGCACCTTTTCAAAAATACCAAAGACAAATTAATCAGTTTTCATTTTTCTTTCCTTTATGGGGATTTTGGGAAAGTTATGTTGTGGTCCTGTGTTTATTTTTCTTTTGTTTAAGTTTTGTAAAAGATCGAGTAAGTATCATTAAAAAGTATAAATAGTATGTATAGTTGTATTCACTTCAGTTCATCACATTAATTTGTTTTGAGCCAAACTATTTGATGTAAAGTTGCCTAGTGGTCTTTTTTCCTTGACTAAAATTTATTTTTTCTTCTTAATAAAGGGATAACTGACTTTTTTGTGATTATTGCTTATTTGCGCCCACGCGGTGCCATTTGCGGCCAAAGCATGCACTTGGACCCTTAATGACAATATGTTCCGAAAAAAGTGATGTCATATTTCATTATTATCAAATGAGTGTACAAGGCCAAATAATATTCAGAATGTGAGTTTTAATAATAGAAGTGAATAGTGAATTGAAACTCTCTGTTCATTCAACGAGCCATTTAAGAGTCACTGACTGAGAATATCGAGAATGGCTGGAGAGGTCGAAATATCGGAAATCCTGAAACTTTGCTTAAAGGGCACTTTTAGGGAGCTACTTTCGAAAATGCTATTCCGAGTTTCTTACAACTTTAAGTCTTTGAGAAATTTGCCAAAAATAAAACTACAGCACTTTGCCTCATTAAATATGCAAAAAGTATCCGGAAAATTGAAAAATTGAAAATTGAAATCCAAGGGCTCGGATATGGTATTTTTAACATTCTCCATGGTGTAGTTGTTAAGAAAATGAACCTAATGGATAAACTATAAAATGGCAAGTACCCCCCGCCCCCTCCTCCTCCCGTGTGTTGGAAGAAGGTACACCCTGCGGAAAGGTTAAAGCTACGGAAACATGAAAAGTTTACTACAGATTTGGTAGTAGGTTGTAGTGGGCACGTGCACGGCACAAACACGCCGTTCGAAGCCAAATCGCGCTACTGCCTTGCAAAACGGCATTAGGTCTGTAGTCCTGTAGTCCCGCAGTCCTTAATTTAGCTGAGTGCATAGTTTCAAACGTTCTACTACTGCCGCACTTGAGTCGGAGTTCTCAGTATTTGCATTGAATTTACAAGACTAGAACACCGGATAAACTAAGCAAATTGAAAGCTTTGCATTGAATTTAATTTGGCTAAGTTTTGTCGACTGTCGAAAGGAATTGAAGCCCCTATGGAAACTGCAAAAATCGCGTAGTTTTTACGGGCTTAAAACGCGTTTTAGTTTGCCCAATATCGAGTTGAAATAAATACTTTGATTACAGAACTGCACCTGTTGGTCTTCTTCACTCAATAGTTGAATAAAAAAAAATGAGCAGTGAGAACGCGCACCAGCAAACACAAACGTTTTTTGAGGCTAGGTGAAATTATTTGCATAATTGACGAAAATTGAAAAGTCTCTTTAAAGCATGACTACTCGATATATTTCTTACGGGGTGTTTTCGCCTCCTTCGGCAAAGAATTAAAGTTTGCTTGCCGTGTAGCACGGCTTGGCCTCGGCCTGCTCTTACCTTGCCGAACTGAATTCATAGCCTGCTGCAAGAGCTACCGTTGCTGACATTTGTGGCATTAAAATAACCTCTAGCAAAGCAAACGTCTTCTGATTTTATGCGAGACTGCCGGATTAAATTCGGCGTTTGGAATCACCCCCATTCCTGCTGGGATAAATTTATTACAGGTCGGAACAGCAGAAGCACGACGTTTGGACCAGGCTGAGTTCCAACCGAGGTCAAATCGCAAGCTAGATTTCAAACAGCCTTGCCCTATTTTTCAATAAGAGTGGCTTTCTTGATCTAGCTGAATCACGTTAACGTCTTCGTTTCATTAAGTGCATCTAATTAATTCGTTTTCCATCAAGAAAAAAATCAAGACACCGGTCTCCTTACGAATATTTGTAGGCTAGTCGAGTGTGTATGAACGGGAGACACAAACCTTGATATGTTCCTATTGTGAACATTAACAATCTAGGAGCTGGAGCTAACGGAAACTATATATAACGTGACACCAGTCACGTTATACAGGTAGCATGGTTAGTCTATGTAACTTTGAACTTATATTTTCCGCTTTTTCTAAACTTTTATGTACCTTGCGTGAAAGGTCAAAGCGATGATGTAATAACGACATGGATCAACTCTCTTTTTGTATATTGTCACCAAAGCATGTCTCTCAAATAGAACAAAACCAACTGGAGTGCTTAACAATAGATTTCTTTGAACATACCGCATTATGCAAATTTGAGAAGAGACTGTCGCGAACTTTTGCATTTTACCTGGGTGAACCTCGATTGCCCAGAAATGTTTTTCAATATTATTATAGTAGAAACAACACAATTTTGCACAGTGCTTGTTTTAGTTCTATCTCGGACACACCAAGATGTGTTTCAAGCCCGTAAAACTAAGCAATTCTCGCCGTTTTCATACCGGCTTTAAGAGGCCATTCTTCGACGGTGGCTGAAACCCTTCAAAATGTTTAAAAAATTAAAAACTTACTATTGTTAGACGAAATATATTGCTCTTGTGCTAAGTTTACCCCGAGTTCAAGTCTTGCAAACTGTTTGAATGCGAATACCAAGAACCTGGTCAATTTTCCGGATATTTTTTGCATATTTAATGAACCAAAATGCTGTAGTTTCGTTTTTTGCGAATTTCTCGAAGACTTAAAATTGCAAGAGACTCGAAATAATATTTTCGAAAGTAGCTCCCTAAAAGTGCTCTTTGAGCAAACTTTCAGGACTTCTGATATTTCAAACCTTTCCAGCCATTCTCGATATTCCCAGTCAGTGACTCTCCTGACACAATCCAGTGAACTTTATCGCAAATTACAGGGAAAATGTCTATAAATAATAGGTGCATCAAAAAGTTTTCTGTAAAATTCGAATACTTGTGAGTCGCTCGCCTTTTTCCGATTTAACGTCAGCATAGCATTTCGAAGTAAATCATTTAGCTCAAGCGGTGTTGCACAATTATTGCAGTCAACTTTCAGCTTTTGTTTGTCGCGTCATTTCTCAATTTTTTTGATCCCCACAAGGTGGGGGATCAATGCCGCCCTCTTCGTATTTTCGGGCTAAGACCTCGCTTGTAATTAATTTTGTCCAAATCATGCAGCCTCAAACCTGAGTTTTGACTGCTAATTTCTTTCATTACTCCAATTATTTTCAGTGACAATTTAGTGACTGAGTCTTGCAAAGGAATGGTTTTCCTGCATCAGCACTACACGCACTCTAATTAATTAAAATGGATCAGATGATGAAGCAAGAACCAATTAGCTGTAGGGCTGATAATGCATTAGCAGCCCGCTGTCAGTCGCTTGCGGCCTGCTGATTGTTATTTCCCATTGGCAATTTTCTGCATAGACATGTAGGGAGCATTTAAGATCTTGGGGTTATCTTGTAGCTTCCAAATGCAATGGGTGCGATCTATTTAAGTTTCACTTTGTTCAAAGTCTGTTCCAATCCTCTCTACAGTTTGAGAGAGCCTTTTGGTTTAATTATATTTAACTTGTTTATGTATGGTGTATTTTCATCTTAAGTTTAGCATTTGTTTGCTAACAAATTTTCTTTGTTACTATAAATGACTCGCTGAACTACATTCTCCCATGTCTTTGGTAATCTCTGTAAAATAATGATATTCTAGTTGATGGTGATTGGACATCCTGGGGAGCCTGGGGCAGTTGCTCTACGACGTGTGGCGTTGGATGGCACAATCGACACCGGTCTTGTACCAATCCTCCTCCACGAGCGGGTGGCAATTTTTGCCAAGGACACCTTACAGATACACAGCCATGCAGTACAAACAGTTGTCCAAGTAAGAAGCCCTTCTTACCTCAAGCATAAGTGTTGATCTTAGGGTATATTCCTTTGGCATCAATGATCCAAGATCCCTCAGCTCATTCTGAATTAAGTTCCCTTGACTCCAATCTAAACTACATTGTAAGATTCATAGGTTCCTTGAATGTTGCATTTCTGAGTAATTTCGAAATGTTCATCTTGATCTGGACAATCCCAAAGAAATGCACACTTGCTCTTCAGTTTATTTGATAGAATCTTAATTCCCTTTATAACAGATCACTCGGTCAGTCAGTACTCCACATCTTGTCTTGGATGACTGTAATTGTCATTTAGATTTGGACGTGTTCCAATTGGTAATAGAAAACAGCAGTGAGAATAATTCCGAAGTGCCAGTTTGGGTTAATGTTGGTGTGGTGCTTTATGATACGATTATTACACTGTACGTGTACAACTTGTGTCTTTTCAGGCTATTAACAGTACAATGCATTGTTTTCTGAATTATTAAAATGCCCATAGCATAATATAGCACCCAGAGAACTTCTGCGAAAGAAAAATTTGATTTGGATAAAGTGCAATCCTTATTAGAAGTTTTGAAAACGTTGAAATGTGCCGCCATTTTGGTCCAATATTCGCACCAGTCTTCCCTTGGTTGAAATGAGTTGTAACGTACATTAAGAAACACATGATTTCAGGCTTGACTCTTATTACTTGTTTTACCTCTGTAAATTTAACTTAGTAGCTCATACAATATACTGGAAAAAAACATTTTGCATGGACTAAGATGCTAAATTTACAGAGGTAAAATAAGCGAGATAAGTTAAGCCTCAAGTCACACGTTCCTGAATCTATGTGTAACTCTGAGCATGTCGATCATGTGATCAGTGGCACGGGTAGAGAACAAGAAAATAGGTTTTTCAGGTCATTAAAGGTTCATAAGAAAATCGCTTTTTTGCCGAGCTCTTTGCATGAAATGTAGGATCTGATGAGTAAATAAAAATTTGACGATATGAAGACAACTGACTGCAAGGCTGATACTACATGAAAAACGTTTCGAGACACCAACATGACAAGAGCCGATAGAGCAGGATCGCAACAGTGGACAGCTGTTTCGTCCTTTTTCGGACTCGTCAGCACTGTGTAGCGAAGATATGTAGCGCCAGCCAAACAGCCAACATAAATTGCAAAATGACCGATTCACTATATCACGTTCCGTACTTTGAACTCACTTGCACCCCGAAATAAGAGCTGCACATCACCGTCGTGTTTGACGATATGAGCACTTTAAGTTAGATAACAGTTGGAAGGCTTGTAAGTGTCCCCAGTTAGGAGAGGGGTGTTTCTCTACGGTTGGCCAAATTTGGACATGTAATTTAAGTTCTTGATCAGTCGATTGTTATTTTCTATTGGAAATTTCCTGCAGATAGGGAGGCAGTAAGATGTTGGAGTTATCTTGTAGCTTCCACACGCATTGGGTGCCATTCATTTAGGTTTCACCCTGTTGTTCGTAGTCTGTCTCAATTCTCTCTACAGTTTCAAGGAACTTTTTAGTTCAATTATGTTTAAGTTGCTCATGTTTATTTTCATCTCAAGTTAAGTAATTGATTGCAAACAAATTTTCTTTGTTTCTATAAATGATTTGATGAACTACATTCTCCCATATCTGTTAATCTCTGTAAAATATTATTATTCTAGTTGATGGTGGTTGGTCATCTTGGGGAGCCTGGGACAGGTGTACTGTGACATGTGGTAGTGGAAATCAAACCAAACAGCGTTCATGCACCAATCCTCCTCCACAGTGGGGTGGCAAGGATTGCCGCGGAATACCTGTTGAGTTCCAGTCATGCAACACGAGCAGTTGTCCAAGTAAGAAGGCCTTCTTGTGCCAGGAATAAGTGCTGATCTTAGGGTGTATTCTTTAGGAATCAATGTTCCAAGATGACTTTAATCATGCTGCATCAAATGAATTCAGTTCCCTTGAATCCACTCTAAACTACATTGTAGGATTCATAGGTTCCTTTAATGTCTCATTTCTGAGTAATCTTGGAATGTTCATCATGATCGGACTGTTGTGAAGTGAGGCGTAGCGTGACAAGGCGTGACAAACAATTTTAGGATAAGCTTTGATTACATAACTACAGCCGGAAATATGATCTATGTCTAAGTCTTTGTTGTTAAAGGGGCTAGGTCACGCTATTTTAGGTAATTTTGCTAATTACGAGCTTTAAACGTCACATAACAACTGAGAATGATTATGAGATTTTGATACATGTATAAACTGACATACCGTAAATTTGAAAAAAGGTGGGCCGACTTTTTCAAATTTACCTAAATGCAATCCATTTTAATCTTCTCCAGTCCATCCATGTCCCTTCTTGGCTTTCTTTTTTTTATCAGAGTTCTTCTATAGTTTTGAGGTATTATTTAAGATTTTAGTTAATTCTATGACAATTTAATCAGTGCTGAAATTGGCTAAAACTGCATGACCTAGCCCGTTTAAGGTGGCTCAAAACAGTATCTTGCATTTTCCAAGAAGTAGATTCTGATGATTCATTATAACCAGTCTTTATCAATTGATGCTACAGTCATGGCATCCAAAAAATGCCCAATCACCGGTGAACACGTTGGTATCATTTTCGTGACACAGTAGGTTACCATAGCAACACTATGACCTGCTGAAAACACGCTTAATTTCAGCTTGAAGAGCTCTTATTTCAAAAACGGCGCGTTGAATTTTTTTCGTAATTTCAAAGTTTGGTAAGCAGGATAAGATGCAACTTTTGGCGAAGTTAAAAAAAATTCTCTACATGGGGCTCAGAGCCACCTTAAATTTGCGAAAAACTGGGTATTTATATTTTTCAGTGACTTAAGTTTCTTCGGAATAATATGTGAAAAGCCAATGAGAGGATTATACGTCTCGAATTTCTTCTGCATGGCTTCAACTCTAGGAATATTTAGCCTCTGGTTTTCCATAACCTAAGGGTCATACAAAGTTGACTTTATTCCTCTCTTACTTAATTCCTTTTGAGCTGATGTACTCATGGTTGCCTCTTTTGAAAAGCCCTTCCCTCCCGGAATACCCCATTTCCTGGACTGACTTGTACATTCTTTTCCTCGGGGACTCTATCCAGTTCTTCCAATGATTAACGTACAAGTTCAAGTAGCAAACTCATCACATGATTACAATATCCACTGTACCAGCTTTACAAGTAGAGTGTGCCATGAGTACCAGCCTGGATGCCAAATTCAGCGAAGCTCTAATTCATGAATTTCTCGAGTACTCATGCCAGCTCTACGTTTCGCTTTACAATAAAATAATTTTCAAATGGTTTGGTGTAAGCTGTATCCGAAGATAGGTAACACTCTTCTCTAAATTGAGAGCCACGCTTCAAAGTCTTTTTGATAAGCTTTGAAACATCGTCAGGCTTGCGTTTCCCACTTTTGTTGCCATGTAGATCGATTTCTTTTCTTAATTGTAAATGCAGGTAGCTTTTCCAGGGACTTACTCCATGGGATATCTGATGGAGTTTGGGTCTCCAGAGAACAGGAAATGGACGTTAAAACTGAAGCAAAACTTGTGCCCGCTGCACTGTTGTCGGCTTCGGTCATTTTACTCGATCTTAAGTATAGTTTTGTTTTGTTTTTATAGTAAATGTCTTTTATCGAAGCACTGTTTGAGTTGTGAGAATTTGCTGATTTCGCTATGTGTTTTGTCGGCGGGAATCTAGCAAAACTTGTTACTTTAGTACAGTTTCAACACTACTGTAACTTTTGCTAACAATGGTCCCTGTGAGCCATATTTACCGCAGGCAGTCAAATTTGGATCAAATTTGTCAAAATTCCAAGGCAAAAATAAAATATACAGCTTACCATCATCCACCCGTGCTCTGTTCTCTGATAACGCCCACTGTCTCAGCCAATCAGAGCGTCTGTCATATGGAAACTTTATGATGATTTCTTAAGAGTATATAAAAGGCAACAATCCTCACCTTTTCTTTCAAAGAGTCGCTAGTTTAGGAATTAAAAAAAAAGAATATCTATTTGATCTCAGTGAATTGTAAAAATGGGCTGGAGTTATTTTGTTCCAAGGCCTTTTTGTTCTCAAGGAAATTTTGAAGAATTTGTTTCTTGATTTTGCTCTGTAGTAGCTCAAAGTGTTGAAGTAGTGCAAAATGCTGAATATAGGTTCAAGACTATAAGCACATATATGGGGCTTAATCATGGCATTCAGTATTTTTATTCAGCCTAGAGGGATACTAAGGTGCCTGCGCTGATTTCCAACTTTTCTAACTTGAATGACGTTGAAGATATCATGGTCAAGCCTTGAAACTTTCTTGGAAAAGTAAGGGGCTTTAGGTGTGTTAATGATTTGGACATGAACCTTGACGCTTTTATGATCTTGTTTTCAAAGGTAGTTTTGTTCAAGGTTGAGATTCTGTTTAGCGAGATTTTTTTATTTTATTGTTCGATTTCTGTAGCTGAGACCATCAGTTTAAAAGTGTATACGTTTGGTAAACAGTCTCTCCTCAGATTCATGTTCCTCCAAGAAACAAGTCTGTTCCTGAAGGCTACCCGGCAAACCTCAGCTGCAAAGCCACAGGTGTTCCCAAGCCAACATTGTCTTGGAAATTTGATGATGGGGACCTGCCATCAGGTGTCCATCAAAGCAGTCTTGGTGAAGGATCTTTTCTGCAGCTGCCTTACACTACAAAACAAATGGAAGGCATCTACAAGTGTACAGCAGAAAATAAAGCTAACACAACAACTACCTCTGCTTATCTTCATGTTTTTGGTAAAGAGGGAACAGTACGTAGTATACTTTAATAAAGATCATTGCAGCTATGAATGCAACTTATTCTGTTTCTGAGAGCTACAAAAATAACGTGTGAAGAATATCAACCTCGCTTATAATCTCCGACTTCCTACATGTTGTATCTTAACTTCGAAGAATTGATTTTCCCTGGAATAGCTGATATTTTGAGATACATCCCAACATCTTTACCCATCTCCAGAGGCAAATATTCATAACACGTGTATATCCAGAAACTGTTAACAGCCACAAACTATGCTGATTGGCGGATATGAATCAACTCGCACGCTTAAGTTATTGCAGGGAGCGATGAAGCTCAAACGTGAAGATTAATAGGGAATAGAAATATTTTAAAGCACTCCTGATAGTAAATACTCCAAACCCCCTGTGAGCAAAATTAATGTAGATCCATGATGTATCAGAATTTAACTGTTTACTTTGTGGTGAAGTAGGCCCGAGGACTTATCCAAAACTGTCAGTGGGAGATGAGCTCCGATTAACTTGTCAAGTCTCTGAAACTACTGTCTACTATTAGACTTAATCTATTGCTTTGTGGTGTTTCTCTTAAAAGAAAAACCCAATGCCGATGTAAGCCCGAGGCCTTATCCAAAACTGTCAGAGGGAGATGAGCTCCGATTAACTTGTCAAGTCAATAAAGCTACTGTGAATATCATATGGAAGAAACACGATGATAAAGTAATCCCAAGAGCACAGATTTATACACAACTGGATGATAAATTGAGCAAACTCTTTATTGAAGGAGTCATTGAGGGTGATAGTGGTGAATATTCTTGTGAAGCACATAACAGACCAGGTATTGTCGCCCGCTCTACTGTGAAGATCAATGTCAGGGGTAAGATGACTTTTCCATGAATTTTATTTGGTAGAGGATAATTATCATTTAGGATTATAATATGTTAAATTATTCTTGCATTTTTACTGGTTCTTACTTACGATCAATTGGAGGACAGATGTACTGAGATGCAGACATTAATCCTCTGTTTTCTTTTTTTTGTAATGAAAAACAATTTGAAATAGATTCTACATGTATGTTTCTGTTTATGTGTTCAGCAATTTTACAGTATCAAAGAAGACGTAAAAATGTAGTAAAAACATCACTGATTATCTCATGTGCCATTCTTTTGCTCTTACCAAATTTTGATGTCATCTGCGAACAATTATGCAACTGACTTATAACAACATTGAATCTATTTGTTGAACAGACAGGGGTGTTTTAGTGAAAAATAGAGTAGTTGTGAATCTCATACCAAAATATAATAAATTATCTGGAACCCAAGTGACGTATTTTTTATATGCACAACATTGAGGATATTGATGATGTCATTTCCCACTGTTTAAGAGTTGTTTGCCCTGAGAGTCGGTTTGTTTATATAACAAGAAGAAATTTACATGATGGCTTGAGAATATGCGTTTTACTTATTCCCATTGAAAATAATACTTTACCCACTCATTGTACTGTGCTCGTTCCTTAAATGTTGTTCTTGACACATCAAAAATAAAATTCATACATCCATGCCACTGTGTAATATCTTCTATTTATTACTGATCTTCTCCCTACAAATGGTGAAAAACGTTGCAGGTAGTCTTACATTGTATATTGTCACTGTTATGTCTTAGCTGCTAAGACAAGATGCTGCTGAATTAAGCAGTACTAGTTTACAATAATGGAAATCTAAAGTACTATTGTATAGACCCATAAATGCATATTTGCAAGCTACAGGCTTACAGGCACAACACTTTCGAAGTAACTTTGGAGTATATGTAATAGATGAACTAAATAAAACTGCTATCAATTTCGGAATGTGTGGAGGCTGCGACCTCCAGGTTGGGTGTTGATCATAGTACTGAGAAACCTACCCTATAAAAAAGTAATTGTTACAGAAACCTACACCAGAGACTATTAGGCTGTTGCAGAGGAGAAACAATACAATCCAAGCAACTTGAACAATGACAAGTGTCGGCCAAACCCAGTTGGGAGCCAACATCTTGAGAGCAGAGTTCCTGTCGTCAAAGGAGAAGATCAGAAATGGCTCCTGGAATGTACGCCCCATGAATCAGACTAAGGAGCTGGCTCAATTCGTAACACAGATGGACAGGTGCAGAATGGGCACAAGATGATACACTCAGTACCAAAGAACAATCAACATGCAGAAGAAATGGGGATCATCGTGTCAGACGAAGCTGCAAGGGCATGGAGACTGGTGAGGAATGGATGCCAAGAAGACGTATATTTTCAAGCTCCTCGGGTTTTTCGAAATTATCGATCAAATTATGCTAGGCTATGGATAGTCCTTCACTAGCAAGCAAGAGAAAAGTCACTTCTATCTCACCTAACAGTATTGAATCTTCTCCGGAGAAAAAGAGGACACGAGAAGAAGAATTCTGCGAAGTTTCTGGGAGCGACGAAGTGTTCACCGCTATTAACATGGCCGGAAACTTAGCGACTAAAGTGGATTTCGCGTTATCTAAGCTGGATAAACTTGACATAATTGAGACACGCCTGGAAAGCGTGAATGCCTCTATCTCCAGCACTGAAGAAACCGTCGGCCGTCTAGACAAAGAAGTTGTAAGTCTGAAGAACAAGACCAGTGAAACCGAGACGAGGGTCAACTAACTCGAGGGAGGTCCAAGATTTAATGAAACAGAACTTTCCAATATTAAGTGCGATACTGAAGACCTAAGAAAACAACTTCTGTGCCTGGGCAGGCGAGAGAACTTCAAGTTTGCCGGAATACCAGAAAATGTTCCTAAAGGTCTAAAGATGAAAAACACTAAAGGACTTGTGTACGAGTTTCTGGAGAAAGAACTGAAATTGCCAACCCGCGTGGCCGTATTGAATTTCAGAGAATTCACCGGCTGGGAGAGCCGAGTGAGAAGGGTCCACGACTTATTATCTCCAGATTCTTGAGGTTCAGCGACCGAGAAGATCTTTTGACTCAAGCCAGCGCGAATCCGGGATTAAAAGAAAACGATTTGTATGTGTTTGATGACCTGCCGAAGGAATTGTATGACCCGAGGCAGAAGCAGATAGAAAAGTTATAGCTAGCAAAGAGGAATGGGTTCTCTGCTCGTTCTGCAAGGCATAGATCTGACTTTATTTATTTATTTATTACTATTTCTTTTAAGTTGCCTTTTGGCCTTGCTCGTTCCACATTTTTTTTTGCTATGATAGTTTCATAATTTGGTTAAAAACAACTTTTGTTTAACGTTTAAAATCAAATTAGATAGCACCTAAGGGAATAATTCATGTTGAATGATACGTTAATTAGTAGGCTAGTCGAAATATGCTTTTTTAAATAAGGAACCACCTCGATGGAGCATACCATCTAGCACGCTACTCGTTGACAGTAAATAGGATGCCCACACATCACGCTTCGGTGCTGTTGATGAGTAGAAAGTCCAAGTGTGTTACATGTGTTTATTATTGTTGTCATTTGTTCTTGTATCTTTATTCGCGTTCGTCCGCTTTGGGGAACCATTTTTATTGATATTTTTCTGGAACATGAGGTAAGTATGTTATCGTGTTTTTTACTCCTGTTCCAGTTTTGAACTGTGTATGTAAAAGATGATGGAATTTACTGTTTTTCTTTTCATGCACTGAGAATTATAAAATATGTCGCGTTATTTCCAGGCAACCTGATTAAATGTCGCAAAAAATGGCTAAGAGCTTTCGAATTATCGTACGTTAATTTCATTTTGCCGTTTTCTTCTGCAATCCTGCAATTATTTTGTTTCCACGAAATGAGCGTTACTAGGTGTAAATTACTTTCTTTAAATGTAAGGGGCATTAACAACTTTAAGAAAAGGAAAACGATATTGGCTTGGTGTCGCAATCAAAAAAAAAGCAGCAAGGGCATTGGTATAGTGCCATTGAGGGAAAGAATTGTTATAGCTATCTTTAACTTAAAGTACATCAAACTCACTATTGTCACATACCCGCACCCAAAGAAGAAACCCAGGAAAAGAAAGATGTCTTCTATGACACGCTACAACAAAGTCAATCCAGATAGATCACATTATCATTAACAGCAAGTGGAAGAACTCGCGTTCAGACGAGAAATTAGAAAGAGGAGTAGATGTTTGAAGAGACCACCAGCTGCTGATGGCAACACTGATCAGCGACCTGCACAAAACTAAGTTCCGGAGACCAAGGCAACATTTGAGCTGGAACTCAGAAACTGCTTCCAGGCCCTCAAGGACGAAACGGTAGAACCCGACCTCTGCTCTTTCCACTATCGGACAGTGAGAGAAGCAGGAGTGCAGATCCTTTGATTTAGAGAAGATTGGACTCGGCAAGGAACATGAGACAAGATCTCAGAAATAAAGGAGATGAAGGAGAAGATAAACTTACCAAGGTCAGAGAAAACTAAATATTGCTACAGAAAGAAATATACCATTAGACCTGTACAATTAGTTGAAGGGACAAGATGGACTAAATTGAAAATCAGCCTGGAAAAGCAAAAGTAGTGAGAAGAACTAAATACAATGTATGGTATACATGTATACCATCGTGAAAACACTCAGAGTTGGATGTAGCAGTAGAAACGTGCCTGTCAAGGATTCAACAGCAGAGGTTTTTCTCGAGTAGAAGACAATCTAAAGAGTTTGCAAGAGCAGTTCCACAGTATCTTCAATCGTCTGAAACCTGAAAACACAGCCCCAATATCTGAAGCCGCTCAAGACATCATGACATAGCACTGCACTGCAGTCAGTCCAAGAAATCAAGGCCATCAGAGAGATGAAGAATGATGAAGCACCTGGAGTTGTCAACATCAGCGCTGAACTATTTGCTCACATTTATGGTCCTGTGCTAGCAGTAATCAGCTTTTGAACAATGAAGGCGAGATTGAGAGACACTGCGATTGTCTTCAATGACCCTGGTCAGGGCTTGTACCGGGACTGCATGGGCCCAAATCCAGTATGCCAGCATTAAGCCACTGTTCTTCCCACCTGATTATCAATACTAAAATAGAAAATTACAAAACTGAGATATTTTATACTCACGCTGAGTGTTCCCTACTCAGGTTCTACTCCCAGGCTGGATCTGAAGTGGTATCACACTGTGGGACCTGTGGTTGGTTGCATTGTCATATTTGCTGTTGGCTTGTATATCTGCAAATGTCGAAGGACAGGTGAAAAGATTCTGCTCAAACTTTAAGCAATAGGTGCAAAAAGTAGTTACCAAAAATCTCCTCACAGTGTGCAGGCGACGTTTTAAATACTATTTAAAACATCAGACACTTTAATTCATTTCTCTAGGTGACCGCACAATTAAATCCCTCAGCATTCTCTAGGAAGTTAATGTCAAACCTCATAAGAATGCTTAAAGCGTGTGTTACCCTGTTTTCAACTAATGCGAAACGTCCACTTTCATTGAAATGTGGATGATTAAGTTCAATTTTCAGTTTTTTCAAGTGTCGATAATTTGCTCGTACCTTTATATTGAAAACATTACCATGTGATGAGGATTTTTTTGGTACTTAATTTTTGCCATTATTGCTGGAATGTTCTGTCTTACTCTTTTGTTCTGCTTTGCTAGTTTTGCTAAAAGATTTTGTTTTAAAGAAAAAAATAATCCACTTTGGCTCTTCTCTCTAAAAATAAGTTACGTAAGAAATTCAGTTTCAGTGCCATGCTTAAAACCTCTGATCAGTTAAACTGCTCGGCCCAAGAGATCAATTATTGCAGCTTATTTAGCTACATCAACCAGTGAATGCCAGAGTTTGCAACATCTATTTGATAACAGATCATGTTCGTATTCTCTGTATTAGACTGGACTCTAGCATGCAACTGAGGCTAATGCTGGGAGTCATTTCAAATCCAAATGACATTTATCTCTTCTAATGATATTCCCCTGCATGACCCTCTATTGCAAGCTAGTCCCAGTCTAATTCCGAGAAAATGAATATGGTCTATTGTTTAACCTGATTGTTTTCAGACACTCCTACTGTAAGTCCAATATAGCAAATTTTAAAGAGTTTTTAAACACCTCAGGTCTGGCACATATTTTACTTGACATTATTGTTTTGTTTGTGTCTTTTGTACATGTGTAACTTTGGTTATCTTTCATTGGGAATGTACATTTGCAGCAATGGCAACACTGTAAGTTGAGAACTTTTTTTTTATTTTTTTAACTGTGGGTGGTTACATAACAATTTTACATCACTGGCTTTGAACATTTTCCAATAATCCTGAGCAAGCTTGGTAAATACACTCAATCATTTATTAAATGACAGAAAATGTTCAGAAAAAGTGCCACAATCATTGTCTGGAAAAACGTTGCAAACTTAAAGTGTGCAATTCAGGTTGCGCACCAACCAGGCGTACACACTCACCTCATCTCTAGAACGAAACAGAAGGGAAGGAGAGTTGCAAAAAAAGAAAAGAAGTGTTTTAGGTGAAAGCAAGTTCTTTAAAAAACATAAGTCACAAACCTATCAGAAAAGCTTCAAATGTTATCGTGGGGGGTGATTCAGGACAATGTCCAGTTCAGTGCCAAGGATATTGCACTGGCAGTAATTAGAGCAATCTGACTGATTAGATGTACTTACTGGCCCTCTGAAGTAATCTAGTCATGTACCAATACAAGGTATAATAGTGCCTTGAAGTTGTCAAAGGGGTGTTATCATGAGAAATGCGTGGACAAGCTTTGATCTGAGGTTATCTCTCCCTCCTGCTGACAATTTACATTTTAGTTTTTTTTTGGTGTTCCAATAGGCGCCTTTCATGTATGGGTGAAAATACTTATTCATAAAGTGTATTGGTCAAAACTGGAGCGAGATCCTCGTGAACTGCCCCCTTAAGCATGAGCATACATATGTGTGCATCGCGTGAAGTACAAGATCACAATCTGCAGGCATACAGTATTGGAAAATATGGCTTGAACTTTCTCTTTCTGATATCCCACTGAAGTCAAGAGAGGGAAGGAATGAATTATGCACAGTAATAACTATGGTGATTGGGTTTCTTGAAGGAGGATCTGTCCGTAATTGAATAATTAATTTCCCTTTCAACTCTATTTTTAACTTTTTGGTGAATTGGATGTACACACGGTGTATTGCTTTACTTTACTCTGTTATTGCCAAGTCATAGAGTTCAGTACTTCCATGTATGCAATTTTGATTAAGGCTAATTGTTTTAGTATCTTTGGCTGAGGGAAGGGACACAGTGAGCAAGACCTCTGCATGTACGACAATTTTGTGGAATGCATATCTTTAGAATACAAACAGATTAAAGAGGTTTTGGATGATAAATATGATAACAACATACGAGAGATGCCCTTTAAGTTTTGCAGAATGATCTTCTTCAACAATAAGATAGTTTAATCGATTTGTTTGATTTTGTCACAGTGTGTTTCAGTGTATCGCAAAGTCACTGACATATAAATAACGAGTTGCAGAATTTTTTGTTATTGTTTAGCCCTGCACTGTCATGATTTTAATAGTGTTGTGTTAAATTGTTTAGTCCAGATCTAGGGCAAGCAGTTGAGCTGCAGTTACCTAACGTTGAAGTTGACGAATGGGAGATAGCAGTTGGCTGTTTAATACTTCGAGAGGTCATTGGCAGGGGGGCATATGGAGCAGTCTGGAGAGCACTTTTGAGTGGAACAGATGGAAAACCTGGAAATCGGACAGTTGCTGCAAAATGCTTTACACGTAAGATTATATACAGAAGTACTGTGTTGCAGTCAGGCAACCAATGATTGTTTTGCAATTGTCACAAAAAGAATGATTCCTTTGTCGCTTATACATGTAATTGTCATTGATCATATGGCATTATCGTCACCCTTGTAGGAGTTCACTTGTGAAGTTAGCTTCCTTTCAACTGTACCCTCCATTTATTCATGTACTATAGTTTATTTCTACCTCATTATGTTGTGGGCTAGCATGAAGTTCTGACCATGTTGTGGTGTTACATTGTAGCCACTTCTGGGGAGGATGGTAGGAAATCTCTGATGAGAGAAATTGAGCTGGGAAAGCTTCTTGGACGAAACCCACAGGAAAACATTGTCAAGTTTATTGGCTGTGTTACCACTCAAGGTAAAACGTTACTATTATTGTGCTTGGTAAATAAATTGAAATTATATCTTGTTTGGCTGCCTTCTTGCTTGTCTAAGAGCTATATTTGTTAAGATGCCTAGGCCAAGAACATGTCACCATAGGTCTATATAGAATAAAGTATGTGACTTGTGGAAATACAAATAAAATGAGGTTTTGATTATCGCAGTTGTTATCACAATTAATTGAAGCAATTGTAAGTTAAGCCCTTCAAAGGACCTCTGAGCTTCAACAGGATTCGGAACTGTAGCCTCCACTACCGCTACGGTACAGAGCTATGAAGACTCATACGTCGGAGCAGACCAGTTAATCTCATCCCGTGAAAGGAAGAGAAACAAACACTGAGTGATGTGATCTGCAGAAATGCAATAGGAATTAAAATGTGGTCATATACCTGTAATTATTGCAATTTAAACAGAAGACTTCTTAACCTGTAAAAGGAAATGAAACCTTGTCAACATTAACATTGTTTATTTACAGAATTTGAGCCAGGCAGCGCCATTGTGCCAATCCCGTAATATAATTGAAATTGTCCCTTAAAAAACGGCGAAGGGGACAATTTGTCCCTTTTAAAATTTAGGGAGAAAACACGAAAGGAAGTACAACTGAAGAGATCTAGTTCAGCACCGAAGTTGCAAGCTAAAGCAGAACGCGGAAAGTGTATTTTATTGCACGTTGTCCATTCAAAGTTCATTCTCAAGTCACGTTTCCGTCACGCTCTACTGAACACTTACGTCTCATGCTCAACCAAGCATGGTGAACTCACCTGACAAAAAAACGTGTTCCAACAACAGAAAGCTTTTATAGTTTCGCTTCAAATCGAAGCCAGACTGAATCAGAGAAAAAACGGTACAGAAGATCAACAGTGTAGTAATCAGGAAGAAACAGATGAGGATCAAAGGAAACCGAAAAGCTCACGAACATTCCAGAAAACTTGGCTGCGAGATCACACATGGTTGCGCTATGAAAAGGAGGCGATGTTCTGCTATTTTTGTCGGAAATCTAAGAAGACAAACCCCTTTTGCTTCGGCAGAAGTGTGTACAAATTTTAGATCTTCAACTCTGCCAAGAAATAAAGACTAAAGAACATGGGGATGCTGTTAATGAAGAAGCTATGAGGCCGGATATGCTCACCAACACACAGCGCCGTGTTTTTTAGAGAACAGTCGCAAGCCATCCTCACATAAATGAGGGCCGTCTTCTGGCTGGCCAAGGAGGACATAGCCACAGTCAAGTATGACTCACTGCTTAATTTTCTGGGTGAAGTCGGCCTCGAAAGTGTTAAGAATCTTCGAGTGGGAGGAAATGCTACCTATCGATTTCATCAAAGATTGCTACTTTTCTGAAGTCTAGCAACGACAAAGCCAGAGCACATTCTTTTCTCTGTTAATCGACGAATCAACGGACGTTAGTAATCATGAAAATCTTGCTGTTTATGTTAAGTTACTGAATAAATTTAAACCAGAACTGCACATTTTAGCAAACATCAAGTTCAGAATGGAAAGAGATAATTGGGTTTTATCAACTGGGTTGATAATGTGGATTAGCCACCGTAAAGAGATTCGAAAGCTGACGTTTCGAGCGTTAGCCCTTCGTCGGAGCGATTCAAGGAATTATGGGTTGTGTGTGGTTTATATACAGAAATATGGAGCTATGCTATTGGTTGGTGCCTGGTAACGTGAAAACAACTGAATAAATTAGTTGAATGAAAAGCGTTCGTTAATACCGTTAGGATTAAGAGTGCCGATTTGAAAGATAAATTTTTGTTCTAGAGTTTTGCGGCTTTCCGTGTTTCCTCGATGAAGGGAAACGCCACAGACTGCCATATGATGCATAGAATGATTAGGGAGATTAAAGTGCCTCGCGATCGGCTTAGATGCGTCTTTGTCGTCTTTTTCTACATCGCGAAGGTGTTCTCGGAATCGGTCACCTAGTCGTCTCCCTGTTTCGCCGATACCAATCTCATCATCACCACTCCTCGAGCTTCCTGTATTTACTTTTTATCTAAAATTCACAAACCTAACAACCCAGGTCGACCTATTGTTCTGCCTGCAGTTGCCCTACCGAACTCATCTTCAGCCTTTTAGACAAAATTATGGCACCTATTGTCAGATCTTTACCGTCATACATTAAAGACAGCCAAGACGCCTATCAAATTTTTCGCGATTTCAACTTCTTAGACGAAGACAAGCTTATTTTCACCATGGATATTACATCTCTTTACACCGTCATCCCTAATGGCGAAGGACTTCTAGCCCTCAAACATTTTTTTGATTTACGCACTGTTAAAGACCCAAGCTCGGA